>ENA-OOYV01000606-OOYV01000606.1-human-gut-metagenome-genome-assembly--contig:-NODE-606-length-24993-cov-4.331382_pt1 | contig 24993 bp, 17 predicted proteins | sample MGYA00241704_ERZ501380 | MGnify/ENA primary metagenome ERZ501380 (study PRJEB25962, sample SAMEA2042984) | human gut metagenome | biome: human gut; feature: human-associated habitat; material: faeces...
ATGAGTTTTTTAAATTTTTATTGTAATGTTGCACTTGCTTTTTGACTCTGCCATTCTGAAAAAAACAGATCTTATTTCAAACAATTGGTGAATTTTTAGTATTTTTGCAAACGACATGGGACAGTTAGGTAAAATAGAGATTCATATTGTGGGACGGAAAGGAAACGACCCTCTTACTCCTTATAATTACGACATTAAGGAGATAGTTTCTCTTTTGTCAAACATAGAACCGCTTCTTTATCCCGGAATGAAAGGTAATAGACCTAATATATCTTATAATTTGGAGGCCGGGTCTGTCAGAAATATCTTTACAGTTACCAAACAAGCGGAAATTGCATTTACAGCAGTTGCTCTCAGTGTTTCTGCATCTAAATCTGTTGATGACCTCGAATTACCAACGGCAAAAGCTTTAGAACAGATCCAAAATATGGCAGTTAAAAGCAATTACGATTTTGAGTTTAAAACAGCCGGAGACGATAAAAGCATACTAAGTATCACTCCTACTACACATTTCTATCGTTCTGAATCAATGTGGGTTGATGCTGAGTTGTATTTCTATGGTACCTTGGTGGATGCCGGAGGCAAGGATAAATCCAATATTCATCTTGAGACCAAAAACTTTGGTACTATTGTAGTATCAGTAGATCGCGAAACGCTGAAAAATGAGGAACGAAACCTTCTATACAAGGATTATGGTATTCAAGCTTCAGGAAAGCAGAATGTTGTAACCGGTGAGATTGACAGGTCTTCACTAAAACTGTTAAAAATAATTGATTATACACCTTTGTATGATGGCGATTATCTCGAAGAACTTATTGGCAAAGTAGGAGATCGTTTTAAGGATATGGATGTGGATGAATATATTTCAAATATAAGAGGGGCGTATGCGTAAAGATCAATCCTATGGCGTTATTCTTGACACCAGTTTTCTTATTAGGCTTCTTTCTGCAGAAGACAAATTGCATTCAAATGCTGTAGGTTATTTCAAATATTTTTTGGAGAATGGAATACCTATGTATATCTCTACCATTACAGTTGCGGAGTATTGTGTAAACGGGGATATATCGGAACTTCCGCTCCGTAATGTTCGAATAGTTCCATTCAATATTCAGCATGCAATAATTGCCGGAAAATTTGCCAAAGCCCTTTACGATGCGCGTTTAACGAAAGAACTTTCTATTGATAATAGACTGATTATTCCAAATGACGCAAAAATCTTTGCACAAGCCAATTGCTCAGATGATGTTAAGTTTTTTGTCACGTCAGACACAAAATCATCCAAATTGATAAACATAATTGCAGGCAAAGAGACAGTTACATTTGAGCACATGGATATTCATACACCGCATACACAACAGTTTGGCGTTTTGGAGTTGTAGCCTTTTTTAATTTTCTTTCACATAAAATTATTTTCAACTTATCATTTTTGGTTGCAAAGAAAGACCCACATAAGAGAGCATCATGCAAAGCTTTAATTATGGCTAATGCGTATTCAAACGTTGTAATGGACAAAATTGAAGAGTGTATAAAGAGTAGCCTTTATAGTAATAATGGCGAGGAGGAATGGTAATTGAATAATGGCGTGTTATCGGTTTTATATAAATTGGTGACACGCTTTTATTTTTTTCTGTACCTTCACGGTGCGAAAAATTAAATGATTATGTTATTTAAAATTATAGATGCATTTGCAGAGAGGCTTTTTGGGGGTAATGCTGCAGGGGTGGTAATTATAAGGGAGGGTGAGAGTTTCCCGACAAATGATATTATGCTTAAGGTGGCCGCAGAGCTAAGATATTCAGAGACTGCCTTTGTAAAGTTGTTAGGAGATAACAGGTTTAAAATAAGGTTTTTTACACCTGTTGCAGAGGTTGAGCTATGTGGCCATGCAACAATAGGGGCATTTCATGCTCTGTTGGAGGAGGGGATGGTTGAACGTGACAGTGTGTATGAGGTAGAGACTCTGCAAGGAGTTTTGGGTGTTGAAGTTAAGGAAAATGGGTCGATATTGATGGATATGGCCAAGCCTCAGTTGTATGAATATATTAAGGATAAAGATGCAGTGGATGAACTGTATTCCATAATGGGATTGCAGCATGCAGATGGGCATGGGGTATGCAACGTAAGTCCTCAATTATATCTACATCCAAGAATAGTTTCCACCGGGTTAAGGGATATAGTGCTTCCTGTTGCAAATGAGGAGGAGCTTTATAAGGTTGCTCCGGATTTTGCTGCATTGGCAGAACTTAGCAAAAGGTATAATGTTGTAGGTGTTCACACCTTTACCTGCAATTCTAAAGATGGCAGGGTACATGCAAGAAACTTTGCACCTCTTTATGGTATTGATGAGGAGGCGGCAACCGGCACATCTAACGGAGCTTTGGCTTGTTATCTGTTTGATTACGGTATAGTTGCAGGAGATCAGACTGTGAATGTTATTCAAGGGGAGAAAATGGGCAGGCCATCTCTCATATCGGCTCAAATATTATTAAGAGGGGGAGAGCTGTCTGTAAAAGTTGGCGGCAGGGCCGTAACCCTTGCCTTCGGGAACATAAATCTGTAAACCTATTGGGCTTTAGCCTTAGCCTTGGCCAATTTAAATTTGAGAGAAAGTGCTAACGCTAACGCCTTGTCGGGAAGCAGAATAGACTAAAAGAGTTAAGAAACTATTATAATTGAGCCGCAAATAGGAGGGATACATCTATTTTTTGTACCTTTGTCCGCTTGTATGCTGTGCCCATATCCAAAGGTGTACCAAATGGTATAATAACTGCAAAGAGAATGGGAGACGCAGTGCAAAAAACGATTATAAATAATAAAATAATATACAATTATGGAGATTTCGGCAAAGTACAATCCTGCCACAACAGAGGATAAATGGTATTCTTATTGGTTGAAAAACAGATTCTTTCATTCGGAACCAGATGGTAGAGAGCCTTTTACCATTGTAATTCCGCCACCAAATGTAACAGGTGTGCTCCATATGGGACACATGCTTAACAATACCATTCAGGATGTGCTTGTGAGACGGGCAAGAATGAAGGGCAAGAATGCCTGCTGGGTTCCCGGAACAGACCACGCCTCTATTGCAACTGAGGCAAAGGTTGTTGCAAAGTTAAAGGAGCAGGGTATTGAGAAGAGTTCGCTAACAAGGGATGAGTTTATGAAGCACGCTTGGGAGTGGAAGGAGAAGCATGGAGGTATTATACTTGAGCAGCTTAAGAAACTTGGTGCATCGTGTGACTGGGAGAGGACTAAATTTACTATGGATGAACCACTCAGTAAAGCGGTTATAAATACATTTGTATATTTCTATAAAAAAGGACTTATTTACAGAGGTGTGAGAATGGTTAACTGGGATCCCGAGGGGCTTACAGCTGTGAGCGATGAGGAGGTAATCCACAAGGAGACAAAATCGCACCTTTACTACCTTAGATATTTCATTGAGGAGAACGGGAAACCGTCTGATAAGTTCCTTACAATTGCAACCACGCGTCCTGAGACCATTATGGCCGATGCTGCAATCTGTATTAACCCTAATGATGAACGTTATCATTGGCTAAAGGGTAAAAAGGTTTATATTCCGCTGTTAAACAAGGCTATACCTGTAATTGAGGATAGTTATGTAACTATGGATTTTGGTACAGGTTGTCTAAAGGTTACACCTGCGCACGATATTAACGACTATGATATTGGAATAAGGCACAACCTTCCTGTGTTAGATATTATAGATGAGCACGGCCGTCTTAACGAGAAGGCTGTGATTTTGGTTGGCGAGGACAGGTTTGTTGCTCGCAAGAAGATAGTAAAGATGTTGGAGGAGGCCGGCAATTTGGAGAAGATTGAGGATTACACATCGCCTGTTGGACATTCGGAGAGGACAAATGCCGTAATTGAGCCAAGACTTTCAATGCAGTGGTTCTTAAAGATGGACGATTTAGCAAAGAAGGCCCTTAAAGATGTTATGGATGATAATATCAAGCTTATTCCAGACAAATTCAAGAATACCTACCGCCATTGGATGGAGAATGTAAGGGATTGGTGTATTTCACGTCAGTTGTGGTGGGGACAGAGAATCCCTGCATATTATCTTCCGGATGGAAGATTTGTTGTTGAGGCGACTTTGGAGGAGGCTTTGGAGGCGGCTCGTAAATTAGATGCAAATATTAAGGCAGAGGATTTAAGACAGGATGACGATGTATTGGATACATGGTTCTCATCCTGGCTGTGGCCTATGTCTGTGTTCGATGCATCCAAACCTGGTTTCCCGGAAAAAGAGCCTAATAAGGATTTGGTATACTATTATCCTACAAATGATCTTATTACAGCTCCTGAGATTCTTTTCTTCTGGGTTGCAAGAATGATTATGGCAGGAAATGAGTTTATGGGAGACGTTCCTTTCAAGAACGTATACCTTACCGGTATTGTAAGAGACAAGTTGGGCAGAAAGATGTCAAAATCTCTTGGAAACTCTCCGGATCCTATAAAGCTTATGGAGGAGTATGGAGCAGACGGAGTTAGAGTTGGAATGCTGCTTTGCAGCTCGGCCGGCAACGATATTCTGTTTGATGAAAGCCAGGTTGAGCAGGGAAGGAATTTTGCCAACAAAATATGGAATGCATACAGGCTTGTAATGGGGTGGGAGGTAGACGAAAACGCCAAACCATCCACTGCAGCTGAGGTTGCAGTCAAATGGTTTGAGAGTAAGCTTAACTATACACTCTCTGTTATGGATGAGCAGTTTGACAAGTTCCGTTTGTCAGATTCATTAATGACCGTTTATAAGTTCTTCTGGGATGACTTCTGTGCTTGGTATTTGGAGGCTGTGAAACCTGCATACCAGACAAAGATAGATAGGGCAACATATAATGCAACTGTTAAGTTCTTTGATGCACTGCTTAAGATGCTGCATCCGTATATGCCGTTCATTACGGAGGAGTTATGGCAGAATCTCGCACCAAGAAAGGAGGGTGAGACAATTATGCTTGCCATGATGCCGGCTGCGGGAAAGTTTTCTACAGATGTTATGGCGGAGTTTGACATTGCATTAAATGCTGTAATGAATGTTAGAAATATACGCCAGAGCAAGAATATATCTCCAAAAGATGCTTTGGAATTGTATGTAAAGCAGCCTTATGGCGGAGAGATGAACCCTGTTATAGAGAAATTGGGCAACATATCTGCAATTAAAATTGTTGATACTTTTGAAACTCAGGCGCAGGGGGTAAACTTTATGGTTGGTACAACAGAGTTCTTTGTTCCTCTTGCAGAGCATATAAATGTAGAGGAGGAGCTTGCAAAGATGCAGAAAGAACTTGAGTATCAGGAGAAATTCCTTGCAAGTGTTATGGCGAAATTGTCAAATGAGAAGTTCGTAAGCAAAGCCCCTGCAAAGGTTATTGAGCTTGAGAACAAGAAAAAGGCAGATGCAGAGAGTAAGATAGAGAGTTTGAAAGGACGCATTGCGCAACTGAAATAGAGTTTATAGCGCCGGCATTGGCGTTAGCCTTAATTTAGTTGAAAGTTTAGAGTTTATAGTGTATAGACAGTATTATAAAAGTTTATAGTTGAGAGTTTATGGTTTATAGAGTAAAGAAGAAAAACTAATATCTTTAAAACTATAAACTAGTTAACTGACTTTAAACAATAAACTTAATTAGCCAAAGCTAAAGCAGATAAACTAACATGGCATTGTCTTTCAAAATTAAATTGGTCAAAGCAAAAGCAAAATAAATATGGATTTTAAAGGATTAGATAATGCTCAAGTAGAGGAGAGCAGACATAAATACGGTAGCAATATCCTAACACCCCCAAAAAGGGAGAGTTGGTTAAAGATGTTGTTAGATAAATTTAAAGATCCTATAATCAAGCTGCTTCTGTTTGCAACACTACTGTCGCTTGTTACAGGTTACTTTAACGGTTCAATGATAGAGAGTTTTGGAATTATCATTGCCGTATTTCTTGCTACGTTTCTATCATTTATAAACGAATACAAAGCGGGTAAGGAGTTTGATATCCTTAACAAGATGAATGACAAAGAGCTTGTAAAGGTTTACAGAGAGGGGGGGATAAAGCAGATACCAAAGGACGAACTTGTGGTAGGGGACATAGTGGTAGTAGAAAGAGGTGATGAGATACCGGCAGACGGCGTATTGCTACATTCAATGGATCTTAGTGTTAATGAGAGTACACTTAACGGGGAATCCAAACCGTCTACAAAAACACACTCCAAAGTATCGGATTTCAAAGGTGCCTACTCCCCAAATAATCTTTATAGGGGTACAACAGTTACAGAGGGAGATGGTGTTATGGAGGTGACTGCAGTAGGAGATAATACAGAGATAGGAAAGACCGCACGTCAGGCCGGTGAGCTGACAGGCGCGGAGACACCACTTAACAGACAGCTTGGAAAATTGGGAAAGGTTATTTCGGTTGTCGGTTTGAGCATTGCTGTACTTACTTTCGTGGCTCTTGTTGTAAGAGATCTTATACTTGGAATCCTTACTTTGGAGCTTACCCTTAACAATCTTACCATTCTGCTAAACTTCTTTATGATTGCTGTTACACTTATTGTGGTAGCTGTTCCTGAAGGGTTGGCAATGAGTGTAACGCTCAGCCTTGCGTACAGTATGCGTAAGCTGACAGCTAATAATGCGTTGGTAAGGAAGATGCATGCATGCGAGACAATGGGTGCTACAACTGTTATCTGCACAGACAAGACCGGAACTCTTACCCAAAATAAAATGACAGTGGTCTACTCGTCATTCCGGCCAAGTGGAGAGTTCTACAAGCAGGTTGCTCTCAATTCAACCGCATTTTTGGAGGAGAGAGCAAAAGGCGAGTTTGAACCTGTGGGAAATCCTACAGAGGGGGCGCTGTTATTGCATATTAAAGACCAAGGTTTTGATTATGAGAAAATTAGAGCTTCGTTTAAGATAGTAAAACGCCTTCAGTTCTCAACAGAACGTAAATACATGGCAACGGTGGTTGACCTTAACAACCCACTTAAACTTATCTTATATATAAAGGGCGCTCCTGAGATTATTTTGGGGAAATGTGCACTTTCAGCTGATGAGAGAGAGACAATATCTGCAAGAATAAAAAGGTATCAGTTTAAAGGAAACAGATGCCTGGCTTTTGCTTTAAAGGAGATAGATCTTTTAGATGCGGCTGATATTGATATTGAGGAGATCTGTAATAAAAACAGTTTCACATATACAGGATTCGTGGCTATTGCAGACCCAATAAGAAGCGATGTTCCGGATGCCATGAACCGTTGCCTCAACGCAGGCATTAACGTAAAGATTGTAACCGGAGATACTTCGCTTACAGCCATTGAGATAGCAAAGCAGGCCGGGTTGTGGAAAGATACAGACAACGATTCAAATTATATCACAGGAGCCGATTTTGAACAGCTTCCCGACAAAGAGGCATTGGCAGCTGCTCTTAGGATAAAGGTTATGTCTCGTGCAAGACCTGCAGACAAGATGCGCCTCGTAAGATTACTTCAGCAGCATGGAGAGGTAGTTGCGGTTACGGGAGACGGTACCAACGATGCGCCTGCGCTTAATTATGCAGATGTTGGATTGGCTATGGGGTCCGGTACTGCGGTAGCCAAGGAGGCAAGTGACATTATACTTTTGGATGATTCCTTTGCAAGTGTTACCAAAGCTGTACAGTGGGGTAGGTCTATCTATCTTAATATTCAGAAATTTGTGCAGTTCCAGCTAACAATAAATGTTGTTGCCCTATGCACGGCTTTGATAGGTCCGTTTATTGGCATTGAGTTTCCTCTCACTGTAACACAGATGTTGTGGGTTAATCTTATAATGGATACATTTGCAGCATTGGCTCTGGCGACTGAGCCTTCATACAAGGATGTCATGAAGAAGCAACCCAGGAATATAAACGATTTTATCATTACTAAGGGGATGTGCAGAAGCATCTTTGGATGGGGGGCATTTTTCCTTGTGGTGCTGATTGGATTGCTTTTATGGTTTAACAGAAATAATGACATAAGCGTTCACGAACTTTCTATGTTCTTTACCATATTTGTTATGTTGCAGTTTTGGAATATGCTAAATGCAAGAACATTAGGCTCGAATCACTCGGCATTTTACGGACTTGCAAAAAACAGGTCGTTCTTGTTCATTGCACTTATGATTGTTGTGCTGCAGATTATAATTATACAGTTCGGCGGCGGGTTCTTTAGGACTTCTCCACTTACGGCTTTGGAGTGGGTTTGTATTATTGCAGGAACATCCGTTGTTTTGTGGATCGGAGAGATTTGGAGGGCCGTAAAGAGAGTTACAAAGAGGTAAGATATATAAAATAAGACAGATTGTCGGGAAGAAAAAGATTATGATTGTATCTGAGACTAAATTGGAGGTAAGGTATTACGAGACAGATCTTATGGGAATTGTACACCACTCAAACTATATACGTTATTTTGAGTGTGGAAGGCATCAGTTGCTCATAGATTATGGTTTGCCTATTGAGAAGATTGAGGAGGCCGGTATTATGCTTCCTGTTACTCACGTGGAGTGTGACTACAAGATCCCGGCAAAAATGGGAGATCTGCTTAGGATTGTGTCTGTTATCAAAAACAGGCCTTTGGCAAGGGTTGTAGTTGAAACAGAGATTTATAATCAACGAGATGAATTAGTTTGCTCTGGTAAGGTAATGCTTGGGTTTATTCATTCGGATACGCGTAGACCTACAAGGGCACCAAAAATCTTTACCGATGTTTTTGATAAATATTTTGATTAGATAATTTTTTTGTGAGGCCGGCTGAGAGGCTGTTCTCTTTAATTATAACTTTTTGTATTATGCATAATATTCTTCTTTTTGGAAATCTTGGCGTTGGCGAGATTGTCATTATTGCACTTATTGTTCTTCTTTTCTTTGGCGGTAAGAAGATTCCTGAGCTTATGAAGGGTTTGGGAAAGGGTGTTAAGAGTTTTAAAGAGGGGGTTAACGGCATTGAAAATGAGATAAATGCCGATACAACTAAGAAAGAGGAGAAAAAATAGAGATAGTTTTGCCGGATGAGTGACTCTGAGATGACATTTTGGGATCATCTGGATGAACTGAGAAAGGTATTGTACAGGTCTGCCATATTTTTGGTGGTCTTTATGCTTGTCTTTTTCGGTCTTAAAGATATCCTGTTTGATTCCATTATTTTTGCACCTACAAGTTCTGATTTCATCCTTTACAGAGGGATGGACAGGGTCTTGCAGTGGCTTCACCTGCCGGCACTTGAACCGTTTTCTCTTAAACTGATTAACATTGAACTGTCTGCCCAGTTCTTTATACATATAAGTACCTCTTTCTATTTTGGTTTGGTGTGCGCCACACCTATAATATTGTACTTTTTGTGGGGGTTTGTCTCTCCGGCTCTCTATCCAAATGAGATAAGAGCGGTAAAGAAGGCATTCGGGTTGTCGGGATTCCTGTTTTTTATAGGGGTGATGGTGGGCTATTTCTTGGTATTCCCGCTTACTCTGCGTTTTTTGGGGACGTATCAGGTAAGCCGGTCTGTGGTCAATGAGATTTCACTACAATCGTATATCTCTATGTTTGTGTGGCTTATACTAATTATGGGTATAGTGTTCGAGCTTCCTTGTCTTGCTCTACTGCTCTCTAAATTTGGAATTATAACAAAGAGCCTTCTTAAAAAATACAGGAAACATGCCTTTGTTATAATATTGGTATTAGCTGCATTCATAACTCCGTCAGGTGATCCGTTTACTCTGTTTGCGGTTGCTACGCCAATATACTTTCTTTATGAGATAAGCATTCTGCTATGTTCAGACAAAAAGAAAGATGAAACAGATGATTCAGAGGCTGCTGATAATGATAACGATGGCAGAGATGTTAACAGCGAAAACAGTGGTTCAAATGGAGAAGTTATTTTGGACAGTAAGGGACAAATTACAGATAATGACAATAATATAGAGACTGGAGATATTGTCGGGAAGGAAAAAGATATAAAAATGAAGGGAAATTTGGAGGAGAAAGATGATTTCAATAAATAATTTAACGCTCTCTTTTGGCGGTTTCGACCTGCTTAAGGATATAAATTTTCATATAAGCGATAACGATAGGATTGGTCTTGTTGGAAAAAACGGGGCTGGCAAGTCTACATTGCTTAAACTCATTCTTGGAATTAATACACCTACGCATGGCAGTGTAATGGTTCCTCCAGGGGTGAATATTGGTTATCTGCCTCAGATTATGGAGCATGCAAAGGGAAAAACAGTTTTGGATGAAACTCTTACCGCCTTTGATTCGCTCTTTAAGATGCATGAGAGGTTGGAGGAGATTGGTAGGGAATTAGGAGAGAGGACAGATTACGAGAGTAGGTCTTACCATAATCTTATGGTGGAGATGAATGAGATTAATGACAGGATTACCATAATGGAGGATGAACCTGTTGAATCTAAGGCTGTTAAGGTGCTAAAAGGGTTGGGATTCAAAGAAAATGAGCTTGGGCGGCAGACCTCTACATTCAGTCAAGGTTGGAATATGCGTATTGAGCTTGCAAAGATTTTGCTTAAGGCTCCGGATGTGCTTCTGCTTGATGAGCCTACCAATCACCTTGATATTGAGTCTATTGAATGGTTTGAGGGATATCTTAAAGACTTTAAAGGGGCAGTTGTTGTAATATCTCACGACCGTAAGTTTTTGGATAATGTTACCACACGTACTGTTGAGATTATGCTTGGCAAGATATACGACTATAAGGTTCCATATACAAAGTATAAGGAACTTAGAAAGGAGCGTATGGAGCAACAGCGTGCTGCGTATGAGAACCAGCAGCGTCTTATTGAGAAGACCGAAGATTTTATTGAACGGTTCAGATACAAGGCAACAAAGAGCAATCAGGTGCAGAGCCGCATAAAACAGTTGGAAAAATTAGATATTATAGAGGTTGATCTTGAGGACAAGGCGGCACTGAATATAAAGTTTCCGCCTGCACCAAGAAGCGGAAATGTGGTTTTTGAGTGCAAGGATGCAACAATAGGCTATGGAACAAAGGTTATTCTCAACGATGTTAACATGACCATTGAAAGGGGGGAGAAGGTAGCTTTTGTGGGGCGTAACGGTGAGGGTAAGTCTACCCTTATGAAGATCATTACCGGAGAGCTGTTCCCTATAGATGGCATTGCCAAGTTGGGATACAATGTGGATATGGGTTATTTTGCACAGAATCAGGAGGATGTCTTGGATAAACAGGATACTGTATTTGGAACATTAGATAAAATAGCCGTTGGTGACATAAGGACAAAATTGAGGGATATACTTGGAGCATTTCTATTTAAGGGCGAGGATATAGATAAAAAGGTTGCTGTACTTAGTGGCGGTGAACGTGCCCGTTTGGCTATGGCAAAACTTATGTTGCGTCCTCACAACCTGTTGGCGTTGGATGAACCTACCAACCACATGGATCTGCTCTCAAAAGACCTGCTCAAACAGGCTCTGCAGGCATATGACGGAACAATTATAATAGTATCTCACGACCGAGACTTTTTGGATGGCCTTGTTAGCAAAGTTTATGAGTTTAAGGACGGGCGTGTTAAGGAGCACCTTGGCGGTATAAACGACTTCCTTGCACGTAAAAGGTTGGAGAACCTTCATGAGATTGAGCGTAAGGATATTAAAGTAACAGCTAAAGAGCAGCGGGATACGGTTTCAACTGCTGTAGGCGGCAATGCAGCCAATAATACTGCTATGCTTCCCGATAAATCCTCTAATAATAAAGCGGCAAAGCGCGAACATCCTATTCTCACAGCCCAACAGCAGCGTGAATTGGATAAGGAGATTAGAACTGTCAGGAACAAGGTAAAAAAGGCAGAGGAGGAGATTGAGGCTCTTGAGGGAAAGAAAAAAGCCATTGAGGATGAGCTTGCCGGGGGAGGAACTCCTCAAAAGATGGAAGAACTTTACACTTTATATGAAGAGGTTGGGAAAAAATTAGAAGAGGCTATGGAGATATGGACTATAGAGCAGGAGCGTTTGGATAAGCTTGTTAGTTAAGAGCATTGGCTTTGGCGTTAGCGTTGGCCTTTTTAGTGTAAAGAGGGTATAGAGAGTAAAGTGGGTAGAGAAAAGCGTTGGCGTTGGCATTAGCAATTTTTAATAGTAAAGAGAGTAGAGAAGGCTAAAGCCAAAGCTAATGCTAAAGCTATAAACTAATATGGCATAGGCTATAAAAATTTAATTAGCCAAAGCTAAAGCCAGATCTAAGGCCAAAGCCAAGTGGAATAAATAATTGAGAATAAATAATATGACAGATTTTAACAACGATACCGAGACTTTTAAAAGGGGTACAGATGCCAAACATTTTGACAAAAGGAGGTTTGGCGGGAGAAGTTTTGAGAAGAGAGATGGAGAAAGAGGTAATTTTAACAAAAGAGGTGGGTCAAAAAGAGAGTTTGACAAGAAGCCTTTTGGGAAACCTTTTAATAAAAATGGCCACACCCCTACAGAAGAGCATTCAGATAAGGTAAACTATCTGTTTGGAATGCACCCTGTTATAGAGGCATTAAATTCAGAGAAGAAAATAGATAAAGTGTTTTTTAAGAAAGGGATGGATGGTGATCAATTTCATACACTGTTAGACCTTCTTATGGCCAAATCTATTCCATTCCAGTTTGTACCGGGTGATAAGTTAGATAAAATGGTTAAAGGTAGGCATCAAGGTGTTGTCGCTACAATCGCCACAGTTGACTATGTTTCAATAGAGGATTGCGTGAAGCATGCCCTTAATTCAGAAAAAGCTCCGCTATTCCTTATCTTGGACAGTGTTACAGATGTACGTAACTTTGGAGCAATAGCTCGTACTGCAGAATGTGCAGGGGTGAATGCCATAATCATTCCGGCAAAAGGGGGCGCGTCAATCACTCCGGATTCCATCAAGACCTCTGCAGGGGCACTCCTTAAAATGGATGTATGCAAGGTGCCAAATTTAAAGACAGCACTCTATTATTTAAAAGAGAGCGATATAGATATAGTTGTGGCAACGGAAAAGACAGATAACTATATCTATTCTGCAGATTTCAAACGCCCTGTTGCAATAGTTATGGGGGCAGAGGATAAGGGGGTATCTCCTGCCATTAGAGAGATGGCTACTGCTGAGGTTAAGATTCCAATGCAAGGCAGTATAGGCTCTCTTAATGTATCTGTAGCATGTGGAGTTGTACTATATGAAGTGCTCAGACAGCGACTTCCTTAAAGGTTTGAATATTATTAAGATATTATGTATATTCTTCAAAGAACCCAAATGAGATAAAAGAGAATTCTACCGGAAATGTGAAAAATGGGGCCAAGAACCTTCTTAATAAGGGAAAGAATCTGTTTAAGAAGAAAGAAAAAAATAATTAAGAAAACAAAAGGATGGCCTGACTTTTTCGGGTCATCCTTTTCTAAACGTATAGCATACAATGGCTGTGGCAATGGCTGCATTCAGAGACTCCGAAGTAACAGCACCGGCAGGGTAGGGAGGAATGTACAGACGCTCCCCAACAGTTTCTTCAACGGCTTTACCAATACCGTTAGATTCATTGCCAATAACAATTACCCCATTAGGTGTAAGTTTTTTTTTGTATATATTCTCTCCGTCTAAAAACGTTCCGTAAACAGGCAATCCTTTGTCAGACAGTGCAGAAAGAGCTTCCTTCAGATTACAATAAATAACCTTCTTCCTAAATATGGCTCCCATCGTGGCTTGAACAACCTTTGGATTATATAGCTCAACAGTTTCATTTGACGCAAAGATGGCATCTATCCCAAACCAATCTGCAACTCTAATTATTGTTCCAAGATTACCGGGGTCTTTAATATCGTCCAATGCAAGATACAGCCCCTTATCAACGGCTATGGATGATTGTATGAACACATCAAGTGAGACATTTTTCTGTTCAACAACAGCAAGCACCGGAGATGGAGAGGATAGAGATGAGATTCTGCTCATTGCATTGTCACCTATTTCATCTCTGTAATATTTTTCAACTATCTTAAATCCCGATTTTTCTGCCTCCTCTACAAGTTTTTCCCCCTCCACAATAAAGAGCTTCTCCTCATTGCGGAACTTCTTCTGAGATAGCGATTTAATAGACTTTATTTTTGCTGCCGTAAGTTGTGCCATATAAAATGCGTATTAAAAGTTCTCCTATTTTTAGCCTTAGCTAATTTAATTTTGATAGCTAACTCCATGTTAGTTTATAGTTAATAGTTTATTGTTTAAAGTAAGTTAATCAACTTAAACTCCTTACTTTCTTTACTCTCTTTCCCCTCTTTACTCTCTTTCCCTTCTTTACCCTCTCTTTACACTATAAACTATACACTATAAACTTTTATTAGGCAGTTTAATAGCCTAAGATTTTTAACATACTCTTGTATGACTGCTCCTTACTGAACAACTTGGTAAAATACTCCCCATTCTCATCCAAGTCAATTATAACATGCTTTGGAGCAGGCTGCAGGCAGTGCTGTATGCCGCCATAGCCGGCAATCGATTCCTGATATGCGCCTGTATGGAAAAAACCTATGTAAAGAGGGTCGCTCTTATCCTTTATTTTAGGAAGGAAGATTGCGTTTGCGTGAGCGTCTGCATTGTAGTAATCCTGAGAATCACAGGTGAGACCGCCTAAGAACACCCTTTGATACTCCTGATCCCATTTGTTTATAGGGAGAAGGATAAACCTCTGTTTAATACCCCATGTGTCGGGAAGAGTGGTCATAAAGGAGCTGTCTATCATATACCAGCGTTCACGGTCATTCTGTTGCTTCTGATCTAAGATCTGGAAGATGGTTGCACCGCTTTCACCAACTGTAAAGGATCCGAACTCTGTAAATATGTTTGGCTCCTTTACCCCACGTTGCTGGCAGATGCTCTTAATCTGGGATATGACCTCCTCTGCCATATATTCGTAGTCATAGTCCTGCAACAGAGAACTCTTTATAGGGAAACCGCCACCAATATTAAGAGAATCCAAAGTATCGCAATGCTGCTTTAGATCGCAATAAACGCTAACGCACTTTGAAAGTTCGTTCCAATAGTAAGCATTGTCTCTTATACCTGTATTAATAAAGAAATGCAGCATCTTAAGGTTGAACTTCTTGCTGTTTTTTATCTTGTTTTCATAAAAAGGGACAATGTCTGAATACCTTATGCCAAGACGAGATGTATAGAACTCAAACTTAGGTTCCTCCTCAGACGCTATCCTTATGCCTATTTTTGTTGGCTCCTTAACGCATAAGTCCAAATCATCAAACTCATTCATATTATCCAAAATAGGAATGATATTCTCCCATCCGTTATTCCTTAAATTAGCAATATTCTCTATGTAGGCATCCTTTTTAAACCCGTTACAGATAATGTAAAGGTCTTGATTTATAATGCCTTCGTTATATAGAGCCTCAATGAGGTTAATGTCAAAGGCAGATGAGGTCTCAAGGTTTATATTATTCTTTAGTGCCTCCTCCAATACAAATGAAAAATGCGAACTTTTGGTACAGTAACAGTAGTTGTATGTGCCTTTATAGTCTACTTTGGCCATTGCAACATTAAACATTCTCTTGGCAATCTGAATCTGCTGGGAAATTTTAGGCAGATAGGTTATCTTGAGAGGTGTTCCATATTGTTCAATAATATCCATCATAGGGATATTGTGAAAATACAAATCGCCGTCAATAACTTTGAACTCATCCTGAGGAAATTCAAAAGTCTGGTCAATCAAATCAATGTACTTGTTCTTCATTTTTTAAATGTAGTTAACTTACTTTAACAGATAATTTGCAATCTGCGTTAGTCGGATTCTTAAATTGGCTGCAAATATACATTTTTTGTTATATAATGCTCTGTATTATTTAAAAAGCTGTTTTAATTTTTTATTTTTGTCATTATTTTATTCCCGACAAACTCTTTAAGGATTTTATTGTTGTAGACATGACAGTTCCATTTTGTCGGGAAGCAGAATTTAATTATGAATAGACATATTTACTCTATATACTTATCATTCATCTCTTTGCTTGCAATGGCCTGGGGTTGCAGCACTACAAAGGTTATACCCGAAGGGCAAAGCAGGTTGGTTGCAAACAGAGTAGAGGTGGAGAATCTGAAAGAATTTCCAAATGCAGATATCTCGGCCGCTGAGATCTTGTCGTACATAAAACAGAAACCAAATACATATTTTATCTTTGGCTGGAATCCGTTCCTGAATGTTTACAACTGGAGCAACGGTAAGGGCAAAGGATGGGACAGATTTATAAAGAAAATAGGACAGGCTCCTGTCATTTACGATACCGCTATGACAGCAAGTTCCGTGAATAATATTAATAATTATTTGATAAACAGGGGCTTTTATGGCTCACATGTGCAAGATTCCATTATTACAAAGAACAAAAAATCTATAGCCTACTATAAAGTCAGACTTGGAAAGAGGTACCGGATAGACTCAATAAGCTATGATATTGTTGATACATCCATAGTAAACCTGTTTTACAATGATGTTAACCATAACACATACCTTAAAAAAGGCAGCTATCTTTCGGTAAAGGTTTTGGAAAAAGAGGCGGAGAGGGCTTCCCAATTATTTAGAAATGCAGGATATTACGGATTTACAGGCAATTATTTTTTCTTTAAGGCAGATACCCTCAAAGGTAATGGCACAGCGGATCTGTTTGTAACAATCGATAATTATACAAGAAACGAGTCGCCGGCATCTGCAAAACCGCACAACGTTTACTCAATCGATTCGGTGAATATTGAACTTGTGCGCAACAATTCAGGATATGACGGCATTGTAACTGCTTTAAAGTCAGACACAGCAAATTTTAGGGGGATAAATATAATATATAAAGGTAAGCCCTTCATCCATAGGAAAGTAGTATCGCGTCTTAATACAGTAAAGCCGGGTACTGTATATGATGAACAGACAATAGCCAATACATATAGCAGATTTTCCAACTTTGGGATGTTCAGTGCTGTAAATATTCAGGTAGACGAGATAGACAGCAACAGAGTAAATACCAATATAAAACTTGTTGCATCACAGCAGCAAGGCTACAAGATAGGCCTTAATGCTTCAACAAATTCCAATGCTCTTTTAGGTATCTCGCCATCAATATCATATTATCACAAAAACCTCTTTAAAGGGGGAGAACTTTTCAACATAAGCTTTATGGGAGATTTCCAGTATTGGGTTGGAAAGAAAACAAGATCTACAGAATTTGGAGTCTCCACTTCATTGAGCATACCAAATTTCGTAGGCTTGCCAAACAGGTTTTTTAGAGGTAGCACCCTGCCCAGAACGGCCTTTTCACTCTCTTACAGCTTTCAGGAACGCCCGGAGTATACAAGGAATATCATCTCATCCACAATAGGTTATACATGGAATGTGCACAGGCGTTACTTCTATACGCTTAACCCTATACAGTTGAATATAGTTAACCTCTCCAAAGTAAAACAATCTTTTTTAGAGGGGTTGGATAATCCGTTCCTTAAGAACTCATACCAGAACCACTTTGACCTTGGGCTTGGATTTACATTTTATTATACCACCAATCCTGATGGCGATAACACCAAAAGCTATTTCTATTTCAGAACTCAGACAGATATAGCCGGCAATGTAATGAGCCTCTTCAACGGCCTTATGGAGAAGAACAGCAATAACGAACGGAAATTCTGGAATACTCCATATGCACAATATGCACGCGAGGAGATCTCTGCCGTATATACGTGGAAATTCGGAGATAACAGAGATCATGCTATAGCCGCCAGAGCCATGGTTGGCATTGGAACAGGATATGGCAATTCAGATGTCCTCCCCTTTGAAAAGCTCTTCTGGGCCGGAGGTGCAAACAGCCTTAGGGCATGGCAGGCAAGAACCGTTGGCCCGGGTTATGCGCAACGAGATACAACATGGTCTCTTCCAAATCAGACAGGTGAGCTTCACTTGGAAGCCAATTTGGAATACCGTTTTCCACTATTCTGGATGTTTGACGGCGCTATATTCATAGACATTGGCAACATCTGGAATCTAAAGCATTCCAAGAGCGAATCAAATACATTAGGATTAACAGACATCTCCAAGATATCAGGAGTAGGCAAAGGAGACTATGCGACAGCCAACTTTAACAAAGGCCTGTTCAGATTTAACAATTTCTATAAGCATCTTGCCTTTGACTGTGGAATTGGCTTAAGGTTCGATCTTGAGTTTGTTCTCCTACGTCTCGACATGGGTTTTAAAACCTATGATCCCGAATACAACTCTTGGAATGGTCCGGGAAATTGGTTCAAAAAGAACAATTATGGTATCCAATTTGGCGTAGGCTATCCATTTTAATATTTTTCTTCCCGACAAAATATCCATTTTTATTATTGTTAGAGGTATTTGGTGATACTGTGTTATAATGCTTTGGTTTATAATTAATTGTAAAATTTATAACAAATTAGTTAGCTTTATTCCTGTTGCCAATTTATGAATGTAATAAAAAAGTTATTGCATTAAAACATGCAAAAATGTAATTACTTACCATATAATTATTATATTTGTAGCCCCAAGCGTTAAACGTTAAGCCCGGATGGTGAAATCGGTAGACACGCTAGTTTCAGGGACTAGTGGACGTAAGTCTGTGCAAGTTCGAGTCTTGTTCCGGGCACCTTTTTCTTAAAATTCGTCTTCGTCTACTTCCTTAACTTCATACTAAAATTTGTCCTCACATACTAATGTATGCTGCGGAAATTTTATATTTGTTAAGTTGTACATGAAGCGAATTTTAAGAAAAGCATGGTTGTGGCTCTACGAGCAATAACGTTTAATAAACATTACATATCATTAATATAATTAGAAAACAATGGCAACATCAAAGGATTATATGGAATTTGTCATAGACCAATCCGGTCTTGGAGATGATATTGCAACAAGTAAGATGATGGGTGAATATCTGCTATAATATAAAGGTAAACATATAGGAGGCATCTATGACAACCGTCTCCTTGCGTTGTTATTTATGTTATACATCTCTTGTTGCAGAGCTTGGAGGAATGTTGCGGCATGCATGCCATCCATCTGGACATGATGGAATTGGAAAGATACCGGTAATGTGGTGCGCCAAAACCCTTTGCGATATTTTCCCCACATAACTATAGGGTTGCGGAATAGCTCTGTATATTGATTTACAATACAGTCTAACTCCGTCTGTACAAGAGCAGAAGTCCCTATAACCATTGCATCCTCTATGGTGTTGCCCTCACATGTAATGGCTGCCTCTTTTGTAAGGCGCAGATATTCATTGTTAAATTCGGCTATATTATCCTTGAGTGGTATATTGCAAAAGGAGATATTGCCTCTGTTGTTGTGAACAATTACATCAATGGCTAACTTATCATATTCTACTAATTTGTCTCCAACAGGCAACATATAAAACTCTTTTACCTGTTTTGCGGCTCTACCAATACACCAAGCCATAAGCATATTCAACTTTAAATCTCTCTTTTTTGATAGCCTTAGCAATCTGCTTATATTCATTGTCTTGGTTAAAGTTACCATTGGCATTGGCGATTTCATCCACAACTCAAAAGCCTGAGCACGTGTTGTATCTTTAGGGTTAACCTCTCTCATTTTTATTTGTCGTTAAAAATATCTCTAACATTTTTGCAGGCGTTACGATAAACGGTTTTAATATAAAACCTAATATCTTAGCAGGTGCAGATATCCTATTCTTTAGAGATGATATTAGACTGATACTATTGCATTGTATCAATGCCTATATTAAGTAGTGTTTCTTTTTGTGCAAATGTAAATATTTTGACAGCAAAATGCAATAATCAATCCTATATATGTGTTATAGCCAATGGCGTTACAAGCTATAGAGGAATGTTGTAGCATGAGCTTAATCATATGTACTTATTTTAGGAATGTGTTCAAATAGTTTTTAAATTTTCAGTAAGTAGTACGTAAAAATTTTTTTGTAAATAAATAAATAAATAAATTCGCACACAATAAGACTTAATTCTATGAGAGTATATTGTTTTAGTGAGTCTGCAATAAACGCTGCGCCTAGGCATAATTTGCAAACAAGTTTGCCATTCTGCGCTCGGTTTGTAGTATATTTTACATTATTTCTATTGTTTTTTTGTGTTGGTGGTATTTCTGCACAGAATCTTTATAAGATAACAGGAAAGGTTATAAATAAAGACAATCAACCGGTTGAGTTTGCATCTGTGGTATTGTCTGATAATGCTACAAAGAAACTGACAGGTACAGCCACAGATATAAATGGAGTCTTTGCATTAAACGCTAAGGATGGGTTATATACATTGGAGGTCTCATTAATAGGATATGAAAAATATACTCTCAACCTTACAGTTGACAAGGATATTAACCTTAATGAGTTGATACTCAAAGAGGATGTAAGCACCCTAAAGGAGGTAAAGATAACAGCAAACAGGGTAGATTACAATATGAGTGGTTATGAATATAAAATAGGTAATATAGCTGCTCTAAAGAATAAAGATCTTACAGATGTGCTTATGACTGCTCCGGGCGTAATGGTTACTAAAAATGTTACGCTGTACGGTAGCAAGGTTACAAATATCTATGTAGACCGTAGACGTGTACAGCTTGATGACGAAAGCCTTCTTACATATCTTAATTCCTTTAAAGGTGAGAATATAGAGAAGATAGAGGTGATATCAGATCCGGATATATCTGAAAGATACGGTGGTACAGCCATAAAGATAACAACTAAGAAACAGGCCGGAGGGTTTATGTCTGCCTCTGTGAGGGCATCGGGAAACGAAAACAAATTTGTTGTCAACCCGGATTTCAATCTTAATTACAGGAGAGGTAAGCTCTCATTTTACACATCCGGTTCATACTCAAATATGTATCAAGATAAAAATGAGACTTTAAAGTATGATTGGAAAGATTTGGATAAACAGGTTAATGACATAACGACAGAGAAGTTTAAGTTGCCATATTCTGCTATGGGAACGCTTGGTGTAGGGTATGACATATCTAAAAATGACTACCTTTCTGCAGAGGTATCATACAGAGAGATGAACAGAGACCAAAAGAGAAAAACAGTAACTGAAACGACCGGTGCAGATTCAGAGGTGTCATCTGATGGAAGTTTCAGGGATTATAATTCTGTTGTTAAAACGCCAACAGTTTCGTTAATGTACACTCATTCATTCAAGGATGCATCTGAATTGACTGTAACAGGCGATTATTTGGGCTCGTACATAAAGGATGAAATTGTTACGGGAAGTTTTGTAGTTGATAACGGTATTAAAAAAGAGGATAAGATTGCTAATACGGAGAATAATACAAGTTCGTTTATCGGTTATGCAAACTATTCAAAGAGATTTAATAAAAAGCATAATCTTAATACTGGTCTTCAGTATTCGTACATAAATAATGAAGCGATAAATAATGAATTGTCGTTTACGTATAACGAGAGCGTATTAAGGCCTTTTGCATCGTATTCGGTAAACTTTAAAAGGTTTGGCATTAGAACAGGAGTACAAGCTCAATGGGCAAACATAGACAATAATGATTATTTTGACGTTATCCCTAACGCTTCTGTTAATTATTATCTCAATGAGAGAAAAGGGCATGTCTTAAGTGCAAGTTATGCAATGCGGGTAGTACGCCCTACCATATCACAACTTAATCCCGATGCCGTACTTTCGCAGCATGACATTTTTGTAAGTGTCGGTAACCCCAATTTGGAGTCATATTATTCAAACTCATACGGCTTGAAACTCACGCTGTTTAATAGTTATAAATTGTCGGTAGATTATAATAGAGCAGACGATGCAATAACTTCATATCTGTATTCAGATGATAAAGGTACTATCTACCAGTCTTATACCAATAATGGGAGTAATCAGGGAGTATTTGCATCGTTTCATGCAAGCAAATATCTGTTTAACAAATTGAATATAGATTTTGATATTGCATATAGTTTTACGGAAAGTAAGGTAGGCGACAATAGACATACCTATAATTCGCTTTCTTACACTCTTTTTGCTGTCTTGAGGCTGCCTAAATCGTATTCATTAAGGGCAATTGTATTTGGAACTACCAGAAAAGCAGTCAGCCATAATGCGTATAGGAAAGACCCTACTAACATAGATTTAGAACTTACCAAAAGATTAAAGAGATGGAATATTGGATTTTCTGTAAGTGATATATTTGATTCACACAAAAAAGGTGGTAATGTAACTATAGATATGGGAGACTATACACAGACTGTGTCAAACAATGTATCATACAGGTCATATCAACTTAAGCTCTCCTACAACTTCAATTGGGGCAAAGCCGGCAGAGTGAGAAGAGCAGAGACACAGAAGAGTGATATGTCCGGCAGAATCGGCAGGAATTAGCTAACATAAAATTAACATTAAATGTATTGTCCTGTTACACCGGTAAGTTTCAAGCGTTGAGCCACAAAATTGCTCAATTTGCCTTAAAAAGGGTCTGTCCTGCCAAATAGTCAGTCTGCTTTCTGTGGTATGCTGTTTGATTAATGTTTTTCCGCTTCCCGACAAAAACCGTTTTAGTAAGCGTTAAAAAATAAGTTGGTAAAGATTTAGGGGTGTTTTTGAGAAAAGAAATATAGACCGAAAAGACAATTAAAGATTACAAAGTTATTTTTTTAAGATTACTTAAATCTTGCTGGGAAGAAAAGAGTAAATAATTAAAAAACAGATATATTATGGCTAAAGGTAAGATTGGTGTTACTACGGACAATATTTTTCCGGTGATTAAAAAATTCTTGTATTCTGATCATGAAATCTTTCTTAGAGAGTTGATAGCCAATGCAGTAGATGCTACTCAGAAGATGAAGGCGCTTTCGAGTGTAGGTGAGTTTAAGGGTGAACTTGGAGATCTCACCGTGAGAGTTGCTTTGGATGAGAAGGAGAAGACATTAACCATTACAGATAGGGGTATTGGTATGACTGAAGAGGAGGTTGACAAATATATCAATCAGATAGCTTTCTCAAGTGCAGGTGAATTTCTCGAAAAATATAAAGACAGCATAAACAGCATTATAGGACATTTCGGATTGGGATTCTATTCTGCCTTTATGGTTTCCAAAAAGGTAGTTATTAAGACATTGTCTTGGAAAGAGGGGGCAAAGGGTGTTCAGTGGAGTTGCGATGGTTCTCCTGAGTTTGAGATGAGCGAGATTGATAAGGCAGACAGAGGAACTGAGATCACCCTCTATTTGGATGATGAGTCTGCCGAATTTGCAGATAAGACGAGAATTAATACTCTGCTTACAAAATATTGTAAGTTCATGCCTGTCCCTATTGCTTTTGGAAAGGAGCAGGAGTGGAAGGACGGCAAGTATGTAGATACAGACAAGGATAAGATTATTAATGATACAGAACCTCTTTGGACAAAGACCCCAAGCAGTATAAAGGATGAGGAGTATATGGAGTTCTACAGAAAACTCTATCCTATGCAGGATGATCCTCTGTTCTATATACACCTTAACGTAGATTATCCGTTCCACCTTACGGGAATCTTGTATTTTCCTAAGATTAAGGATAATATGGATGTTACAAGGAATAAGATACAGCTCTATTCAAACCAGATGTTCGTAACGGATTCGGTTGAGAATATTGTTCCGGATTTCCTTACATTGCTGTATGGTGTAATTGATTCTCCCGATATTCCGCTTAATGTTTCAAGAAGCTATCTTCAGGCAGATTCGAATGTAAAGAAGATTGCCTCTTACATTACCAGAAAGGTTGCAGACAGATTGGAGGAGATCTACAAGAATGACAAGGCTGTGTTTGAGTCTAAATGGGATAACCTCAAACTCTTTATTGAATACGGTATGTTGTCAGACGAGAAGTTCTTTGACAGGGCCAAGAATTTTGCCCTTATGAAGACTACGGATGGTAAATACTATAACTATAATGAGTACAATGCAATCATTGAGCCGGAGCAGACAGACAAGAACAAGAAGATTGTTTATCTCTATGCTACAGACCCTGTGGCACAGTACACATACATAGAGGATGCTAAGAATAAAGGGTATCAGGTTCTTGTATTCGACAGCCAATTGGATGCCCATTTTGTTAATCTGTTGGAGAGCAAATTGGAGAATGCAAAGTTTGCCCGTGTCGATTCGGACAGCATAGACAGATTGGTGGAGAAGGAGTCTAAGGAGAAACCTGCTTTGAGAGAGGGGCTTGAAACTCAGCTTAACTGGGCATTTGAGGCTATCCTTCCTAAAGATAACAACTATACCGTAAAGGTTGACAATCTTGGTGTTACCTCTATGCCTGTGCTTATTACCCAAAGCGAGTTTATGAGACGTTACAAGGAGATGTCTGCAATGGGTGGTGGAATGAACTTTATGGGGACAATGCCGGATCATTACGAGATAACTCTTAACTATGAGAGTCCTCTTATTGGCAAGGTAATAACCGACTTGGATGCTGCTACCGTTGGAAATGAAAAATTTAAAGAGATTGATGCTAAAGAGGAGGAGTCAAAGAAAGCTCTTAAAGAGGTGGAGGATGCAACCAAAGATAAAAAGCCTGAGGAGATTACAACCGAGCAGAAAGACAAAAAAGAGAGTTGCAACAAAGAGATAGAGGGCTTTGATAAGGAGAAACGTGAGATTGTGGAGACATTTGCAAAGGGGGATAAGCTTCTCAAACAGCTTACGGACTTGGCATTGTTATCTAACAACATGCTAAAAGGTAAGGATTTGCATGAGTTTATTAAGCGTAGCGTAGACCTTTTAAAGTAGTCTTTCTCTATACACTATAAACTTTATTAAGACCAAAGGCAAATAAGTTTAAAGTTTATAGTTTATATTTTATAGTTTATAGCTTTAGTATTAGCGTTGGCGTTGGCGTTGGCGTTGGCGAATTTAATGTAGAGAAAGGATAGAAGGCCAAAGCCAAGGCTAAAGCCAAGGCCAAAGCTAATGCTAACTAAGGTGTTATAATATGGTGTA
>ENA-OOYV01000643-OOYV01000643.1-human-gut-metagenome-genome-assembly--contig:-NODE-643-length-24192-cov-2.836682_pt1 | contig 24192 bp, 13 predicted proteins | sample MGYA00241704_ERZ501380 | MGnify/ENA primary metagenome ERZ501380 (study PRJEB25962, sample SAMEA2042984) | human gut metagenome | biome: human gut; feature: human-associated habitat; material: faeces...
CGCACCTGCCGCAGCCGGCCTGGTTCAAGGATTTCGCGGCCGACGTCGAGGCCGATGACAACGGTTCCATGCTGCACTTGTACCGCAAGCTGTTGCAGTTGCGGCAGACGGTGCTGACGGCAACCGGAGACACGTCCGCCGACCTGCTGGACATGGGCGATACGGTGGTCGCCTACTCGCGTCCGGCCACGGAAGGCCGTCGATTCCTGTCCGTCACCAATTTCGGCGACGAGCCGATCGCCCTGCCGGACGATGCGGTCGCCATCGCCAATTCCGTGCCGTTGACGGACGACGGCAAGCTGGATAGCGATGCCTCAGTCTGGCTGCTGCTGGGCTGATCGACCGCTGAACCTAACTGCTCCCAAATCGCCTTGCGTATATGAAAAATTCCGGCCCTCCACAAGGAGGACCGGAATTTTGGTTTGTAAGGAAAGGGGAATGGTAAGTTTAAACGCTACTTCTCGCCGTTCATGATGGCGGCAAGCGATTGCACGCGCGGCAGATCGAACACTTCATCGGTGTGCACCACCTTGAGGTCCGGGCCTGCCAGCGGCACACGCCAGTTGGAGTATTCACTGGACGTGCCCGGCTGGTTCTGCGTGCGCGTCTCGCCCACGCCATCCACCAGCGCGGCCTGCAGCAGCACGGACGGCGACTTGAGCAGCATCTTGTGCATCGCCTCGACGATTTCCTGGATGTGGCCTTCCACATCGCCCGCCACTTCCGGCGTGATCAGGCCGGACTCCACGAGACGGTCCATCATCGCGTCGCGTTCGGCGGTGGCGGAAGCCTGGAACTCCTCGACCGGGCCGGACAGCAGGTGCAGCTGTTCGCGCAGCTTGACGTGCTCGAACTGCAGGTAGCCGGCGGTCGGCGGCAGGTCGTGCGTGGTGACGGAAGCCAGCGCGTACTTGCGGTACGTGGACGGATCGGCGTACGGGTCGCCGGCGTTGGGGGAGTCGTCCACGCGGGCGAACCATTCCACCATGCAGCCCAGCAGGCCGTGCTCGCCGAGTACCGTGCGTACGTAATCAGGCACGGTGCCCAGATCCTCGCCGACCACCAAACCGTTCACGCGGGACGCTTCAATGGTCAGGATCGCGATCATCGCCTCATAGTCGTACGTAACGTACGCGCCACCGCGCGCGCCTTCGCCCTGCGGAATCCACCACAGACGGAATAGGCCGAGTACATGGTCGATGCGCACCGCGCCCGCGTGCGAGAACATGTTGTGCACCATCTCGCGGTACACGCCATAACCAGTTTTGGCCAGATAATTCGGATTGAACGGCGGCTGGCCCCAATCCTGACCCTGCTGGTTGTAGAAGTCCGGTGGGCAGCCCACGGTTACGCTGCCTACTGCGAAACGTTCCGGATTCCACCACACGTCCGCGCCGAGCGAGTGCACGCCCACGGCCATATCCTGCATGAGGCCGAGTGCCATACCGCTGTCACGGGCGGCGTTCTGCGCGGCTGTCACCTGCTCGTCGGCGATCCACTGCAGCCAGCATTCGAAATCGACCATATCGGCGTGCTCGCGCATGAGCTCCACCACTTCAGGCGAATCGCGGTTCGTGTCCTTGAACCACGTGCCTTCCCACGGCGCGCCCCACACCTGGAACGCCACCGACCATGCGGCGAACGCGCGCAGATCCGGACCCGCGGCCTCCTTGAACGCGTCGAACGCGGCCTGACGCTCGACGGAACGCGGCACGTTGTACACAAGCTGCAGCGCCTGGCGCTTGTGCCACCAAGCGGAATTGATGTCGAGCGGCTCGATACTGTCGTTGGCTGGCGAGGCTTCCGCGTGCAGACGCGCCACTTCGGCCTGGTCCGCCTCGTTGAGTTCCGCATATTCAGCGATATCCTGCGGACGGATGTACGTCACATTGAGAAAACGACGCGATTCGGGAAGATACGGCGACGGCTCCAGCGGCGGCACCGGCGCGGTGGCGTGAATCGGGTTGATAAGCATGAAATCGGCATGCGATTTCGTTGCCGCGTCGGACAGCAGCAGCTTCAGATCGCCATAGTCGCCCACGCCCCAGGATTCAGCGGAACGGATGGAATACATCTGTGCCATCCAGCCCCAACGTTGCTTTTCCGCTACTGCTGGCGGCAGTTCGATGCGTGCCGGTGCGCAGATCAGCGCGGCTTCGGCGTGCAGCGGGCCGGCATCGACGGCCAGCGTGTGGTAGCCGGCGGGAATATCGTCCGGCAGCGTCAGTTGCAGCGAGCCGTCATCTGCGTTCGAGCCCGTCAGATACGCGGTCAGATCGCCCGCATATTCCGTGCCGTCTTCCAACGTCAGCTTCAGCGCCACGTCGTTTCCTTTCGCGCGGATTGGCGTGACGGCTTCCTTGCCGATGAACTTCACGACGGTCGGCTCAACAAGTGTGTCTGCGATGCGCTGCTGGGTCGCCGCATAGGAGGCGGTGATCGCTTCGTCGCTGGATGCGTCCACGCCGAGTGCGGCCAATACGGAGACGAGCACTTCGTCGCGGATTTCCACATAGGTGCCGAGCTGGTCGATATACGACGTGGAAATGCCATTGAGCTTGGCGAGCTGGATAAGAGGCCGTGCGATGCGTTCTGCGCTTTCGGTCTGCTGGGTCTGTGTCATAGGTCCCTTCTTTCCGCGCCGTTTGTGACGGCTGACATGCTACATTGCTTGCGATTGCCGCAGCTTCGATGCTGGTGGCATTCGCACCAAAGATAACTATATCACGGTATGATATCGTTTTCAAAGCGTGTTTTGCGGTAAGAGAGTGTTGCTATATTGCGATTTTGCTCTAATTTCAGGAATATAGATAACCGGAATTGTTTTTCCATATTGACTATCGTTTGCAATACGAAGGCGCAGCGCTCCGCATTGCAAACGATTATTCCAACGGGGCATTGCTCGTCTGCTACTCGGCTTCGAGAATTGCAAAGCTTTGCAGACCTAGACGCAGCGAAGTGCCGCTAATTTCGTTTTCGCCGATGCTGAAAATCGTCCGATAACTACCATCTGGTAACTGCAAAGCTTTGCAATCGCGGCTTGGATTGACGGCTATGATCAGCTTCTGCAGGTGGGTGGAACGCTCGAAAACGAACACTCTATCGCGTTCGATTGCATGGAACGTAGCCCCCGACCGCAAGGCGTCGCATTCCCCCTTGACGTGGAGTATGGAGCGCACCGTATGCCACAGTGATTCGGCGTCGGCCTGCTGTGCGGCGACGGTCGGGGCGTCGGCGGACGGGTCGGCGGGCAGGTAGCTGCCACCGGTCACATCGCCAGCCCGAGTGTCCGATTCTGCAGAATCGGACACGTGAAGTGCTCCGGATGCGTCGTTCGCACCCCACTGCATCGGTGTGCGCGAACCGGTGCGCACGTAGCCGCCTTCTTTGCCGGGCAGTGCGCGGTATCGCATGCCGATTTCGTCGCCGTAATACAGGAACGGCACGCCCGGCATCGCGAACAGCGTGCAGTATGCCAGGGCGATTTCGCGCTGCGACAGTCGCGGCGCCACGCGTGCGGTGTCGTGGTTGCAGGTGATGAAATTAAAATTTCCGTCGGCCGTTTCCGCTTCGCGCAGACGCGGCTCGTACTCGTCCAGGAATTCGCTGATCGGCGTGCCGGAATCGGCGTTGAAATAGCTCTTGTCGCCCTTGCGGCTCAACGGGTCGTCCACGTTGCGCAACAGCATGTTGTAGCCGTTGGGAACGCCGTCCCAACGCCAATCGAGATAGAAATCCATGTCGAAGCCGGCGGCCATCGACTCCTCTGGCCGTCCCCATTCCGAAACGAACGCGGCTTCGGGGAAGGCCGGGCGGATCCGGGCGAACATGTACTGCCAGGTGCGGATGGTGTAAGGCTTGCCCTCATCGTCCTTTTTGACGAGGCTGTCGGCCATATCCACGCGGAAGCCGTCTGCGCCACGGGAAAGCCAGAACCGCATGACGTCCACCATCGCGTCGCAAGTGGCCTTCGCGTCCGGACCAAGGGCTGGCTTCTGCCAGCTACGTTCGGGGTGCGCGAAACCGTAGTTGAGCGCCGGCTGGCATTTGAAGAAGTTCAAGATGTAGGTACCGTTGCGGGGCGATTCGCCGCCGATGAATGGCAGTCCGTCGCCACCGGAGATCCATGAGTCTGTCCAGATGTAGCGGTCGGAATAATTGTTTCGTTCGACCTTGCAACTGCGGTGGAACCACTCGTGTTCCTCGCTGGTGTGGCCTGGCACGAGATCGAGGATCACGTGCATGTCGCGCCGGTGGGCGGCGTCGAACAACGCAATGAGATCGTCGTTGGTGCCGTAGCGTGATGCCACCTTTTTGTAGTCGCGCACGTCGTAGCCGGCGTCTTTGAATGGCGAGTCGAAACAGGGATTGAGCCAGATCGCGTTGCATCCGAGATCCTTGATGTAGTCCAGTTTTAAAGTGATTCCGGGGATGTCTCCGATGCCGTCGCCATTGGAGTCGACGAAGGACTGTGGATATATTTCATAAAAAATTGCGTCGGCAAGCCATTTGGGGTGGGGGTGTTTCGCGGGGGGAAGCATGAGGGTGTGTCTCCTTGATATTTCGCGGTTTGCGGTGTTTCTTTGAAACAATCATAACGCTGAATTGCAAACGTTGGCAGAAACGTGCTACACTAACAATCACTGATACATTTTTGGTGGCCCCAGTGTTGTTGGTAATCATCCAAGAACGATGATGTGAACGTATGCAGGGTTTTGGTCCGTACCATTTAACCGGAGATGTTGAGGAACACAAGGTTATGTGAGGAAAGGAAGATCAATGAAGATCGATTGGAAGAAGGCAATCGGACTTACTGCTGCCGTTTCTATGCTGGTTCCGCTCGCTGCGTGCGGTGGCTCCTCCGACGGTGGCGATAAGAACGCTTCCGGCTCCACCGAGGCCGTCACGCTGAGCGTGTGGGCCCCGCAGGAAGACCAGGCCAAGGACACCAACTGGCTGGGCAAGGTCGAAGAGAACTTCGCCAAGGCGCATCCGGAATACAATATCACGTGGAAGAATGACGTGGTCTCTGAAGGCGATGCTTCCAAGCAGGTCAGCACTGATCCGTCCGCGGCGGCCGATGTCTATATGTTCGCTTCCGATCAGTTGGGTGTTCTAATGGACGCCAAGGCCATTGGCCAGCTGGGCACCGACGCTGAGAAGCAGGTGAAGGAACAGAACGGTGACCTCGAAGTCAACTCCGTCACCGGCACCGATGGCAAGCTCTATGGCGTGCCGTACACCGACAACACGTGGTTCATGTACTACAACAAGTCCAAGATCACCGAGGATGAGGCCAAGGACTTCGATACCATCCTTTCCAAGGCCAAGGTCGCGTTCTCCCTGCAGAATTCTTGGTACATCAACGGCTTCTATGATGGCCTGAGCCTGTTCGGCGAGAAGGGCAATGATGCTGACGCAGGCATGGTCTTCCCGAAGGACGGCGCCGATATCACCTCTTATCTGGTTGATGTGGTCGCCAACCCGAACTTCTCCAACGACGATGGCGCTTCCGGCCTCGCAGCCATCAAGGATGGCTCCGCCGACGTGCTGTTCTCCGGTACCTGGTCCGCTAAGGACGTGAAGGAGGCCCTGGGTGACAACTACGCCGCCACCTCTCTGCCGACCTTCACCGTGAACGGCCAGAAGAAGCAGATGAAGTCCTTCGCCGCCACCAAGGCCGCTGCTTACAACCCGAACGCCAAGAACCCGAAGGCCGCCGCTCAGTTCGCGGCTTACCTCGGCTCCACCGAAGCTCAGAAGCTGCACTACGAGATGCGCGCCATCCCGCCGACCGACAAGTCCCTGTCTGATCTGACCACCGACGACGTCGCAGCCAAGGCCCAGGCCGACACCATGGCCAACACCGCCCTCCTGCAGTCCGGTCTGTCTGGCATGAACGATTGGTGGACTCCGGCCGAAACCTTCGGCAAGGCCCTGGTCAACAAGGAAATCACCAAGGACAACGCTGCCGCCAAGTACCAGGATTGGGTCAAGCAGGCCGGTGGCAAGATCGCTGAGTGAAATCAGTAATCCTAAAAATCCAATAACTGAAGAATGCAGGTGGTTGGCACTGCCAAATCCCCCCAGCCATCCTGCAGCTTTGAGAGATGCTTCGAGTCGCGGTGTCTCTCTCCACTTTGCATAGTGGCTCACTCCTCCTCCGAGCTTTGCATTCCCGGGCAAGGTTTTTAAATTCTCCTTCCCCTTGTCCGGGAGCAAAGCTTTTTTTATCTTTCAATATCCATATGAGAGGGCAGTCGAAATGACAGCAACAACTCTTTCCCCGCGGGAGATGAAGCGCCTTCGGAAGCAGGGTGCTGATTATGTTTCTCCGTCGCCTTACACGGTAAGGGCGGCGTTCCGGCGTGGTGACCTGTTCACTAAGCTTTCCGCAGTGGTGTTTGGTCTTGGCGATATCGTGCGCAAGCAGTATGTCAAGGGCATTGCCATGCTGGCGCTGGAAATCGCATACTTCGTGTTCATGGCAATCAATGGTGTGGACTATCTTTCCAAGTTGCCGACCTTGGGCACCAATGCAGGCGGCAAGAAGCTGGTCGACGGCTTCTGGGTCTACACCGAACCTGACCGTTCCGTGGTCATCCTGTTGTATGGTGTCGCCACTCTGGTTATCACCGCTGCCTTCATCGGCCTGTGGGTCATGTCCGTGCGCTCTGCATACAAGTCCCAGGTGCTGCTCGAGGAGAACGGCAAGGCTCCGAGCTTCATGGACGATGTCCGCGAGCTGCTCGATGCCAAGGCGCACGTTCTGCTGATGTTCCTGCCCACGCTGGGCATCGTCGTGTTCACCGTGCTGCCGTTGATCTTCATGATTTCAATGGCATTCACCAGCTATGACCACAAGCACCTCGTGCTGTTCCACTGGGTCGGCTTTGAGAACTTCGCCAAGGTCTTCTCCAACAGCGGCGGCACCGTTAACGCCGCACTGTTCGGACGCGTGCTGGTGTGGACCTTGGTCTGGGCTTTCTTCGCCACTTTCCTGAACTTCTTCTTCGGCATGTTCGTGGCCATGATCATCAACCGCAAGACCACCCACTTCAAGGGTTTCTGGCGCGCATGCTTCTCCATGTCCATCGCCGTTCCGCAGTTCGTGTCCCTGCTGGTCATGCACACCATGCTCCAGCCGCAGGGTGCGGTGAACCGCATGCTGCAGACGTGGGGTTGGATTGACGGCCCGTTGCCGTTCTTCACCAACGCCACTTGGGCCCGCGTCACCGTGATCATCATCAACCTGTGGGTCGGTATCCCGTACACCATCATGCAGATCACCGGTATTCTGCAGAACATTCCGGCCGATCAGTATGAGGCGGCGAAGATCGACGGTGCCAACTGGTGGCAGATCTTTACTAAGATCACCATGCCGTACATTATCTTCGTGCTCACCCCGTATCTGATCACCACCTTCACGGGCAATGTGAACAACTTCAACGTCATTTACCTGCTGTCCGGCGGCGATCCTACGCCATTGGGCGATTCCGCAGGCTCCACTGATTTGCTTATCACCTGGCTGTACAAGCTGACCGTGGACAAGCAGGATTACAATCTCGGTGCCGTGATCGGCATCATGACCTTCGTCGTGTTGGCCATCGTTTCGCTGATCACCTACCGCAATTCCGGCTCCTATAAGAATGAGGAGGCATTCCGATGAGCAACAAGCATTCCGCAACCAAAGTGGAAAGCCACGGCCTTCTGCACGACCAGAAGATCCGCCGTATCACCGGCGACGTGTTCGCCCACTTGTTCCTGGCCATTCTGGCCGTCATCTGGCTCGTCCCAATCGTATGGGTGTTCGCGGAGTCGTTCAATAAGAACACCGCCCCGTACACCAGCTCCTTCTTCCCGAAGGAGTGGACTCTGGACAACTATAGGGTGCTGTTCACCGACCGCAACGTGTTGGACTTCCCGAAGATGTTCGGCACCACGTTCATCATCGCCTGCTTCACCTGTGCGATTTCTCTGATCTTCGTGCTCTCCGTGGCGTACTGCATGAGCCGTATGCGTTTCCGTGTGCGCAAGACTTTCATGAACGTTGTGCTGATTCTTGGCATGTTCCCGGGTATCATGGCCGTCACCGCCATCTACTTCATCTTGAAGGCCTTGGGCCTGTCAAGCGGCACCATGACTACCGTGGCGTTGATTCTCGTGTACTCCGCCGGTTCCGGCGCTGGCTTCTACGTGATGAAGGGCTATATGGACACCATTCCGACCTCGCTGGACGAAGCCGCCCTGCTCGACGGTTGCACCCGTTTCCAGGTGTTCCATAAGATCATCATCCCGATCTGCAAGCCCATGATCGTCTACCAGGCCATCATCGGCTTCCTGACCCCGTGGCTCGACTTTGTCATGGCCAAGGTGATCTGCCGTACGCAATCCAACTACACCGTGGCATTGGGCCTGTGGCTCATGCTGCAGAAGGAATATATCCAGAACTGGTTTGCCCGCTTCGCCGCGGCCGCGGTCGTGATCTCCGTTCCGATCGCCATCCTGTTCATTGTGATGCAGCGCTTCTATCAGGAGTCCATGTCGGGCTCCGTGAAGGGCTGACGGAAAGGTAACGCAATAATGACGCTCGTAGACAACTTTGCACAGCCGAACACGAGCGTCGCCGAACCGTTCCCGCTGTGTCTGGAACGGCCGCTGGGTGCCGTTGTTACTGAAACCGGCACCCAGTTCGCTCTCTGGGCTCCTTCCGCACAGAAGGTGACCCTGAGACTGTTCTCGCGTGGCTCCATGGGGGAAAGCGGCGACGCTCTGATTGGACAGTACACGATGCGTCCGGAATCCGATGGTTCCTGGACGTACGATTTCGCCGACAACATGCACGGCGTGTATTACGACTTTTTGATCGAACGCGATTGCGGTTCCGTCGACCGCATCGCCGACCCGTGGGCGCGCGGGGCCGGTGTGAACGGCCGGCGCAGCATGGTCGTGGACTTCAGCCGCACCAATCCGGATGGTTGGTACCGCGACCATATGCCGGACGTGCCGCTTGCGCAGACGGTGGTCTGGGAAACCCATGTGGGCGATTTCAGCAATGATCCCGCCGGCGGTTTCCCCGAATCGCATCGGGGCAAGTATCTGGCGTTCACCGACGACGGTACGTCTCTGGACGGGCATCCCGACTTTCCCACGGGCATCGCATATCTCAAGAAACTTGGCGTCACCGCGGTGCAGCTCATGCCGATTTACGATTTCGGTTCCGTGGACGAAGAGACCTGCGATCGCTACAACTGGGGGTACGATCCGGTCAATTACAACGTGCCGGAAGGCTCGTATTCCACCAATCCGTTCGACGGGTCGGTGCGCATCCGCGAAGTGAAGCAGATGGTGCAGGCGCTGCACAACGCCGGCATCAAAGTGATCATGGACGTGGTCTACAACCACATGTTCTCGCCCGATAATTGGTTTGAGCGGTCGGTGCCGGACTATTTCCTGCGCCGTAAGCCCAACGGCGCGCTGGCCAACGGATCCGGCTGCGGCTGCGATATGGCCACCGAACGCAAGATGTTCCGCCGGTTCATCGTGGAATCCGTGACGTTCTGGGCGCGCGAATACCACATGGACGGCTTCCGTTTCGACCTGATGGGTCTGATCGACGTGGACACCATGAATGCCGTGCGTGCCGCGCTGGACGAGATTCCCGGCCGTGGACGCGACATCCTCATGTACGGCGAACCGTGGTCCGCGGGCGCCACCGCGCCGCTGCCCAGCGACACCGTGCTGGCTGACAAGTCAGGCCTGTCGAAGCTTGACAGTCGCATCGGCCACTTCTGCGACACCACGCGAGACACCATCAAGGGCCATGTGTTCTTCTCGGACCGCCCGGGTTATGTGAACGGTGGCATGCACGAGAACGTAGCGGCTGCGCGTGAGGCCGTGGACGCGTGGCGTCGCGGCAAACATTCGGAAGGAGTGGCAGGCCAGGTCATTCAATACGTGTCCGCGCACGACGACCTCACGCTGTGGGACAAGTTGTGCGCGAGCTTTGCGGCTGGTTCGTTGGGCAGCACCGTGGCCGAAGGCGTTAACGAAAATACCGTGGATGTGCCAAAAGTCATGTATGACGCCGATTTCTCGGCGGAAGGGCTGGCCGGTGTCGGTCCGCAGATTGCGGCCGCGCTGACCGACGTGATGGACGCCAACAAGCTGGCTGTGGGTATCACGCTTACCTCCGCTGGCATCCCGTTCATGCTGTCCGGCGAGGAGTTCGCACGTACCAAATTCGGCAGCTCTGATTCTTACGATTCCGCCAAAGAGCTTAACTGGCTCGATTGGAACCGTGCATGGCAGAAGCGCGATTTGATTGAGTATTACGCGAAGTTGATTGCATTGCGCAAGTCTGATCCACAGTGGTTCGACGGCAATCGCAATATCGTCGATACGGAAGGCGACGAACTCGTGTTCCGCGTCGGCGATTATCTGATGGCCGCCAATCCAAGCAGACACGTCGGCGTTATTGACGTGGCCGTAACGGGTTTGGAACCGATTGGCGGAATACGGAGATACTGGTGTGGTCTCGGCTCGTCCGTCAGTCCGGTGGAAGGCAATGTGAGCGCAGGTGATGGCGATTATTTGATTGTTCCACCGCATACGTTTGCAATCTGGCGGTTGCAGTAATACTCTCAGTAGGGAAGCTACAAAACGGCGACCGCAAAGCTGCGGTTGCCGTAACAGATACGGCAATGGGGCCGGAAAACCAGAAAGGATACGAGAAGTGGGAGCCGGAGCTCATAATCCACGATATGAGGTGGTATTTTTCGACCTCTACGGGACGTTGATCGACATTCGTACAGACGAACAGAGCGAAACCGCCTGGCAGGCGCTATATGACTGCGTTTGCGAACTGGGTGCCGACTACGAATCGGTCGACGAAATGCGCGAACGCTTCGAAAAACTTGAGGCCCGCGAAATGGTCCATCAAGCCGATCGTGCAATCGTCCGTAACGGATGGGATGAATTCGATATCCTGCCGGTCTACCGGTCGCTGCTGATGAACCGTAGTGAGGAGGCTGAAAAGAAACTGGCACTGCCGCAAGCCGCGCTGAAAGCCGCATGGGCGTTCCGGCAGGGCAGCACCAGCATGATCCGCCTGTATCCGGGCGCACTCGACATGATCGAAGCATTGCAGGAGGCCGGCGTCGTCGTGGCGCTGCTAAGCAACGCACAAGCCTGCTATACTCGCCCCGAACTGGAAATGACCGGCTTGGCGAACGTACTGGACGACGTGATTATCTCCAGCGAAGAGAAAATCCGCAAGCCTGCCCGCGACTTGTACATGCTGGCTCTCGACCGCGAGTTCGTAATCGCAAAAAACGCGCTCATGGTGGGCAACGATGAAGCAAACGATATTATCGGAGCCAATTCCGCCGGTCTCGACGCAGCATACTTCCGTACGGAAATTTCGCCGATGAGCGACCCGCCCAAGTCGGAGCATGCGGTATGTTCGTTTACCGGTGCCGACTACGACGGTCTGCTGAAATTCGTGCTGAACGCGTGAAACGCGCGTAGGTTGCGTCTTGGGCGTACTGGGCGTCTTGGGCGCACGAAAGGCCGTATGCGGAACTGAGGAGGACATATGGAAAGCTATGTCGAGCAGGGTGCTGGAGCTGATTCGATTGAACAGATCGGATTCGGCGGCGCTCGCCGTACCAAGAAGAAGCACCGCGGACTGACGGTGTTCCAGCTCAAGGTCATCGGCGCTGTGGCGTTGGCTCTGTCAGCTGGTAGCACCACCATTGTGCCGCTGTTTTTCGGTTCCGACGTCAATAATATGACGTCGCTGACGGCGATGGTCTTAAGCGAGGTCGTATCTTGGTTTGCTATTCCGATTTACGCGTGGCTGCTGGTGCAGGGTTTCCGTGAAACACATAGTCGCGTCGCGTACGGCCTGCAGCTGTTCATCCTCGCCGTGGTGTGTGAGGTGCCGTACGACCTCTGCACGTCGCATAAGGCTTTCGATTTTGGCTCGCAGAACCCTGTTTTCGGTCTGTTCATCGCGTTCGTTGTGCTTGCCGTGTTGGATTGGGTGGCGGCGCGCTACCAGAAGTCAATGAAGATTGTGCTGTCGGTCGGTCTGGTGTTGATCGGACTGTTGTGGGATCTGCTGCTGCGCGTCGGCCTGCGCCAGCATATGATGAGCGTCGGCTCGGTGACGCTTGGTTTCGTGCTGATTTTCACGTTGATGCGCCAGCATGAGAATTCGATGATGTTCACTGCCGGCCTGTTTGGCGCGGTGATGATGATTATGCCTGGCATTGGCGTTGCATTCGTGCATTATTACAACGGCGAGTTGGGTTATAAGCGGCAGTGGACGAAGTGGGCTTTTTACGCGGCTTATCCAGTTATTTTGATATTTTGTGCTATTGGTGCAACATTAGCGTGATTTTTGACAACGTTCGCAGTATAATAGTAGCAATATGGGAGAGCATTGCCGCTCGGGCAAGTGTTTCCAAGGCTGGGAACGTTTGTGATTATGATGCAGAAACCGCAAAGGGGTTGAGAGATGGATAGAGCAGGCATTCGCGAGGTGGCCAAGGCCGCGGGTGTGTCGATTTCCACGGTATCGCGCGCGTTCACGCGGCCGGAACTGGTGTCCGAACGTACACGTCGCAAGGTGCTGGAAACTGCCGACAAGCTTGATTTCAACATCTCACGTTCCGCGACATCGTTGAAATCGGGCCAATCGTACCGTGTGGCGATGCTGATGAATGAAGAGATCACTAGCTGGTTCAATACGGAAGTGTTCGCTGGAATCGAATCCGTCATGCATAATGCCGGGTATGACGTATCGCTGTTCCAGCATGTCGACACGGCCGAGAATCGCAAGGAATTCTTCACGAATTTGCCCGTCCGCCGCAACGTGGACGCCGTATTCGTAACGTCGTTCGGCGTGGATCCGAAGGAAATCCAGCAGCTCAAGCGCATCCACGTGCCGATCATCGGCATCAATACGCCGACGCAAAACGGCTTCGACGCCACCATCTCCATCGACGATGAGGACGGCATGTTCACCGCCGCCCAGCATCTGATCAATCTGGGGCACAAGAATATCGTGTACGTGTGCTCCGATGCGGTCGATTCCATTAATTCCTCCATCGATGCGCGAGGACAGGGCTTCATCCGCGCCTGCAAGACGATGGGGGCCTCCCATGACTTCAAGTGGCGCGTCGTCTCTGTGCCGCGTGGCAAGACCTTCGCCGACTCGGCGTTGACCGCGCTGCTTGCGTTGGACGAGTTCCCGGACGCGATTTGCTGCCAGATGGATATGATGGCGATTCCGCTGGTGTTGCGTTTGGAACGTTACGGCCACCACACGCCGAGTGACTATTCGATTATCGGCTTCGACGATTCGCCGTACGCCGACACTGTGAACCTGACCACCATGCGCCAGGATCCGTATGCGATGGGTCGCGCGGCCGCGCAAAAGGCCATGAAGCTTATCGAAGGTGGCCCGCTTGAGAACGCGCATGAGATTGTGCGCGCCCAGCTCGTACTGCGCGGCACCGATTCCGTGTACGGCACTGGCCGCTGAGAGCCGAGTCTCATTACCCTTCCGCAGCCCGTCAATGCCGACGGGCTGATTGTGATGGCCTGGGGTGGATTGATAAGGGATACCCCCACTGTAGTCACGGTGTGTGGCATACGTTTTCATGAAAAAAATGAAACAATTTGCAGTGATGTGTTTCATGACACGCCAATCGGGGGCTGATGAATGATGAATTTCATTCAATGATCAGCATGTGTTTTTTGATTTTGCAATCGTTGACAAACCGTTGAATATCAGGCTTTAAAGCGTTGTCCCCGTGAGAGGGGACGAAAAAACGTATCGGGGGAGGGGGTGTGGGTTCTTTCTGTTTCATTTTGTTTTCATAACTGCAAAGGTTATCATAGTAAACCGTAGGTCAGAGAAAAAGGGAAAACAGAGGTTTCCGGCTGTGTTGCCGGAGATGGGAACAGCGCAGAAGCTATACGTAAAACAGAAGTGATAGCGGCATTATGCAAAGGATATCAACCCTCGAGTTGAGGGACTCAGAAGGGTGAACACTTTGCGGATAGGGGACAAGATGAGGCAATGGCGTAATGGTGTCGGCAACGCACCACGACACTATGCAGGAACGCGATCGGCAACCGGTCGCGTGCTTTCGCGTACCCGCTCCCTGACCGCCGCCGCCATAGCGGTAGCCATGATGGCCACTGTCGCCGTCACCTCCCTCCTCCCCGCCTACAATGCCAAAGCTGACGAAAGTCACAATGACGGCGCAATCTGCACGCCTACCAGCATTTCCCTTGGCACCGATACCGGTAGCGGAACTGTGGATTCCGGAATCGCCACATATGTTGGCAGTGATATGTATATAGGCCAGAAAGCCTCATCCGGCAATATGAATAACGTCAATGGGCCGTCTGGTTCATACGCTGCCGAAGCCGAGGGCTTGACCGCGGTGAACGGCAAGCTGCTTATGCATCCGCTTAAGGGGCTATGGACTTCGTATTACACGGATAAAGATGGCGTGAAGAATGGTTATATAAAAGACTACAAGGGCTTCCGTTTTGGCATTGTGGGCTTTGGCGGTCAGTATCGTCCGGCAACAGGTTCCTCCACGCTTGAGGTGAGGGGTAATAGCTCCGATAGCGACATCAGTTGGGTCGGCGGTGCGCAGGCTTGGGGTAATGCCGGATGGGTCGGCCAGACCAAGACTTCGGAGCCACGTTATACGGCTAACATTGCTGGCGCTCCAACCACCGTGTACGGCGGTTCGTCCAATGACATTCTCGGTGCGTCTTACGGCTCGCAGAATACCGATAAGAACAAGTACGACAATCGCAACTCCGTTTACGTGCCGAGCGATACAAGCGGTACTGTCAACTGGAATCAGAATGATGATCAGATAGGTTCCACCGGTCAGACATTCACCGAGTTCGGCTCCTATATCAAGACGCTGTCGGGGAATCTGAGCGGCCTCAGCAAGCAGCAGTCAAGCAGCGTCTACGTGGCTGATGCGACAATCTCGTCAGATAACGAAAATCAAAACGGCCTTGTTCGCACGAAGTTCGATGGAAGCTATACCTTCACCATCAACAACGTGCATGAGAAGATCATCAAGTTTGTAGGCAATGGCACGTCCTCCATGCAGGTGTTCAATCTGCCGGCAAGCATGCTTAACGAGTCCTCGTCGTATACCGGCGTGAGCTTTAGCTTCTCGAATATTCCGGACACTTCTTCCGTGGTCATTAATGTGACCGGTGAGAATGTGGACTTCCACAATGGTTGGCGGTTCTGGTGGACCGATATGAATAATCAGACCGTGGAGTTGGGCGGTCTCTATATGGACCCTGCCTACGCCAAGCGTGCTCAGCAGATCATGTGGAACTTCGCGGATGCGAGCAACGTGGTCATCCGAGGTGGTCAGGGTTCGGGTACTACGACTCGTAGTGCCAAGAATTCTGCAGCTGAGAAGAATGATGACGTATGGGATGGCTTGTTCCCCATGAAAACCAACGATGACCCGGCTGCGGGCATGCTCGGTAGCATTCTCGTACCGAACGGCAGCTTTGAATCGCATGTGAGTACCAACGGCCGCGTATGGGTCGGCGGGTCTTTCGCCATGTACAACCCTGATGCGGTGGGCAATACTGGTCAGGACGGCAAATTCTATCTGTTCATCAACTACGAACGTAGCCATTCCGCTTCCGCATTGGATATGGATCAGGAGCGCCACAATCTGCCTTGGAATGGTTCGTATTCCACCTCCTGCGCCGCGATCAAATGGGATAAGGTCGATGCCGAGGGCAAAGCCCTGAAAGGTACTTCGTGGACGGTGTACGGCACGAGGGATAATGCCGTGAATGGCACGAACTCCATCACCACGGTTGCTGATGGCGGCTGGAATGATGCGGATGATGCGGATAACGGTAGCGTCACCCTGGGTAGCTTGGCGAAGAACGCCACATATTATGTGAGGGAAAGCGGCACTGGCAGCAGCCAGTATGCGCTGAATACGAATATCTACCGCATTATCACGCACGACAGTACGGATACTGTTTCAACCATCGACAAGGTGTATGATGCCGCCGGCACTGAAATCACCGATGACACCGCCAAGCAGCTGAACAATGGCGCTATTGTCAACAAGAATTCAGGTACGTCCATCGCATGGTCGAAGGTCGATGGCAGCGATCAGAACACGTTGCTTGCGGGTTCCACTTGGGAATTGACCAAGAAGGGCGATCCCGACCAGTCGTGGACCATTACGGATGATGATTCCGACAGCGAAATCGCAAAGATCGTGGTCAAGATCAATGGAACTGAAGCTAGTTCGTGGAACTTCACGAATTCCACTCCGGTAAGCATTTCTTATGTTGCCGTGGATAAGGATGGCAAGGAGCTCGCCACGAAGGTGCAGTGGAGGTCCGAGGATCCGGCCATTGCCACCATTGCCAATAATGGCACGCAGCTGCAGCCGAACAGCAGCGGCTTCACGAACATCGTGTTCACGGCAGGCGACAAGACCGTGACATTCCCCGTTACGGTAAGCGGTGTAACCGTGGAAAGCTCCGTGAGCATCGGTAACTATACCGAAGGCCAGAAAATCAGCCTGGAACAAGGTAAGACCATGACGCTGACGGCTACCGTGGCACCTGAAGGCAACACGGTGAACTGGTCTTCGAGCAATACGGATGAGGTTTCCGTAAGCCCCTCAACCGGTACTGCTGTTACGGTAACCGCTAAGAACGCGACTTCAGGCTATGTGACCATCACTGCCACCGAGCAGCGTAGCCAGAAGAAAGCCACCCTGAAAATTAAGGTGACAAAGCCTGCTGCGACCACCACCACTGTGTATTTCAAGATGCAGGATGACTTCAACCAAAATAACGGTCAGAAGCTATTTCTGGAATGGAAGTACGCCAATGGAAGTTGGCCTGCAGACAAGGGCGATCAACCGAACCGAAAGCAAATGACCACCGCAAGTGGGTGTGGCGAATACGTCTCCTACACCATCAATTCGGTGATGCCATCTGATGCCATCTTCCGAATTCGCAGGGATAAGGCTAACTGGACCACTCCTCAATCCTTCTATCGCCCGAATACCGATGGCGGATACTCGTTCAACGGTGGAGACGTGGTGACGCTGGAAAGCAACACTAACGTGTATTACAGCGCACCTTCCGGCTGCACGGTGACCAGCGCATATGTGGAGAATCGCTCCCATCGTTCCACGGTGAAGAACGCGGTGTTCTATGACCAGCCGGTGGTCCGCGCTATTACCAATACGACTGCCAAGGCAGCTGACACGCGGCAGGATGAGGATCCGAAGGGCGGCCAGTTCAAGGTGTCCGACCTTACGGATGGCACCTACACGCTGAAGGAAACCAGCGCCCCGAACGGTTTCGATGTCAGTAAGACGAAGACTTACACCATCGTTATTGAGAATGGGCAAGTCACGAGTTCCGGTCTTCCTAGCGCGGGCAACATTGAGAACTCGCGTCTTACCGGTACGGTGAACTGGAAGAAAACCGACGAGACTGACACCAGCAAGCTGCTGGCCGGTTCCGAATGGAAGCTGTACAAGACTAGGAACTTCTCGTGGGATAACGGCAACGCGGTTTATACCGAGACCGGCAGTACTGATCCGGTCGCAACCATCAAGGATTGCGTGAACAGCAGCGAGAAGACCTGCTCCGCGCAGACGGGACAGTACACGGATCGTGACGGCGAAGCCGGCAAGTTCTCCATCGTCGGCCTTGAGTGGGGCGAATACCAGTTGGTCGAGTCCAAGGCTCCTGACGGGTACAACATCGATACGACTCCGCACGTGTTCCGCATCGGGCCGGCCGAAGGCGCGAACGTGAAGGGCGAGTGGTATACGTCTTCCGGTTTCAAGCCGGAGACTACCGCCGGCTATCAGAAGTCTGCCGCATTCACCGTTGACGGTGGTTCCATTACCAACACCCCCGGCGTCGTTCTGCCTGGTACAGGCGGCGAGGGAGTAAACAAGATGTACGCTGCGGGATTCCTCGCAGTGGCGATTGCCGTGGCCGGTCTGGCCTTGAGCCTCAGGAGGCGGCAATGATGGAAGCGTCTAGGAGAAGGGGGAGTGGTCCGTAGCGTAGCGAACTCGCTGCCCTCTAGGCAATAACTGAATACGAATAACTCAAGATTCCAAAAATTTCAAACAAGAAAGAAAGGGAGAACAATGAACAAGGTTCTCAAAGGCCTCGTAGCCGTGGCAGCCACCGCGGCAATGGCCGTCGCCGGTTTCGCCGGTGCCTCCACCGCAACCGCCGAGGAGTCTACCTCTGCGAAGTATCAGATCACTGTCCCCGAGACTGATACTCACACCTATGATGCATACCAGATCTTCAAGGGCGATCTGAATGATGCTGGAACAGTGCTCAGCAATATCACTGCTGGTTCCGACTTCAAGGAAAAGAATGCGGCCGGCACTGACGGTGCTAATCTGACTGCTGCTCAGGCTGCCGAACAGATTGCTACTGGTACATATGCGGATGACACTGCCAAGCTGGCGGCAATTCAGGCTTTCGCCAAGCTGTCCACTGTGTATGGCTCCGTTTCTAAGGACAGCCCGCTGTCTGCCGTACCGGGCTACTACCTGTTCAAGGACAAGGATTCCACTGCAGACAAGAATGATGCAGCCACGCTGTTCATCGTCAAGGTTGTTGGTAATCAGGAAATCGAGCGTAAGGCCGATCAGCCTTCTGTCGAAAAGAAGGTCCAGGATACCAACGATTCCGATGGAACCACTTCCGGTTGGCAGGATTCCGCCGACTATGATGTGACCGACAAGGTTCCGTTCCAGCTGACCGCCACTCTGCCGACCGACGCCGCTGATTTTGCGGCATATAAGACCTACAAGCTGGTGTTCCACGATAGCCAGTCCGAAGGTCTGACTTTCAACAATGACATCACTGTCAAGTACGGCGATAAGGTCGTTTCCTCCGATTCCTACACTGTTGATACCACTGGTCTTAACGAAGGTGAAACCTTCCGCGTCACCATCAACGATGTGAAGACCGTCAAGGATACGGATGGTCAGCCGATTGCTGTTACTGCAGGCGGCAAGTTCACTGTTGCATATTCTTCCACTCTGAACGAAAAGTCCATTATCGGCGCTCAGGGCAACCCGAACAAGGTCTCGCTGGAATACTCCAACAACCCGAACGTGGGTGGCGAAGGCGAAACCGGTAAGACTCCGGAAGATACCGTCATCGTTTTCACCTACCAGCTGGATGTCAACAAGAACTTCAACGCTACTGTCAACGACAACGATCTGCCTGAGTTCACCCTCTACAAGAAGGTTGGCGCTTCTGACGACTACACCAAGAAAGTCGCTAAGGTCAAGGTTGTCAAGAACTCTGATGGCAAGTACGTCGCTTCCTTCCCGCGCGTGGACGACGGCCTGTACAAGCTCGTCGAGACCAAGGTGCCGGACGGCTTCAACAAGGCAGACGATACCTACCTTGAAATCAAGGCTACCCATGATGAGACGGCTGAGAGCCCGGCTCTGAAGAACCTGACTATCACTGTCAAGAATGTGGAGACTAAGGGTGACACCGCCACTGGTACCGTTGCCACTAGCGTCGCGAACAAGAAGGGCTCCAACCTCCCGTCCACCGGTGGCATGGGCACCGTGCTGCTGTACGTGGCTGGTATCGCCGTGTTCGTGCTTGCTGGCGCGACCCTGGTGATGGCTCTGCGTCGTCGCAATGCCTGATCCTCCGGATTCCATAAGAATCTGAAGTAACCATGCGAAACCCGTGAGCCGCGTTGACGCAAGTCAGCAGCGGCTTACGGGAATCGCAATACATAATTTAAAAAACTAAAAATTAAATAATAACTGAACCCACATATGCTGGGCTGGACCACCTCAATCCCTTGTACACTGCCTAATTTTCTTGAGTATCCAGCCTGGCTCCATATATTTTCCGGTTTGCCGTTGGGGGGCGAATCAAACATGCTTACTTTCCAATCCACAGAAGAGGGGTCGGCAATGAAGGAACGCACGATCGCAAGCCGCGTCATCGCCGCATGCTGCGCAATCGCCGCCACATTCGCCGCGGCAGCCTGTGCATTCACTACTCGCGATGCCGTCGCGGCGCCAACAACAGACTCTGCCAGCGGCAGCATCGCCATTTCGTACCACCATAAGAGCTCGGATTCCGAAACGTCCGACGATTCTACCAACTTCGCCATTTCGGACGCCAGCTTCAACCTCTACAAAGTCGGGCAGATCCCGGCAAGCGGCGGCGCCACCTTCGAGCCCGTCGCACCGTTCACCGACTCCACCGCCTACCCCGTCGACTGGTCGAAGATGACCGGCAAGGACGCGCAGGTGTGGCGAGACATGGCCAACACGCTCGCCGGACTCATCGCGGTGAACCAACCCGACGCCACGGCAACCGGTGTCACCAACGCTTCCGGACACCTGACCTTCACCGGACTGTCCGACGGCTTGTACCTGGCCGTGTCCGACAGTGTTGACGTGAAGGTCACCAACGCTTCCGGAAAGAACCAGACATGGACGTGCTCTTCCGGCAGCATGCTCGTCGCAGTGCCCGAAGACGGCGTCTCCGGCGGGTCGCGTGTGCTGAGTATCGAACCGAAAACCGAATGTGTGGCGCAACCGCCGAAAACCGTGGAACGCACCGTGCGCAAAATCTGGAATGACCGGAACAATTCCGACGGCAAGCGCCCCGAATCCATCACCGTGAAACTCCTGCGCGACGGCGAGCCCGTGGAAAACGTGAAGCTGAACGAGTCCAACAAGTGGACGCATTTGTGGACAGCGCTCGACGCGGACCACGAATGGACCGTGGTCGAAGCGGCGGTGCCCGACGGCTACACCACCATCTCCGATGTGGAAGGCGACTCCACTGAAATCACCAACACGCACACGCCACCCACCACGCCGGACCAGCCGCACACCGGCGCCGACGTGCAGCAGGCCGCTTGGATTGCCGTGGCCATCTTGGGCGCGGGCTTGGTGCTGCTGATCGTTGCCAAGACGGCTTTGCGGAAGCGGGCGTAGCATAAATAACGTGACGGATGAATCGGACGCCAAGCCAGCTGCGCAAGTCGAATTGGATGCGCAGGTTAAACCGGGTGCGCAGGTTAAACCGGCTGCCAAGCATAAGAAATCGAATGCGCTGCTCAATGTGATGATTGCCATTTCCGCAATCGCCATGATCGGTGCGCTGGGTCTCATCGCGTATCCGACATTCAGCGACTGGTGGAACCGCATGCACCAGTCATACGCCGTAGCAGGCTACGTGGAACAAACCAAAGACATGTCCGGCGCCGAACGCAAAGCCATGCTGAAAGCGGCGCACGAATACAACGAACGGCTCGCCGCGAACGGCGATCGGTGGCACATGACCGACGCGCAGAAGCGCGAATATGATGAAACGCTCGACGTGACCGGCACCGGCATCATGGGGTACGTGACCATACCGCGCATCAAAGTGAAACTGCCCGTATACCACGGCACCAGCGACGGCGTACTGCAAATCGCCGCCGGACACCTGGCCGGAACCTCGCTGCCAGTAGGCGGAGCGACCACGCACGCGGTGGTCTCCGGACACGCCGGACTGCCATCCGCGCGACTGCTCACCGGCCTCGACGAACTGAAAAAAGGCGACACGTTCGCATTCCACGTGCTCGACGAAACCTACACGTACCAAGTGGACCAGATCTCAGTGGTGCTGCCGAGCGAAATCAGCAAGCTGAATATTGAGTCCGGGACCGATTACGCGACGCTGATCACGTGCACGCCGTACGGTGTCAACTCACACAGGCTGCTCGTGCGCGGGCACCGGATTCCGAATCCGAAAGTGCCAGACAAGACGCAATACGACGAGCCGGGCGAAATGACGGCTGTGGCGGCTGTGGTGATCGGACTGCTCGTGTTTGTGGCTGGCTGCGCTTTTGTGGGGCTCGCGCGGCTATGGCGACGCTCCTGGATTGTGCGGCACGGGTTGTGCGCCGGGGCCGGCGCGCGCCATTCGTCTGGTGTTCGGGGGTAGTGTCTAGCCTAGCGCCGCCGCAGGCCGGTGACATCGCTTCTCCGGTGTGCGGGGGTGTGCGTCTGGTCGTGCTCGGTATGTGGTGCGTGGTGTTTGTGTGCTTGTGGTACGTGTTGCGTTTCAGTGTGTGTACTTGTGTTTGCGTGCGTGTGCATGTCTGATGTTGCGCAGGGGTGTTGTTGCGGTGCGCATATGGCCTGAATCGTGCTGAAGCATGGGTTGTGAGCGGATGGGGGTATTATTCGGCCTGTTTCGGACGCTTTTGATGCCCCTTTTCGCTCATGACTTGCGATTTTGCCGGTCCGCGCGCGGTCGTGTGCGTACGGGGGTGTGTGCAATGGGTCTTGCGTGGGTGTAGGCGCGCGGGTGTGCCGGTGTAGGCGTGCGGTCGTGGTTTTGGCTGGATATCTGGCTTATAGATGGCGGATTTGGCCGGGCGTCCGGTGGTATCTCGCTTATAGGTGGCGGGTCGGTTTGGGCAATAGGTCGTTAGGGGGGTAGCATGCATACCCCCTAGATGTCTTGTTTCCGCAAGGGGCCGCCATCTATAAGCGAGATACCATCCGTCGATCCCGCGAATCCGCCATCTATAAGCGAGAAAGCGCGTGAACCGGGCGCTGCGGCGGCGAAATCGCAAAATTATGGAATCAGCTGATTGCTGCGCGCGGCAGGTGGGTAGTATCGGGCGCGGAAGACGTGGAAGGAGCTGCCATGTGTGATGAAGGGGAAACTGCGGATCGGGCGGATGCCGTACGGACGGAATCGCAAAAGATGAAATCGCGAGCGGGGGAGACGGCGCTTGACGGGTCGGCGCGCAGCATCATCGTGCTGATTGTGGTCGGCATGTTGGTGGGGGTGCTGTCGGGCACGTTCGGCATTGGCGGCGGCACGGTGATCGTGCCCGCGCTCGTCTGGCTGGGGCTATCTCAACGCAACGCGGCCGCCACGTCCATGCTGGCGATCGTGCCGACCTCCATTTCCGGCGTCATTTCGTACGCGACCGGCGGGCACGTCGACTGGCTCGCCGCAGCTCTGCTGTTCTGCGGCATGTTCATTGGCGGACAGATCGGCAGTTGGCTGCTGTCACGGCTGCCGGAACTGGTGCTGCGGTGGATTTTCGTGGCGCTTCTCGTGTTCGTGGTGATCAATCAGGTGAGTTTTGTGCCGTCGCGCGACCACCAGATCGTCATGACGGTGGTGACCGGCATTGGCTTGGCGTTGCTGGGTGTGGTCATCGGCACGCTGGCGGGGCTGCTGGGCATTGGGGGTGGTGCGCTTGCGGTGCCGTCGCTGTCGATGCTGTTTGGCGCGTCCGACCTGGTTGCGCGCGGCACTTCGCTGTTGGCAATGTTTCCGAATTCGATCACGACCAGCGCGGCGAACTTGAAGCGCAGGCTAGCGCATGTGAAAACCGCGCTGATTATTGGTGTGACGGCGGCTGTGACCGCGCCGCTCGGCACGTGGATTGCGGGGGAGGTTTCGCCACGAGTTGGGGCGATTATGTTCGCCTGCTATCTGTGCGTGCTGCTGGTGCGGTCCGTGTTCGTGGCCGTAAAGGCCACGCGCGCGGCGCGGGTTGCGCGGGGCTGAGTGGCGCGGGCATTTTTCCCAGTGGCTGGATGATTTAGTCGCGTGAGTGGTGCGTCAGAGGTGGTTTTTATCCAGTCACTGGGATTTTTGGCGTGTGAGTGGGGTCTGAGAGGTTGGATTTATCCAGCCAGTGGGGGATTTTGGCTTGTGGGGTGCGGTGGGGGTGTTGTTTGACGGAATATGGCGATTTTATTGGCCGTATTCCCCCTGTTCATGCGGTGGATATGTTGCGGTCATCATATGGCGATGAGTGTTCATCTGCCGTTCTTCTGTAGTGCGGTGTGCGTTGGCTTGCGGCGCATAGCGTGAGCAGTGGAATCGAAAGATCCAAGCAAATGCAGTTGCGGAAAGGTTCCGCATAGCTGGAAGGTATAGCCGAAAACGGGACTCCGAAATCGGGAAACCGAATCGGGAAACCGCCTCGATCGCAACGAATCGACGAAACCGGACGGCACAGACGAAACTGCATGGAAGAAAGAAGAAACATGAGCAAGCACAAGGCTCTCACGGGCGCAATCGCGGCCCTCGCCTCCGTCGCAA
>ENA-OOYV01000645-OOYV01000645.1-human-gut-metagenome-genome-assembly--contig:-NODE-645-length-24173-cov-5.555353_pt1 | contig 24173 bp, 19 predicted proteins | sample MGYA00241704_ERZ501380 | MGnify/ENA primary metagenome ERZ501380 (study PRJEB25962, sample SAMEA2042984) | human gut metagenome | biome: human gut; feature: human-associated habitat; material: faeces...
TCCGGATGCTTTAACGGTAGTTCCTGCCATAGAAAAAGCCAGAGTGAATTATCACCCCGGCTTCAAAAATATTTACTTGTGCTTGCGGCCTCCACGCTTTTTGTAGTCCTCGTCTATACGCTTTTTCCAGTCTGCACTCAGCGGGGCACTGCACCGGACAGAGCTGATTGCTTCGCTGACCACCTCATAATTCAACGCGGTTCCTTCACTATCGCACTGATAGTTGACTGCACGATCTGCGCCGATTCCGAACTGACTTGCGGTCTCTACTGCGTCAATATTGGCACCAAGGAACAAAAACTCCCACCCGTATTTCGCTTTCTGCCGCTCGATCATCTGCTTCACTTTTTCGCTGTTGTACCGGCGGCTAGTATTTTCCATTCCATCCGTAGTGATTACAAACATGGTGTGTTCCGGCACATCCTCCGGTCTTGCGTACTTATGAACATTTCCAATATGATGAATCGCACCACCGATGGCATCTAAAAGTGCTGTGCATCCACGAACCGTGTAATCCCGGTCAGTCATCGGTCGGATGTCCCTTACATTTACACGGTCGTGCAGGACTTCGCTCACATTGTCAAACAGCACCGTTGAGATCAGTGCTTCGCCCTCTGTTTTTTTCTGCTGCTCAATCATGGAATTGAATCCGCCGATGGTATCCCGTTCCAATCCGCTCATGGAACCGCTGCGGTCTAAGATAAAAACGATCTCTGTTAAATTCTTTCTCATATGCTTGTCCTCCCAAAAGAAAATGGCTGCTCGGTTTTCGTACCTTACAGCCATAGTATAGCGATTTTCTTTTGTGGAGTGGTCGCATGGAAAGCGACATTTCCTTGTCCTTATGCTCCGATCAGGCTCTGGTCAAAAGCAAACAGTGCCTCGTTGATTTCATACACATTGTAGTTTCCCCGTTCGACAAAATATTCTACAATGATATCGAATTTGCTCGAATGGGAAAGGGTAAACCCTGCCTTGCCGAGCATCTCCTGCATCTGGGCAAGCGGCAGTTCCAAAGCCAGAGCAAATGCCAGCACCGTAGGTTTGGATGGCTTATAGAATTTATCAGAGCGAATTTTGGAAAAGAGCTTCCGGTCAATATTTGCCTTCTTGTAACACTGGGCATCCGTCATGCCGCTTTCGTCAATCTTCCGCAGCAGCATTTCCGAAAAGCTTTCATCAATCTGCCCCAGTGCCTCCTCCAAAGATTGACTGCTGCAAGATTTACAGATTTCTTCGGGCGGCAGCGGAACAGGTGCAGCTTCAAAGCAAGATTCCTCTGACAACGCTTCGAGCCGCCGTCTCTGCGCTGCCCGGCTGTCGGTATGTTCTTCCACATACCGGTCATCTATGTACGCTGCGATATCAGCAAATAGTTTTCCGCCAATCTGATATGCCTTTCGGTCAAAGATAACGATGTAGACCATCATCTCATTTTCCAGCAGGAACGTACTGATGGTATCGACTGCAACCTTCAGAGCCTGGTCTTTCGGATAGCCGTAAATGCCGGAGGAAATCAGCGGAAAGGCCACCGACTGACAGCCATTTTCTTTTGCCAAGTTCAGAGATATCCGATAGCAGGATTCCAGAAGCTCCTGTTCCCGATGCTTGCCATCCCGCCAACGCGGGCCGACTGCATGGATCACATATTTGCAGGGTAAACGGTACCCCTTTGTGATTTTTGCGCTGCCTGTCTCGCAGCCATGTAGCATACTGCAGTCTGCAAGCAGCTCCGGTCCGGCGGCACGATGAATGCAGCCGTCTACACCGCCGCCGCCCAAAAGAGACGTGTTAGCCGCATTGACGATTGCGTCAACGCTCATTTTTGTAATATCGTTCCTAATAATCTGTAAGGGCACAAAGCATACCTCCCATTCATCAATTTAACTTTCTATCTGTATTATAACTTCTTTTATGTTGAGATGCAAAATTCAAGTCAAGAGCAATCAATAAGCAACATCATCACAAATATTTTTTCACACAAAAAAGCCCGGTGCAGCATGAGCATTACACCCACACTGCACCGGACATTCCATCATCTACTATTCTCTTTATTTTCTTCGTGCTGCACTTCCTGCTCATGCAGCTGCTCTTTCTTCTGTTCATCCTCTTTCAGGATTTCCTGTACGATCTTCTGTGCCACAAGCCAATCCTGCATTTCCGATTTGGTCTTGCGGTACTCTGCATAGGAGCTTTTCTTTCGTTCCAGAAGCATTGCATACTCTGTGTTCAGCTCACTGATGCGCGGGAGCTTTTTATCAGAGCCATTCTCTTTCTTATAGGCATCAAACGCCTTTTTCGCTGCGCTGCGTAAGGCCAGCGAATCCCGATGAGTTTCATAGAACTCCCGATTGTAACCGGATGCTTTATACGCGGCAAAAACATCTTTTGTCTTAGCGTAATTGATTAGATGCTTCCGCAATACCGACACTTCCGACATCCGTGCCTCATCCGCCTTTACAGATTCCAGCAACGCATCGCATTTTTCAGAAATCCCATCTGCTTTTTCTTTCAGCTCTGCATAGCTCTTGATTCCATGCTCTTCCATGAACATCATAGCTTTTGCCATCTGCTTCAGATTAAAGACTTTTGCCCAGCGCGCATATCCCGCGCCTTTGCCTGCTTGCATTTTGGCACGGACATCAATAAGGAACGACAGCTCTGCCTTCTGATGCATCTGTGCCGACCTTGCGCTTGTGCGGGTTTTCTCTGCAAATTTGCTTTTGTGAACCGCATTTCCGGCAATCACTTCACAGAGTTCTTCGACTGAATATCCTTTGCCAAGAGAGCGAAAGCGAGCAAATCTGGCATGGCCTTTTCCCCGCAGGGCAGGCTGTTTTCCATCTTTATACTCGTACCCTGCTTCCTGCAAAATTTCAATCAGTTCCCGGAAGTCTTTTGGTTTTCTTGCCAATGCTGCATCAATGGCCTCGCAGATTTCATCCCGCTGCGATTTTTTCTCCGGGTATTCCGTTCTCTTCTGCCGCTCCCCATAGGGCTTCCGGATTATGACCGACAACCGGTGTTCCAGGCAGACGATATCACTGAGCCTTGCCAGTGCAAGACCGGATAAGCGAAAATCTCGGAATTTTCTGGTGCAGTCTAATGTAGTCGAATTAAAAATAATGTGGTTATGAATGTGCGCACGATCAACATGGGTAGCCACGATAAATGCGTGTTTTCCCTTGGTGAATCGCATGGCTGTCTCATACCCAACCTTGTTCGCCTCCTCCGGCGTGATTTCTCCGGGCTTAAAGGATTGCCGAATCTGATATGCAATCACATCATGCGCCTGGGTTCTACCGGTGATATGCTCATACTGCCGTTTAGAAAGCAGAAATTCTTCATCACAGGTCTTTGCGTCACAGGCATACGCGCTGATATATTTTCCATCTTCCGTCTTTGCTGCATTCTCAGAATAATCAGTACGGTCAGCCAGACACTGCGCTACCGTCTTTCCTTTATTGATATGCAGCGCAATTAGTCTTGTAGCCGCCATTTTTCATATTCCTCCATCTAAAAAGAGCTACCCGAAGGCAGCTCTTACCAATTCACTATTTTCATTTTAACATCCGTTCCCGATCATAAGCTCCCTGCAAATAAACGGCCTGCTTGATGATTTCTTCCATGTCGAAATAGATGCACATAATGCTTTCGTATAGCTTCCACACATTAGATTCGCTGCCGCCCACCATTTCCATCAGCTGGTCTTCCAGCTTCGATTGCTCAGACTGTTTTTCCTGATAAGCAGTCTCCTCCACAAAATGATTCTCTCCATCTGTTTCCTCGTATCGTAAATCATAATAATCTTTCATAAACTGAATATCCATCGAATCCCTCCTGAACTCAAATTGTCAAAACATCCTCTACACGCTCACATAGCCGCTCCATCAGTTCCATGATGCCGCCCGCACCAACCGCAGCTGCGAACAACCCCATCTCAATCAGGGTCAGCAGGAACACATCCGTCCAGCTCGCCCGAACCACCGAATAGATGCCGCAGCCAAGAACGAACAGCATAACCGGCGAAAGCACCCACAGGGATAGCTGCATCAGCAGATTCCAGATAAAGCATAGAAATCGCAGCAGAAACGCAACCGGCAGCAACAGGATTTTCAGCACCAGCTTCAACAAAAAACATACGATCTTCATGGATTTCACCCCTTCGTTTTTCTTTTCATCTTCATTTTATCGTACCCGCTTGCCAAACACCACGATGTCAACAGGTAGACCCAAAAATATGTAACGGCACAGACCGTTTCATCTGTGCCATGTGCTGTAGAAATCCCGCACGTTTGTGCCGTCATCGAATACCAGAAAGCCTCTTAAGGATCAGCTTCTGCATCTCCCAGAGTTCATCCAGCCGCCTCTGCAAATCCCGAATATCCTCCGCATAGATGCTTCCGGTTTCATTAGCTCGTTTTGCGTACTGATTCAGGTTATTGCTGCATCGGCGAAGAAGGGTGGATACCTGCGCCACATCTGACAAATCAAGATTTACGCAGTACCCGTCCATCGCCATTTTTCTCATATAGGCACCGGTATTCCGAATCCCCAATTCCTTCTGCTTTTCACGAATCCTCGCCAGCTCTTCCGGGTTTACCCGGACATTGATCCAGTGTTCCCGAACACTCATAGTGCCACCTCCTCATCATCTCGATGTGTCATCGGCGGAATGCGCCCTACACGGTCACGCAGCTCTGCCAGGACAGACGGCTTTTCCGTTGTTTTCTCACGGTCAGGGTCATCCTTTCCACGGTCATCCATATTCAAAAGTGCGTCCAGTTCTGCCCGTCTTACACTCTTTTCTGCCAGTTCCGTCTCTTGCGGGAACGGCTTGCCAAGCTCGGCCTGCGCCGCTTCCTGTTGGCTTCTAAGACTGTCCAACTGTTGTTCTGCCTTTTCCAGCCTTGCAGGAATCCCGGCAAGAGCATTGTCCAGACGCTGGATATTGCCCGCAGCACTGGTGCCGATAGGTACCCGGTGGGTCATCTCGCCTTTCAGCAGCACCTGATACTCTTTCTGGAAGCTGTCAAATGCCAGCTCCATTTTGAAACCTCGATAGCTGCCAAGCGGCACCGGCTCCAGACTCTGATTGGCTTTACAGATTGCGAGGATTGCTTCACCGGCCTCGGCTTTTTCAGTAAATCGCGTGTCCTTCACATCCATACCGCAGAACCCTTCTTCCGGCAACGGATGTGCCGCCACTGTCCGGATATCCGACTGAAAGCCCTTGATGAAACCCTGCGTCTTCTCAATCTCTGCAGGAAAATATTTCATCAGCTTATCCTCCAATCGGTACTGCTGACTCTGATGGTCTGCCTTCAATACTTTCAGCCTTGCAACATCTACATCCAAGTCCATTTTCTCCTTGATCTGCGGGTCTCCTGCACAAAGTGCCTTGATCTCCGCATAGGAAAGTGCCTGCTCATCCACATCATCACATGAACGCACCGGAGATTTGCTGGTCATAATCTGGCTGATGAACTTCTGCTTATTCTCCAGTGTCTGATAGAGGTAAGCGTCAAAAGTTCCTTCCGTCACATACTGATAAACCTGCACCTCTTTGTTTCGGTTTCCCTGACGAATGATACGGCCATTTCGCTGGGTCATGTCCGCAGGCCGCCAGCCCACATCCAGATGATGCACGGCCACCAGCCTGTCCTGCACGTTCGTGCCTGCGCCCATCTTCTGTGTCGAACCTAACAACACCCGCACCTGTCCGGTACGGACTTTGGCAAACAAATCCTTCTTTTTTGCCTCGGTATCCGCATCATGGATAAATGCGATTTCTTCCTCCGGTACACCTGACTGTATGAGTTTGGCGCGGATATCCTCATAGACATTGAAGGTTCCATCGTTCTTCGGTGTGCTGAGTGGCGATAGGTAAGATTTTGATGTTATCTCCAACTTTTCCCCCGCCCTAAACCGTGCATGAACCTTTCAGCTCACACGGCTTGCCATCAAGGGCAAATTGATTTACATTTTAACAACTCTCAACATGAACAAGACTTCTGAGCTTATCAACTTTGGTTTTCTGTTTCGGAGTGAGGTTTAAGGAATCCGTAAGCCTTGCAATAGTGTCGGTATCGGTAGCGTGAATAAGCCTGTGGGCATTTCCGCATAACAAAATCAGATTTTGGTATGCATCTGTGCCTCCGTTGCAACGTGGGACTTTGTGGTGACAGAAAATATCTCCAATCATCAGCTTCGCCCCGGTTACGGCACATTTACCCATTTGAGCCGAGTATAGTGACAATCTGTTGTCGTTATACTCTATGGTGGCATTCCAGACCGGGTTTCGCATCAGATAATGCAGAATCTCCATATCAACTGCTTCCAGTTGTTTATGAATCATTGCCCTACCTTCTGCGGTGTACGAGTTCACACCACGTTTTCGCTGAATGGGATGCCTGTGCTTGACATAGCCTATTGGCGCAAGCGCAATTCCTCCTACATATCGCAACTGCTTACTTTTTCCGTACCGTTCCTTAATCACGTTTGCTATATGGCACGGAATCCGATTCTTTTCAACCTCTGCTGCCGTTTTTAACCGCTGTCGAAATCTTGTTTTCTGGCTCTTTTGGACTGAAAAGGCTAATCCTCTGAAATCCTTGCTGACCTTGGTCGCCATGCTGTAGTAGTCATGGACACCGAGTACAAAGGCATTGTATTTCGCAATTTCCTCATATTCGGAATGTGCTGCATTCTTCGGGTACTGAATCGCATGGGTCAGTTCCGCAAGGTTGTCTTTAATTTTCTTAATGGATTTCTCTCTGACATGGCTCTCTACAACAAATTTGGTTTGTCCCTGTTTGGTTTTGCCCCTGGGAATCACTTTCAGTCTGAATCCCAGAAAATCGGAATAGTCCTCTTTCAGGCTGATTACCTTGGACTTCTCCGGGCTTATATCCAGACCGAGACGCTCTTTCAGCCAGTCCTTTGTTGCATGGAACAGCTTGACCGCATTAGGATAGCTGCTGGTAAATATTTTGAAATCATCTGCATATCGGACACAGGTTATTTCTTTCAATCCGCTTCTACGCAGGGACGCATACTTATTACCATGATTGGGGCTGCCATTGCGGTTAGGCGTTTGCTTGAACGGATATTGTGTTGGAATGTTTTCCCATTGGCTTGCCAACCACCAGTCCAGTTCATTCAGCACAATGTTTGACAGAAGCGGAGAGATGATACCGCCCTGCGGTGTCCCTTTCTCTGGAAACCCAATTCCTGCCACTTCCGCTTTCAGCATTGCAGATATAATAGAAATCAGCTTTTTGTCACATATTCCAAGTGTCCACAGTTGTTTTAGCAGCTTGCCATGGCTCACATTATCGAAGAATCCCTTAATGTCAATGTCAACTACATAATGCAGATGGCTTAGCTGCATATTTTTATGGACTTGAGAAATTGCGTGCTGCTGGCTTCTGTTTGGCCTGAATCCGTAGCTGTGGTCATGGAATTTTGCTTCACAAATTGGCTCTAAAACCTGTAGAACACATTGCTGAACAAGTCTGTCCATAATGGTCGGTATCCCCAACGGTCTTGTCTTACCATTGTCCTTTGGTATCTCTACTCGGCGAACACTTTGGGGGACATACCAACTGAATTTCCGTTGCACAAGCACAACGAGCTTTTCTTCAGAGAGCTTTTCTAAGTGCTGTATGGTCTTGCCATCTGTGCCTGCTGTTTTGCTTCCTTTATTCTTCTTGATGTTCCGGTATGCCAATTTGATATTTTCCGGCAGGGTGATAATTTCCACCAGCTTGGTGAACATCTTGCCATCCATACTTTCGGCATACAGCTTATCTTGAATTTTCTGGAAATCGTAATATTCAGCATGGCGCAGTTTCGATTTCTTCAAAGCCTTTTTCTTTGTTGCCATAGTCGGTCATCACTCACTTTCGTGGGCTTAACCTTTCTTAGTCCTACTCGAACCTATGCGTGTTTGTTAATAATGATATTTTCAATTTACTCTTGACTACAGCCCGTCCCTCCACCGCTTACTTTTTTCACGGCTTCTAAATTCAACCATCGCTGACTGAATACGGTACCATGGCTGCACCTTCCTCCCGGATTAAGAAAAGTTATACTGCACCTTCATTCCTGACGACACAGATTTCCTTTTCATGCTTCATAGCGTGCAATCGCTCCACATCCGGGACTTTCTACGTTCCGATATTCCTATCTGTACATGATGCCCTTAGACTATCCTTTTGGCCAGTATGCTGGATAGCACCTGTAATGCTATAGGGAATTTCATTGCGACCGCCTTACTTTACCCCACATACACCATTTTCATGGCAACGGCATTTCTACCGTTCTTTCTTCTTGACCCATACATTCGGACTTTCGTCAGTGGTTGTCAGCCACATTCTTGTCATAGGCATTTTATAGACCCCCGACCTATAGACCGCACTATCCACCTCTGGACAGCTTTCCACATCTGCCTTACGGCTCTGTTTGGACGGTTCTCAGCCGACTTCAACGTGCTGTGTCAGCGCAGGATATTGCACTCCTTTGCTTCCAACGTAGTATCAGGTGAGCGTTTCAGGGCGTTACCCCATCATTCCACTCTTCAGAATATCAGTTAGGGAAAACTCTGTTTTCCCCGCTACTTTTACCTCCTTACAGGCTTTCGCCCACATAAAGTTTATTTGTAGCAACGTATCGCTACACGGTCGCAGAACAGCAGCTGGGTCAGCTTCTCCGACTGTCCTTCCTCATAAATACGAAGCACATTCCGCACACAGGCGTTGAGCTTGCTGTTGGGGTCATCCGGCAGGAGCGGATTCATCAGCCGCTGATCCAATCCCAGTTTTCTGCCGTCCGATGTGATTTTCAGCATGTTATCGACCGACGGGTCTACCACACCGGAATGCACAGCCGCTGCCCGTTCCGAAAGCTCCGCCACCATCGCCTGCTGATGCTCCGATGGCTGCACCACCACGGTTTCAAACTTTGCCTCCGGCACCGGCAGATGCAGCTGATCAGAGGTCTTGATATCCGCCACTTCCTTGAACATGTTCATCAGCTCCGGCAGGTTGAAGAACTTTGCAAATCTTGTTCTTGCCCGGTATCCGGTTCCTTCCGGTGCCAGTTCAATGGCCGTGGTGGTCTCACCAAAGGTTGAAGCCCAGCTGTCGAAATGGGTCAGCCCTTTCTGCTGCAATGTGCCGTACTGGAGATACCGCATCATGGTGTAAAGCTCCGTCATGCTGTTGCTGACCGGGGTGCCGGTCGCGAAAATGATGCCACGCCCGCCTGTCAACTCGTCCATATACTGGCACTTCATAAACATATCCGAAGATTTCTGCGCTTCCGAAGTGGACAAGCCTGCGACATTGCGCATTTTTGTGTAGAGGAACAGGTTCTTGAACGCGTGTGCCTCGTCTACGAACAGCCGATCTACGCCCAGCTGCTCAAAGGTAATCACATCGTCCTTACGGTCGGTTGCCCGGAGTTTCTCCAATCTCGCCTCCAATCCTTTCCGGGTCTTTTCCATCTGTTTAATAGAAAAACGTTCGCCATTCTGGGATTTCATCTCAGCAATGGCATTTTCGATTTCATCAATCTGGGCAGTCAAAATCCGTTCCTGCCGTTCTGCGGACACCGGGATTTTCTCAAACTGGGAATGCCCGATGATGATCGCATCGTAATCGCCAGTGGCAATTCGTGCGCAAAACTTCTTTCTGCGGGCAGTCTCAAAGTCCTTTTTGCTCGCTACCAGAAGTTTTGCACTCGGATACAGGCGCAGGAACTCGTTTGCCCACTGAAGGGTCAAATGATTCGGAACGACAAACATGGATTTCTGGCACAGTCCCAACCGTTTTGCCTCCATAGCAGAAGCAGCCATCTCAAAGGTCTTGCCGGCACCTACCTCATGGGCCAGCAGCGTATTGCCACCGTACAGCACATGAGCAATGGCATTCTGCTGATGTTCTCGCAGCCGGATTTCCGGATTCATGCCGCCAAAGCGGATATGGGAGCCATCGTACTCACGGGGACGAGTGCTGTTGAACAGCTCGTTATACTTTTCCACAAGTTCCGCGCGGCGATAAGGGTCTTTCCACACCCAGTTCTGGAACGCATCCTTAATGGCCTGCTGTTTCTGCTGGGCGAGGGTGGTCTCCTTTTTATTCAGAACCCGCTTCTGCTTGCCGTCTGCATCCTCCACGGTATCGTAGATACGAATATCCCGCAGATTCAGCGTATCCTCCAGAATTCGGTAGGCATTGGCACGGCTGGTGCCGTAGGTCATATAGGCATGGACATCGTTCCGGCTCGGTGTACTTTTACCGGTAATTTGCCACTCTGCCGTCATGGAAGAGAATTTCACCTCGATGTTCCGTCGCAGATAAAACGGCGGTTCAAAGGTTTCTTCCATAAACTGCTGGATATAATCCCGATTGACCCATGTGGCACCAAGGCGCACATCAATCTCCGAAGCATCCAGGTCTTTCGGCTGTGCTTTCTTCAAATATTCCGTGTTCACTGCAAAGGCAGAGTCAGAAACCGCAGCCAGTTCTGCCACGCGGAGCTTTTCCCGGACATTGCCGGACAGATATTCATCAGCCGTCACCCAGCCGTTTTCCTTGCCGCTCTGCGTCATTGGGTCTTTGAAAATGACACCATGCAGTTCCTGCTGGATTTTTTCATATTCCCCCGGTGTACCTAAAAGCTCCGACATATAGGGCAAATCCACTCTGCCGCGCTCTCCGATGGAGATTGCCAGAGCCTCTGCCGGAGTATCTACACTGGTAACCGCCCGTTCCGGTCGAATCGTCCGTTTGGTGAACATATCCGCCTTGGATTCCAGCCTGCCGTTTTCATCCACATTTTCCAGAGAGCAGAGAAGATAATAAGACGAATCTTCCGAAAAAGCCTGTGCATTTGCACGGGAATTGATAAGTCCATACTGATCGGCGAATCGGTCATAGGCCACATTCAGTTCCCGCTGTTTCTGGGCAATCGCGTCCTCCGGATAATCGTTCAGCTGATAGTCGATCAATTCCTGCACAATGGTACGAAGTTCCACCATACCCTTGATCCTGCCGGTGGCTGTCGCAGAAAGGTCAGCTTTCCGCATGATACTGTTCTCACGGAAGTAAACATCCCCATCTACCACCGCATAGGAGAAGTTCTTTACATTGGGGTCTGCCGGAATGGTTTCGCCCTGCAAGGACAGCTCTTCCTCCGGTGCCATCTCCTGCGCTTCATAATGACCGCCGATGTGCTGCACAGCATCATGCAGCTGGTCTCCCAGATCTGCATCTGGAATCGGAATGACCGTACATTCTTCCTTGCCGTACTGGGTACTTTCCGTTGTAATCTCACCCAGCACCATTTCCGGGTGGTCAACAAAGTAGCTGTTGAGGGTGATGCCCTCCGATGTCAGCCCCAGATGCACCCAATCCGGCTCGATATCAATGGGATGGTCTCTCTTTTGCAGGAAAATGATATCCGACACTACATCTGTACCGGCATTGGCACGGAATGCGTTGTTGGGAAGTCGAATGGCTCCCAGCAGTTCTGCCCGCTGTGCCAGATATTTTCGCGCGTCCGGATTCTTGGAATCCATCGTATAGCGGCTGGTAACAAAGGCAACGATACCACCGGGACGAACCTGATCCAGTGCCTTGGCAAAGAAATAGTTGTGGATAGAAAATCCGAGCTTATCATAGGGCTTATCGCTGACACGGTAGTTACCAAAGGGCACATTGCCCACGGCCAGATCATAGAAATCGCGCCGGTCGGTAGTTTCAAAGCCTGCCACCTTGATTTCTGCCTGCGGATACAGCTTCTGCGCAATGCGCCCGGTGATGGAATCCAGTTCCACACCATACAACCTGCTTCCCAGCATGGAATCCGGCAGCATACCGAAGAAGTTGCCGACACCCATCGACGGTTCCAGAATATTGCCTTTCTCAAATCCCATACCGTCCAACGCTTCATAGATTGCACGGATCACGGTAGGACTGGTGTAGTGCGCATTCAGAGTCGAAGCCCTGGCTGCGGCATATTCTTCTTCCGTAAGAGCTGCTTTCAGTTCCTTATATTCGCCTGTCCAGGCAGCTTTCTCTGCGTCAAAGGCATCTGCCAGCCCGCCCCAGCCGACATAATTGGCCAGTGTTTCCTGTTCTTCCGGTGTCGCATCCCTGTGCTGGTTTTCTAAGGTTTTCAGCGTGTAGATGGCATCCATGTTGGCACGGAATTTCTGTTTAGGACTGCCTTCGCCAAGATGAAAGCTGTTGATACGATAGTTTTCTGCATGAGTGTTCTCCGGCTCTGTCTCTGGAATTACTGATTTTTGTTCCTCACTTTGCTTTTCTCTGCCGGGATTCAGATCAACCACCAGATTATGCAGGTGAACATTTTCCTCATGCTCCAAAAGTCTTGCCAGATTTTCTTTGCTTTCCGAGCGGAAGATCGGATACACGGAATCCGGGTCCCGAAGCCCCACATCAAAAAGCCCGACTTTTTCAATCGTAAATGCCTTTCCGTCCAGATACAGCGTATCGCCGACACGATAATCTGGCTGCACCGGAGCTGCCGGTTCTGGCTGCACAGTTGCAGGCTCTTTTTCAGCCTCCATATTCCTGCCGCGAATCTCCTGCAACGCCTCTGACGCACTCACATAATCGGCAAATGTCTGCACTTTTCCGTCCGAATATCCGTAATACTCTTCTTTAACATAATCCCAGATGGCAAACGCATCCTTAGAATCCGGGAAGTTCTCGCCGGTCATCGTGACAACAAATCGTTCATCCGGTGCATAGCCTGACTCTCTGGCAAGTTCTCTGGCGTGTTCCTGCATTTCCAGCACCAGAGGATCTGTCTCTGCGTGAGCCGATTCCGGTGCTTCTTCGGATTCCACATCCAGAAATGGAATGTCCTGCTGCAAATTCTGCTTGCTCTGTTCAACATAGAGCCAGTCTTTTGCTTCCCGTTCCTGAACTTTTTCAATCAACTGCTGGCGGTAGGTCTCTGCCTCCCATTCGCTGGTAAACTCTTCGCTGACACCATCCGGCTCCACATGAATGCCGTCCTGAATATCATCCCAGACCGCATAACCATCGTCTGTCTCCATCACGGTAAACCGCTGTGGTGCCGCCAGTTCACTCCGGGCATATACATCCGCAGCCGTATTCAGCATGTTGTCCACATGCTCATTTCCGGTATCGTAGCGTTCCGGTGGCGTTGGCGGAAACACATGGGCGGCAGTCGGCATAGGAAGCGGCGCGCCGTATTCCTGCTCCAGCTTCCGATACTCTTCCATTTCCAGCGCGGTCAGGTACTGATCATTTTCCACAAGCCGGTCTAACCGCTTATCCACCGCCGACCATGTGAGTCGCACTTCCCGGTCATGGTCATAATTGCGAAGCAGAATACCTCTTCCGTTATAATCGGCAAAACCGCGACTGCCATCCATAAAGGTATAGCTGTGGCCACCGAGACCGTATTCCGCTTTCAAGAATGCAGCTCGTTCTTTTGCGTCCCCTTGCTGCTGATACAGCGCATAAATACGGATCTTTCCGCCTTCAAAATTAGAACCGGTCCGCAGCATCCGGTCGATTTCATCCTCAGAAATGACAAAAGCGGAGGGCTTTTCGCTCTCCGCTTCTCTGGCTGCATGTTCTGCCGCCGCATCAATTTTCTGTATCTGCTCTGCTTCGGACTGAAACAGACTCATGAAGTTTAACTGTTGATAAGTTCCGTCAGAATAACTTCCTCTGCCTGCGCTTTCAGCATGTTCATGTGCTGCACCCAGGCCATCTGGTTCGATTTCTTGTCCGGTGCCGGATTCGCTTTCAGAAGCTCCGCCATCATCTGCTCCATCCGTGCGGTCGCGGTCTTCTGAATCTCCCACAGGTGCGGATACAGCTTCTCGGTCAGGATCAGGTGATTGTACAGCAGCGTGTTGTTCTCCTGCAGGAACGCTCTGCGCATCCTCCCGTACTTGCCCAGGGGCTTCTGTTCCTGCACCGACAACTGGATGTCCGGAATCAGGTAATCGCCGTTCTTCGTGTAATTCAGCTCCATCATAGTTTTGGCTCCTTTCTGCCTGCTTATCTCTTTCATAGGTTCGGATCGTGCGTTCAATTTCCCGGAAGATCTGGCTGGACATTTCGCTGACCGCAGTTCCCAGCACATTGGCGGCAGCCTGCGTATTAAAATCAAAGATGTCCAGAAAATCCTCGTGTTCAAAATAGTCATCTGCATTGCCTACCGTCCGGGTAAAGACGGAAAATGCGATGCTGACAGCGGCAGCTCTCTTAAAGGAAGCTCCGATGTTGAGTTCATCATACCCTTCCAGATAGGAATCAGCAACGATGTCACTAATCTGCCTGCGGTTTTCCTCCCAGTAATCCCTTGCAAGGCGTTCCGCCGCTTCCATGATATGATTTTCCAGAGACCCGGCACCTGCAGGAACATCAAACGCTGCATCCAGTGCCCGAATGATTGGCTGCTCATGCTCCGCATTCATTTTCCAGAGCTGTACCGGGCGGGAATTCTTCCGTTCGCCGGTATCTGCCACATCAAATACATACCGCAATTTCGGTTGCTCCCCGCGCATATCCAAAAGAGCAATGCCCTTGGAGCCACGCTTCACATAGCGGTTCATCCGATCATTCCAGAGATCGTACTCTGCACAGGCCGTTGCTTCTGGTCTCTGCTTATAGATCATCAGCTGTTCCGCAAAGGGATACTTATAAAGCCGTGCGGATGTGGTCAGAAACGCTGTCCACTGTTCTTTGCTGCCAGTGATCTGTGCCGCAGCTTCCTGTGCCATCTGCATATAATAAGCCGTTTTCGTCATCATCTGTCTTTTTTCCTCCTCTCCTTTATTCGTCTGGATACAAATCCAGTGCCTCATATTCTGCATCCGTCATCTCTGCCAGTTTCGTAAGCAGCGAGGCCGTCCACTTGCGCAGGTTTCTGTCTCTGCCCGTCAGCCTTTTTTGCATCGTCTGAAGCTCTGCAATCAGCCCTGTCCGTGTGCCAGGGCTGTAAAGCATAATGAGCATCCATTCGTCATCCGTAAAACGCATTTATAACTCCTTTTCTTCGCAGCACCTGCGAGGCGGCGCAGGCGGCACCGCCTCCTGCTTTTCCTTCAGCTGATCCAGAACCGATGCTTTCTCTGCCGGTTCTTCCTTCTTTCCGTTATTGATCACGCCGTCAATCATGCCGTAATCGTCCTCCATCGCCATTTCTGCGGCTTTCAGGTAATTCTCCGGTTTCAAAAATCCGGGCAGTTCCTGGAAGCCGATGGAATCCACATAGTGACAGCTTACAACACCGTTCTGCCGTAAAGCCACGATGTCAGACACAGAAAGATTATGCCCAGTAAAATCATCAGGGCGGGAAACATTGAATTTCGCATACAGCTCCTCCAACATCGTGTTCTGATCCTTGTAGGGAAGCAGCGGAGCCGTATAAACCACTTCATAATGGTCAATATCCGGCTCCAGCCCCATCCGTTCCAGTTCGCGCATAGACGAAAAGCGTTCATATACCGTATCCTCGCTGCGGCGAAGCTGCAAAATCGCATACTGGTCGGTAGTACTGTCGAGAAATGCCATCATCTTCTCATCTAATGCCTGATTTCCATGCACTTCATCCCATTTTTCAATTCTTGCCATCATTCATTTCTCCCTTCTCCATAAACGGCAGTCCGTTTTTCTTTGCTTCCTGTCGCTGCTGTTCCCGACGCTTTTCACTGTAAGGCGGTCGGATACCGACGCAGTGTTTCGGAATCGTATAAGTGACCGACCCATGCTCCCGATGCTCCAAAATAAACTGCTCCGGATACTGTTTTCGCAGTTCCCGGAGCTTCTTAATCAGGCGGCTGTCATGGGTGTAAACACTGGCATTGTCCAGTTCATTGTCAAAATTGATGACGGTTTCCTGCTCCGCCTTCGTAAGCTTATATTTCATCGCTCCGCCTCCTTAGCCTTAGCAGCTTTCACAGGCGTATCCGTTCTGAAAGACAAATCCGAGAGTTTACCCAGCACAGATTCCCGTCTGCTGATTTCCGCTTCCTCTGCACGATCACAAAGTTCATCATAGTCAATCCGCGTCATGGTACGTCCAACGAATCCATAATCCGAAAGGATCTGGTCTCTGGCTGCATTCATGCTGATTTCCGGGTTGTCGATCTGGCCACCGTCAATTTCCGTGAAGTCCTTATGATATAAGGTATAGTCGTAACCGTCCTCACAGGTCTGAATGGCAAGAAAGCCCTTGCTTCCCAAATCCCATGCGCTGCATTCTTCCGTAATCAGCGGCTCCGGGCGGCATGTACCGCCACCGCGTTCCAGCATTTCTGCCAGCTGACAGATGTGCAGAACATCATACCCAAGGCGCAGATGATATTCGTCCATATATTCGCAGCGAGCTGAGAACTTCCGGTTCGGATACTCGATCTCCACCGCGCTGCCATCCGGAATTTTGAACCGATCCTCGTAGCTGCTGGTGATAAACCGGATATTTTTAGCATTCTCCAGTTCAGGATCAGCCTTTTTCATCTGCCAAAGAACCTTTCTGCCGCCGCGCATCTGCTCCAGCATCTCCGGGGCTACCGGCGCAACGGTAAGACCGTCCAGCTGGGGAATCTCCTTGAGTGCTGCCACCCTCGCGCTTTCTTCCAGCGTAGAAGACGGCTGTTTATCCAACACATCCCAGCCAATGTGTCCCTCGGTGGTCTGCACCTTGCTGTCCATATCAAAGCAATGGAATTCCACGCCGTCCTGCTTTTCCTGCAAGGAAAGCAGAGCGACATTATCCACCAGATAAGCTGCATTCATCATTTTCATGCTCATTTTTTACCTCCAAACTCCAGCTTAAATGCTGCTGCACCGTCCTCGCCGGTCTCTACATGAACGGTTGTGTCATAGTAACGATTGGACTTCCTGGAATAGCAATGGGTAAGCCGTGCTTTTCCCCGATTTACCAGTTGCTTTGCCAGTTCCTCTGTCATCTGCTTTCCCAGTGTCTGAAAAAACCTGTTTTCCTTCCAGAGCGCAAATTTACAGCTCTTATCCCTGCAAAACCATCCTTTTGCCGTTTCGCAGACATCACTGCCGCAGGCGGGACAGGAACCAATGACCTTGCGTTCCGGCTGCATCAGCACATCGGCTCCTTTTACAGCCTCGTAGGTTTTAACAAGTCCGCTGACCATGCTGCTGATTTCGCCCATAAAGGCATCGCTGTCATACTCGCCGTGTTCTATTTTCAGCAGTTTTTCCTCCCAGTCTGCCGTCATGGATGGAGACTGAATCTGTTCCGGCACCACCGTCACCAGCGCATTTCCCTTGTCCGTAGAGCAAAGGTATTTCGTTTTCTTATCACCCCTACGCTCGATAAAGCCTTTCTGCACCAGTTTTTCGATGATGGCAGCGCGTGTAGCTGGTGTGCCGATACCTTTTCGCTCTACACCAGCCGGAAATTCATCCGAGCTGGCACTCTCCATCGCTGAAAGCAGAAGATCTTCGGTAAATCTCTTAGGCGGGCTGGTCTTGCCCTCTTTCAGATCGACACCGGCAAGTTCCAGTGTCATGCCTTCCGAAAGTATCGGAAGTTCACCTGCCTCTGCATTCTTCTCAGCATCTTCAACTGCCTTTCCTGCATATCGCCTCCAGCCCATATCCGTGACTGTTTTGCCTTTCGTGCGGAACTTCTGACCGGCGCACTCGGCTTCTACTATGGTCTCTGCATAGCGGCAGGGAGTGCCTACCGCGCAAATCAGCCGCACCGCCAGCATGGTAAGAATCGCCTGTTCTCCACTTGGAAGAGAGGAAATGTCATAACCCGCCGCTGTTTTTGTAGGGATAATAGCATGGTGATCGGTAACTTTCTTAGAATTGATGACCTGCGCTGCATTCACCGGTGCCGGTACATCCGCCTGAATCTGAAAGCTCTGCTGGATCACAGAAACAAGTTCCGGCACCAGCGGTGCCATATCATCCGTCAGATACCGGCTGTCGGTACGGGGATATGTCACGAGTTTCTTCTCGTACAGAGCCTGTGTGTAATCCAGGGTCTGCTGGGCAGTGAATCCCAGCTGCCGGTTTGCTTCTCTCTGAAGCGATGTCAGATCAAACAAGGCCAGGGGCTTCTCTGATTTTTCTTTCTGCTCCACCTTGGTAATGATGGCACTACCCGCCTGACAGCACTCTGCCACCAGTTTTTCTGCATCTGCTTTTGCTTTCATCCGCTCACCACCCGCTTGAAAATCCCGGAATTTCAATTCTGCCGAGTAGAACGGCTCCGGCTTGAACGCCCGGATTGCTGCATCTCGCATAACCACCATCGCAAGCGTTGGTGTCATCACGCGCCCCACATTCAGCGTCTGCCCATACAGACATGAAAAAAGCCGGGTGGCGTTGATTCCGACAATCCAGTCGGCACGCTCCCGGCATAAAGCCGCCTCATATAAGGCATCATATTCTGTTCCCGGTCTGAGCTTCTGAAAGCCTTCCCGGATAGCACTGTCCTCCATTGATGAAATCCAAAGCCGTTCCACCGGCTTTTTGCAGCCGCTCTGATGGTAAACCAATCGGAAAATCAGTTCTCCCTCACGCCCTGCATCGGTTGCACAGATCAGGCTCTCTACATCCTTCCGCTGCATGAGCTTTTTCAGGATTCCAAACTGCTTTTTCGTACTGGCAGATACCTGATACTGCCAATGTTCCGGCAAAATCGGAAGATCATCATATCTCCACTTGGCATACTTCTCGTCATAGGCTTCCGGCTGGGAAAGTTCCACCAGATGCCCCACACACCAGCTGACAAGGTAACCATTGCCCTCCATATAACCATCCCCGCGCTGATTTGCTCCGATCACCTTCGAGAGATTCATGGCAACTGAGGGCTTTTCCGCTAATACAAGCTTCATTCGATACTGCTCCTTTCGCAAAAAAATTAGCAGCCATGCACCGAAGCACATGACTGCTATGTAAGGAACGGTATTCTGTTTTAGGTCTACAAACTTGAAGTTGGCAATTTCCTATACCTATAATTTCTTATCAAAGAGGCTGCATCATTTCAAGGATAATGCCATCCGGGTCTCTGAAATAAAAAGCTCGGCTCTCCCCAAATCCATTTGCTCTAAAGTCGAAATACTGCGGTTCAGATAAGCACTCCACATGATTTTCGATAAGGATATTATAGACAGAATCAATGTCATCCGTATAGAAACATACTTCCGAGATGGATGTCGTAAACAAGTCTGATTGTTCTTTATGGATCTCGCTATCTACGAACTGAATCAGCTCGACCGGTGGCGTTTCAATAACCTTAGAACCGTTCAAATAAGCGACCCTTGCTTTGCAATTCGACTTGCGAAACATTTTATCTGTTTCTTCGCCTTCCATAAAAATTTCTCCTTGAAATTCAAGTCCAAGGATGTCTCTGTAGAAAGCAATCGAGCGATCCAAATCAGAAACGGTCAATCCAACATGATAAATTCTTCCAATCATATTTTTATAGCCTCCTGAGAAAATTCCGAGTTGTTGAGCTGTTTTTACTTTCTATTTTATCAGATATCGCCTACAGATTCCATAGCTTCATGGCTCAAAATAGTTCATCCACAAACCATTTGGCTATGTAAAAGGGACGGCTTCTCAGCCGCCCCACCGGTCAACGCTGCGTTAATCAGACAGGTTCATCGTCCGATTCTGCTTCGTAATCCTCGTTGACATCCACTTCTTCGCCCTCGTCACCATCATCCTCCGGCAGCTGGAGTACGTCTTCATCCTCATCGTGATAATCCGCATCCGGGTCCGACTGATTTTTCTTGGACGCAGGCTTTACGCCCTTCATCTTAACATAAAGATAACCGCCGACACCGGCTGCACCGATCACAAACAGAAGCAGCATAATCATCGGGAGCGGGGAAGCTTTCTTCTGCTCGCCCTCTGTTTTTTGCTCTTCCGGTGCAGGTTCCGTCTCCTTCGGCTTTTCGGTTTCAGCAGGTTCCGTGACTTCCGGTTTCTTCTCCTGATACTTGGCGGCTTCCTCTTCATCCATCAGCGCAAGCAGATCGGCCTCATCCACCATATTCAGAAAATGCACATTCTGGTTGCCGTCTTTATCGCGGTCGATGATCAGATAGAAGGTGTTGCCCGCCTTTGTCACCAGTGTGATGAACTGCTGGCTGGATTTATCTTCTTCCTCACCGATATCGTCCACCAGCGTCATATTTCCTTCCGGAGTCAAAGCTGTACTGGATTCCGTCTCATCCTCGGATGACATTCCGCTCTGCATCAGATCCAGAAACAGCTTCAGCGCATCTTCACTGAACATGCTGCTGTCTTTTGCAGAATCCGTGACATTCAGGTACTTTCCATGTGCATACCCGGTTTTGCCGTTGAAGTTTACCTTATACCAGTCACCGCATTTTTCGACAATCTCCACTGTATCGCCGGAATGCAGATACCCGATAATCTCCTGATCCATACCGGGACCGGAACGGAAATGCAGGCTGGTGATACCAGGCACCACCGTACCAGTCTGCTTTTGGGACTTTTCGCTGCCGATGTTGTATTCCTTGTCGCCCACCGTAACGATCAGGTTCCCATCCGCATCCGTAGAGACCTCATAGCCATCCGGCAGCACCTGCATGTCCGGGTCGATTTCGATGCTGCTATCACTGTCTATTTTCCCTGCATTTGCACTTCCTACCGCATCCGTCTCCTGTGCAGCGGTACTGACAGCCGTGTTCTCCTGCACAGCATCGCCCGTATAGGCAAATGCAGTGGTCGTAAAGGTTCCTGCCGCCATCACGCTGGCAAGCAGCATTGCTATCATCTTTTTCATTCCATATCCTCCGTTTCTTTCTCGTCCAGTTTCAGATTTTCCGGGTTGGGAACCGCAGCCTGCGCCATCTGAATGATGACTGCCAGTTGTTCCGGGGTCAGGCTCTGGGCATGTACCATTTCACAGATTTCGCTGTTTTCCTGTTCGTGGTACTTTCTGTCCCATTCCTTTCTGCGCTCCTCCCACTCATCGCGTTTTCTGCGGGCTTTTTCACGCTCCGCAGCAATCTTTTCCAGTTTCAAACTCATGTTGTGTCCTTTCCGGGCGAATAAACGCCCTGTTTTTATCGAATTCTTCCCATGCAGTAGTAGTGCTGCCTCCAGTAGTTCGTCTCAATGGAAGCATAGGAAATTGGGTTGCCGCAGTGAATCATCATCCCGTTGCCGACATAAATGCCCACATGGGACGCTCCGCTGGTGTTGTAGGTTTTCTGGAAGAAGATCAGGTCTCCGGGCTTTGCCTCACTTTTCGGAATAATGTCGCATTTTCCCATCAGACCATTGGCCGTCTGTCTGCCTACATTCCAGCCATTGCCGCAGTGGTTGATGACCCAGCTGACAAAGCCGGAACAATCAAAGCTCGTGCTCGGCGAGCTGCCGCCCCAGACATAGGGATAACCGAGATATTTTTCTGCTTCGGTAATCATCTTCCGGAATTTTTCATCCGTCAGTGCTTCGCCCGGAATATCGTAATCCTGATATTCTCCGCTGGAACCTGCGCCATCCGGCGTTGCAAAGGCAATGCCTGCAAACAGATCATCCCTATTGCCCCGGCACTCCAATGTGACTTCGTAGCGTTGCAGCTGGTCATCTGTGAGGCCGGAATTTCTGGCAACATAGTCCACACCCCGATTGAGCAGCGTTACATTGAGGATTTTATACTCATACTGTACCGTCACTTGATAGGTGTAGGTGTGTCCGGTTCCGGTGATCGGATTATAGCGATAGCCCACACGGGTTTCTTTCCTTGTCCGGATTTCTACCTTTTCTTCCAACTTCAGCTCATACTGCGCTTCAAAAATACTCTGGAGCCGTGCCTGCACCTGGCTTCTCGTATAGTTTTCAAATTCTACGGTCAGCAGAGATGCAAGCTCATAGGGATTGTGACCGATTTCTGCCAGATTGTAGCGATACTCGTCATAGCCCGGATGGTCGGTTTCAATGCGGTCGATTTGTTTGCGAAGTTTATCTTCCAGCTTGGTATAGTCCGTCTCCGCGCCTTTCAAATCTTCATCCTCTGCCGTGTAGGAAGTACCCAGCACCACATTGCCGCCGCCATTGATCAAGACAGAGCAAGATGAAACCGAACCGGCAATCACCAAAACAAGCAGTCCCACGGCTGCGATACCGATGATGATATGCGAGTGGCTCTGCACAAACTGAAATGCCTTTTCCGTCATGTTGGCAGTGCCCTGCGCAGCTTTGGCTGTGCCAGCTGCTGTGTTCTCCGCTGCGGCTGCACCTGCCTTCGCAGCGGCATACTCTTTTTTGATAGCCTGCTTCTGCCGCCATCTGGAAAAGAGATTGGAACCTGCCTGCGGATCAGACTTCATGCGTTCCGCAAAGATGGAATCTACGGCATCTTTATTTGCCTTTTTCTCCAACCGCTCCAGCTTTTTGTACTGCCGCAGCTTTCGACCATATTGGAACCGGGAACCAGCACGGGCTGCACCTTCCGCTAAGCCTTCGGTAAAATGCGCTGCCTCCACACCAGAATTATTATCCTGGTCGGCATTGCGCACACTCTGATGTGCCTTGGCTGAAAGTGCATCTGCCGCAAGATTTCTCGGCTTCTTTGGCTTTCCGCCTTTTTTCCCGGAAGCTGCTGCATTCTTTTTCGCCTTTACATCCTGCTCTGATTTCAGCTTCTTACTGCGCATCTTAGCAAGATCGGCCTCGTGACGAATCTGCCTTCGGTTTTCTGCTTTTTTCTTGCCGCCGTCTCCCGTACTGCTATCTGCGGTTTTGCTTCTGGAATCGCGAAGGGTGTTCTCCGCACCCTCGCGCTCCTGCCGCAGCTTGTCTCCGAGATTCGGATTTTTCTTGCCAGCCATTGCTTACGCCTCCTTTGCTTCCTGAACTTCGGTTAATTTTGTCGTCATAATCCGGTACAGTTCCAGATCGGTCGGGAAACGATCAACGAACGGCAAAATCACATTTCCGTAGAACAGCAGTCCTTCGCCTTCGCCGGAGTGAGTCACATAGGACAGCTGGTGCGGGCTGATATTCAGCTGATCCGCCAGAATCTGACGGTCACCGGCTGCCTGATTCAGCATATAAATGAAGTCGCTGTTCTCAAAAATGTTCGTCACTTCGCGGGAAGAAAGCAGGTCGTAGGGTAGGGTAAAGGCGCCTTGCCGCCGCTGGCGGTAGGTTTCCTACACCCTCCCTCGGAACCGGACTTACTCCTCTCGAAGTATCCGGCTCCCCATTAGTAATTGACGTATTGATTAGTGTCTGTGTATTCTTTCATGGCACTTGCTGCAAACAACAAGCGTTTTTCTCCGCTTCTTTTTCATCACGGTTTCCCAATCAGAATTGCCCAATTCGTTTAAGTTCCGTATAACGTGAACCTCATACAAATCGGCTTCTTTACACCCACATAGTTCACAAACTCTGGCATTGAGCCGTTGTCTAATAGTGGTTTTCCAGCTGAATTTCTTTCTCTGATAAATGATGTCACTCGCTTCGCCACGCTTACAGTCTGCGATTTTAACAGGGCGAACACGTTTTGTCCCTGCTTTAGTTTCATAAGGAACAGACCATGTTTTACCGTCTTTATACTGGCGAATGATTTTGCGGATACTGGTTTTATGCTTGTTGGCAATCGTCTTTAAGCAACTGTACTCCATGAGATAGCAGAAGTAGTCCAGCGTGTGATAATCACAAGCCAGATTGTAATAGTTGCATAATCCTCTTGCTTCGGCATTGTACTGTTCCACAATCTCATAATCCGCAAGGTTGAGAAGTCCGGCTCGGTGTATCGGCTGAAACTCCCCGTTTTCCTTTTGGCGAATGACTTTCTTTGCAAACATGAATTTCTCAATCTTTTCCGTATGGGGAACAGACAGGGCAACTTTCATGTGCAGGGTACGGGATTTTCTCCACGTTCCGTTTTTCATTCTGTGACCTTTGACTTCCTGATTTCTGCGGACGCAAATATCATAGCCAATGAAACGGACTTTTTCGGAACTGTGCGTTATCAGCGTCTTTTCCTCGCTTAGAGTTAATTTCAGCTCTGTGCTTAGAAATTCAGCGATTTCGGCTTTCAATTCCTCACATTCCGTTTTTGTGCCACACACGCCTGCCAGCCAATCGTCCGCATAGCGGACAAAAGTGAACTTCTTG
>ENA-OOYV01000666-OOYV01000666.1-human-gut-metagenome-genome-assembly--contig:-NODE-666-length-23398-cov-3.210727_pt1 | contig 23398 bp, 27 predicted proteins | sample MGYA00241704_ERZ501380 | MGnify/ENA primary metagenome ERZ501380 (study PRJEB25962, sample SAMEA2042984) | human gut metagenome | biome: human gut; feature: human-associated habitat; material: faeces...
CTATTCAATAATAATTTTATTTTATTATATAAATTTAAAAATAGGAGGTTTTATTATGGAAATCGAAAGAAAATTTGCAGTATTAAGAATGCCAAAAAAATTAGAAAATTATGAATGTGAGGAAATAGAGCAAGGATATTTATGCATAAAGCCAACAGTGAGAATAAGAAAAGCAAACAATGAATATACACTTAACTACAAATGGAAACAAAAAGGGTTAGAAGAAAAAGATGCAATACAAAATATTGAATATACAATGCCTCTAACAGAAGAAAACTATAATATCTTATTAGGGAAAATCGAAAATTTTTTGATAAAGAAAGATAGATATATAATACCAATTAATAATGGATTAATTGTTGAGTTGGATGTTTTTCATGGGAATCTAGAAGGATTAGTATTTGCGGAAGTTGAATTCCCAGATATAGAAACCGCAAGGACATTTATTAAACCAGATTGGCTAGGAAAAGATTTATGCTTTGATAAAAGATTTGATAACACAGTATTATCAAAAGTAGAAAAATATACTAGCGAATACGACCCGAATAGTGAGAAAAAAATGGAGGAAGAGCATGAGGAAAGATAATACTTATTTAATTTAAGATTTTAAAATACATGATTAAATGTATTTTAAATAAATAATTAATGGAAGGGAGAATTATAATGGACAAAAATGTAGAAGAATTTATTGCAAGAAAAGACGAAAGAAAAAATAGTGCAAATGCGAAACTAAAATTACTAGTTTATGGTGTAAAAGATAACCCAGAAATCTTTGAAAAATATCAAAGTTTATTTAAAGAAGAACATTATGCATATGACAATGGAAATTGGGAGGTAGATAAAAATAGATTAACACCATCAGAGGTATTATTACCTGGAGGTATAGTTTCAAAATTACATATTAGACCAGATTCACCATTAACATTAGTTTTAGAAAATGATAAGTTGTACATAAAGAATGAGAAAGAATACTTATCAGAATTTACTTTTATACCAAGACCAAATTTTTGGGATTATAAAACTAGCAAAGGAACACCTACTAAAAAATTGGCACAGCTATATGGACTTAATTGTATGAATATAAATATTTTTTCAGGTTGTGAATTTCATAATGTTGGTTTACCTTGTAAATTCTGTTCTGTTAAGAATGCGGTAAGAAGAGACGACCCCGTTGAAATAATAAAATCCCCAGATGAATTAGCAGAGGTTTGTGAATTTGCAACAAAGTATGATGATTATAATTACATAATAATAACAGGAGGTTCACATTTAAATACAGATGAAGAGTTTGATAAACATATGGAGGTAATTAAAGCAGTAAAAGATAAATTAAAATGGAATGGAAAAATAAAAGGAAATGTTGCAATGATGCCTCCTAAAACAATAAGTAAACTTAAAGAATTGTACGACATTGGTGTAGAAAATCCGAGTTTTAATATGGAAGTTTGGCCAAAAAGTAATTTTGAGAAAATTTGTCCAGGAAAAGAAAAATATGTAGGTTTTGATAATGTAGTGGAATCTCTTCTTTATTTAAGAGATATATATGGAGACGGAAAAGTGTGGTGTAATTTTGTTGCAGGACTTGTTCCATTAGAGGATATGAAAGCTGGATTTAAGTTTATGGCTGAGCACGGTATTGTTCCAGGTGCAAACATCTATCATGCAGAGGTTGGCTCTGTAATAGGAAAGAGATTAGGAAGAATAGATGAAGAGTATATATTAGAATTATATAGGTATGCATCTGAATTATATCATAAATACAATTATAAGCCATTCTTTGATGCAGGAGTTTTAAGGAATAGTTTGGCAAATGAAGTATATGAAGGTTTGTTATAATGAAAAAAATATTATTTTGGGCTGGTAGAGGTCAGAATTTAAAAATATTAGAAAATTTTAGAAACGAATTGATAAAAGCAGGATTTAAGATTGAGTATATTAATATAAAATATGATGAAGGAGAACTTTTGCCAAATAAATGGAAACAAGTTTCAGACAATAATGCAGATTGGTGGATAGGAATAAGTCTGGGTGCAGCATTACTATATTACAGTGCAAATTATGCAAAGGAAAATAAACCAAAAAGAATAACACTTATAAATCCGTTTTCGTCTAGAAAAATTCTATCAGAGGAAAAAGGTTTTGACCTGAGCAACCAATGGGAGTTTTCTCCAAAAAATTGTATGCTAAATATTGATAATATGGATGTTGTTTTATCTACATATGATACAAAGATACCGATGTATCACGGTATTGAATTATTAAACAAAACAATTTGCAATAATAAGAAAATTGTGTTTGTCGATAGTAATCATACTATAGATAATATTAATGCACAAATTGAGCTATCAGATATTTTAATAGAAAATGAAAGTTCGAATGGGGGTAATGATAACGAAAGGTATAACTATTGCAACATTTATAAGTAATAATGAAAAAGATAGTAAAGAGATTTATGATGTTATACACTTCTTGGAAAACAATTTCAATGATATCGAAGTAATAGTATTTAGCGACTATGATATTAAAAATAAATCATATAGAAACATTGTAACTCCACAAATGACAAAATATAGAAGAATAAAATTATTATTAAAAGAAGCAAAATATAATGATATATTATGTTTCGATAATGATATTATAATTGATAGGGCAAATATAATAAAATTCATTACAGATTGCGTTAATAGAGAGTATAGTATAGCATGGGGAAAAGTAAAAGCTAGAAAAATTAAAGGATTTGTTCCTAAGCTGATAAATATCGATAAAAACCTTTCACATAATTATATAAGACCTTTTTTATGGAATATAAAGTTAGGAATAAGTCTGCCAGGACAAATTTTTATGATAAACAAACAGTATTTTTTTAAGAATTTACCAGATATTGATACTGTATATGATGATTTGATGATTGGAGCAGTTGTAAGAGAATATAATTTACCAATTTATTTTGTAAAGGACGTGCTTGGATATGAAAGACCAAAGGGAAACATTTTATTACTTATAAAACAAAGGATAAGGTGGGCAAAGGGATTAGCTGAAACAATTATTTTTAATAGAAAAAACAAAGTATTACCATACATTCTTTTACACGCATTCTCGTTTAATCTTTTATGGGTACCTATTTATATACTTATATATTATTGCATTAGAATGAATATATTATGTGGAATATTTATTATTCTAAGTATTGCCTATGCTTTAACTGACAATAAAATAAAGGATATATTCTGGTCATTTATGTATATGATTATTTTTCCATTTATATACATTATATGGGGGATTGCTTTATTGGTTAATTTGATAGGCATACCAATAAAATCGGAATTTAGATGAAAGGAATAAATATGGACGAAGATTTTAGAAAATTATTAGACGAAGCTAAGAAATATGCACAAAAAAGAGTTTTGAGTGAATATGCATATTGTGGACATGTGACATGTGCTCTAATGAGTGAAAAAGGAAATATTTATAGCGGAATTAATATAAATTCAAAATGTGCACTTGGAAATTGTGCTGAACAAGCAGCAATATTAGATATGCTAAAACATGGGGAAAGTGAGATAAAAAAAATTGTTTCGTATTCTGTCAAAGGGTGTATATACTCTCCTTGTGGAAAATGTAGGGAATTGATACGTATGCTAAATCGTAATAATTTAAAAACAAAGGTCATGGTTGCCGAGGATAGATGTTGTACGATTAAGGAATTATTGCCTGAAATATTTGAAAGAAGAGATTGTAAGAATGAAAATGAATAAAAATAATATTAAGATTATAGTTTTAACAGGGGGGCCTTGCTCTGGAAAAAGTGAAGGAGTGAAAGAACTAAAAAGAATTCTATCAGATTCAGATTACAAAGCTATTACTATTCCAGAGCTTGCAACAGAAATGAGACAAAATGGGTTCATATGTTCAGAAGGCACTGTATCAAAAATTGATTTTCAAAGAGCTATTTTTGAAATGCAAATTTTTAAAGAAAATTTATATAAAAATGTTATGGAAAAAAGTGGACAAGAAATGATATTACTTTTAGATAGAGGTCTTCTGGATGGTAAAGTATATTTGTCAGATGATGAATTTAAAGAAATATTAGATATTCATCGATTAAGTGAAAAAGATATTTTAGATAGATATGATGCTGTATTTCATATGCAAAGTACTTCAGTTGGAAATGCTGAATTTTACGATAAATCAACTAATCAGTACAGATTTTCTAGCCCGGAACAAGCGAGAATACAAGAGCATAAAACCATTGAAACATGGAGCAAACATGCAAATTTTCATTTTATTCCAGTCGAAAAAGACTTTAAAACAAAAATTCAAAAACTTAAAGCACTTGTGTTTAAAGAATTGGAAAATAAAATCTAAAGGAAGATTTATTGCCGATATTAAGGTAAAACGTAAAAATGTTTTAAGGAGGGGAAAGATGAGAAAAGTAGTAACAACATATATCAATCCAGATATGGATGGAATATCATTAATGTATGCATATACAGAATTTCTAAGAAAAAAGAATGAAAATGCTGAATATTATTTTGAAGGAACAATGAAGAAGGAAGCAGAAATTGTATTAAAGACGTTTAATATAAACCTAAACAATATTGCAAAAATCGAAAATGACGATAAAATTGTTTTAGTAGATACAAATTACTTATCAAAAATTTCAAAAAATATAAAACCAGAAAATATTGTTGAAGTTATAGATCATCACAACAAAGAAAGTTGGCTAGCAGAAAATCCTAATATAAAAACGCAAATAGAACCAATTGGGGCAGCAGCTACATTGGTAGCAGAAAGATTTAAAAACGAAGATATAGATATTTCAAAAGAATCAGCCATTTTATTGTATTACGGAATCATATCAAACACTATGAATCTAAAAATTAAAGTCAAAGAGATATTGAAATGGCTAAATGGCTAAAAAGTAAAGTACCAGAAATAACAGATGAAATCACAACAGAAATATTTATTAAAAAATCTCAAATAGGTGACAATTTAAGGATTGAAATGGAAGTTGAGTCCAAAGATCAATTCATGACTATTTCATGGTCAATTGGACAACTTGAGATTGCTAATGTAGAAAATTTTTTGGACAAATATGAAAATGATATCAGAAAAATACTTGATAGGGTTTGTGTAGAAAATAATGTTGATTATATATCTGTAAATTGTATGGATATTATCAATGGTTATAGTGTTATTATTGCTAGAGATGAGAAAACTGCTAAAGTTATTTATGATGCAGTAGGATATGAGTTTAAAGATTTAAAAGCCAAAACAGATGAATTGGTTAGTAGAAAAGAAATAGTGAATGTTGTAAGAAAAATGTATAAGAAAAACTTATAAATTAGTATAGGTCATATAAACTTAATTGAGAGCGCATCGGAAAGGCTATGTAAACTTTACGATGCGCTCGAACTATCTTGTTTTTTTGTTTTAAAGATGTTATAAATATATTATATTTATTTAAGTTTATATAACTTTATTTAGTACTATTCAGTTTAAAAAATAAAGTTTGTGACCCAATTCGTGTACAGACAAATTATGTATATAATTTTTTATATAAAAAGACAGCTTACACGAATTTGTTCGTATAATTACACGAAATTGTTCGGTTGATAGTAATCACTTTTTAGGGTCACAAAAGGAGGAAATATGTTCAAATTAGTATCAAATTATAAGCCAACAGGTGACCAACCACAGGCAATAGAATATCTATCAAAAGGAATACAAGAAGGTAAAAAATTCCAAACACTTCTAGGAGTTACAGGCTCTGGAAAAACTTTTACAATGGCAAATATAATACAAAAAGTTCAAAAGCCAACATTAATATTAGCTCATAATAAAACACTAGCTGGACAATTATATAGCGAATTCAAAGAGTTTTTCCCTCGGAAATAGTGTTGAGTATTTTGTGTCATATTATGACTACTACCAACCAGAAAGCTATATTCCATCATCAGATACATACATAGAAAAGGATGCATCTATAAACGATGAAATAGATAAATTAAGACATTCAGCAACATTATCACTATTTGAACGAAAAGATGTAATAATAGTAGCATCTGTGTCATGTATATATGGTTTAGGAGACCCAATAGATTACCAAGGAATGATGTTATCATTACGTCCAGGAATGGAAAAGGCAAGAAATGATGTAATGAAAAAACTAGTAACAATGCAATATTCAAGAAATGAACTAGACTTTAAAAGAGGAACATTCAGAGCAAAGGGGGATGTACTAGAAATATATCCATCATCACAAAGTGAATCAGCAATAAGAGTTGAATTTTGGGGAGATGAAATTGAAAAAATACACGAAATAAATCCACTAACAGGGAAGAACATAGGGCTTCGATCTCACGTGCTAATACCACCAGCGTCACAATATGTAACAAGCAAAGAAAAGCTTGAAAAAGCTATTGTTACAATAGAAGAAGAGCTTAAAGAGAGAGTAGCATATTTCAAATCTCAAAACAAATTGATGGAAGCACAAAGAATAGAGGAGCGTACAAATTTTGATATAGAAATGATGAAAGAAACCGGATTTTGCCAAGGAATAGAGAATTATTCAAGACACATAAGTGGAAGACCTGCAGGAAGTCCGCCATACACATTATTTGATTATTTTCCAAAAGACTTTTTACTATTAATAGATGAATCTCATGCAACAATTCCTCAAGTAAGAGCAATGTACAATGGGGATAGGGCAAGAAAGGAGTCCTTGGTAAATTATGGTTTTAGACTTCCATCAGCATTTGACAATAGACCACTAACATTCCAAGAATTTGAGCAAAGAATTAATCAAGTAGTATTTGTAAGTGCAACACCAGCTGATTATGAAAAGGAACATAGCAAAGATAATGTTGTAGAGCAAATAATAAGACCAACCGGTTTATTAGATCCAAAAATAGAAGTAAAACCAGTAACAAACCAAATAGATGATTTAATAGAGCAAATACACAAGACAGTAGATAAACAAGAAAGAGTACTAGTAACAACTCTTACTAAAAAGATGGCAGAAGATTTAACAGCATATTTGGCCAGTCTTGATATAAAAGTAAAATACATGCATTCAGATATAAAAGCTCTTGAAAGAATGGAAATAATAAGAGATTTACGTTTAGGAGTTTTTGATGTACTAGTAGGAATTAACTTATTAAGGGAGGGGCTAGACATACCAGAAGTATCACTAGTAGCAATACTAGACGCAGATAAAGAAGGTTTCTTACGTTCAGAGAGATCATTAATACAGACAATAGGTCGTGCAGCCAGAAACACAGAAGGTCATGTAATAATGTATGCAGACGAACTAACCGATTCAATGGAAAAAGCAATACACGAAACAAACAGAAGACGTGAAATACAAATGAAATACAATGAAGAGCATGGAATAATACCACAAACAATAAAAAAATCAGTAAGAGATGCAATAAGTGCAAAAATAGTAGAAGAAGCATCAACACAATATAATCTAGATAAAGACACAAACATACAAGATGTAATAAACAAATTAACAGATGAAATGTTAAAACATGCAGCAGCAATGGAATTTGAAAAAGCGGCAGAATTAAGAGACAGAATAAAAGAGCTAGAGAAATTAGTATAAATAAAAAATAGTTTAGCACATGTCGGCTAAACTATTTTTTATTTATACCACAAACAACATAATGAGTTGACACGCCTAAGATTATGATTAAAACAAAGTAACGTAAAAAGTTGACACCACAGAGATTATTTTAAAATTATGTCCACCAAAGTGCCCAAAATCTAATACGAAACTAAATACAAAAGTATATAGAAAAATAGTATCTATGGTTTTTAAAATGCAATTTTATTTTGTCAAAATAAAATTTGACAAAAAATGAACACTGCTATATAATAAAAAAATCATAAAGAAAGGAGAAATAACCTATTTTGTACGTGTAAACTCACCTTCTATATAAATATAATGAAGGTAGGCCAAAAGGAGGTAGACTATGTCTAACTTTTCAAATTGGGAATTGAATCATGAATTCGTACCCCAAGTTGGAATTTTATTACCAAATGGGAATTTTGAATCAAATGAAGGTCAAGGTCACCCAAAGCATGCAATGACAATATGCCAAAAATTAAAAATTGATATTCCAAGCGGCATTAATCCAGATGATTTCTTGATAATGTCTGGAGCTGCAATGATTGCAACTTACGACGCTTTCAAAAAAAAGCAAATTAAAATTGCAAAAAATAATCCACATTACAAAGAAATGTCAAAAATAATAAACACCTATGTAAATCATGGTTTTGATGTAATTGAAGGTTGGGATATGAATTTGGAATATCAAAAGAAGTTAGATGAAGCACTTGAATTATTAAAAAAAACGATAATTGAAGAAACTTTTATTATCAGAATACCACAGAAATATCAAATATTTCAAGGAGGCAATTGCGATGTATAGAAACAAATTAGGCTTCATTATAAAAGATGATTTTTATCCTATAACAGGAAAAGGTCATGATGGCACAGCAATGGAAATAATAAGTTCTCATGGATGGTTGAGTGAGTACCATAATTATAATCGCTCTGATCCTAAAGATTTTCTTATTTTTAAGAAAGGTGCAATTCAGCTTGGTTCGTCTGGAATTTCAAATCAAATAATTTATAGCTCTTTGAAACACAGTAGAAGAGATATAGAGAAAATTCAAAAAAAGTACGATTTGCATATGTATAAGATAATTGCTTATTAAGTACTATGTAAAAAACACACGGAAAGGTATATTTGAGTAAAATCAGATGTACCTTTTTTGTTTAAAATAAACATATCCAAACTATTGTTTTATATAAAAAAATATTGTATAATACATAAAGTGTTTATAGAAAAATAAAACATATATCTACAAAATTCATAAGGGGGCAATTCTATGAATGACAAAATAGTAATAAAAGGTGCGAAAGTACATAATCTAAAGAATATAAGCCTAGAAATACCAAGAGATAAATTAGTTGTAATAACAGGACTTTCCGGCTCTGGAAAATCATCACTAGCATTTGATACACTATATGCCGAAGGTCAACGAAGATATGTAGAAAGCTTATCATCATATGCAAGACAATTCTTAGGATTGATGGAAAAACCTGATGTAGAATCAATAGATGGATTATCTCCAGCTATTTCAATAGATCAAAAAACAACATCAAAAAATCCAAGATCTACAGTTGGAACTGTAACTGAAATATATGATTATATTCGTTTATTATATGCAAGAATTGGTATACCACATTGTCCAAAATGCGGTAAAAAAATAGAAAAGCAATCAATAGATCAAATAATAGATAATATAATGAACTTAAAAGAAGGAACAAGAATACAAATATTAGCTCCTGTAATAAGAGGTCGAAAAGGTGAATACAAAAAATTACTAGAAGACTTTCAAAAAGAAGGATTTGTAAGAGCTAGAATTGATGGCGAAGTATACGAATTATCTGATGACATAGATATTGACAGAAAGAAAAAACACACAATAGAGCTAATTGTAGATAGACTTGTTATAAAAGAAGATATACGAGGTCGTTTAACTGAATCTGTTGAAACAGCTTTAAAACATGCTAATAATTTGGTAGGAGTAGATGTTGTTGGGGGAGCTCCACTTTTATTTAGCCAAAATTATGCATGCCCAGATTGTGGAATAAGTTTTGAAGAGCTAACACCACGTATGTTTTCATTTAACAATCCATTTGGAGCGTGTCCTGAATGCTCTGGTATAGGATATGTAATGAAAATGGATGAAGATTTAATAATACCAGATAAAAATAAAACATTATATGATGGTGTAAAAGCTTTTGGCGCAAGCACAATGAAAAGAGGCGACACCATGGCAAAAATGTATTTTGAAAGTATTGCTAAAAAATATGATGTTGATATTAAACAACCAATAAAAAAGCTTCCTCGTAAGTTCTTAGAAAAGATATTATATGGAACAGGTGATGAAGAAATAGATTTTAAATATAAATCATCAGCTGGAACACGAAAATTTACAGCACCATTTGAAGGTGTAATACCTACATTAAATAGAAGATACCAAGAAACAAAATCCCAAGGTATGAGAGACTTTTATGAAATGTATATGAGTAGTAGTCATTGTGATGCTTGTAATGGTTCAAGATTAAAACCAGAAAGTTTAGCAGTAACAGTAGGTACAAAAAACATAAATCAATTAACAGATATGCCTATAAATAAAATAAAAGAATATTTAAATAATTTAAAACTAAATAAAACACAAGCTATGATATCAGAGCTAATACTAAAAGAAATAGACCAAAGACTTCAATTTTTAATAGATGTAGGACTGGAATATTTAACATTATCAAGATCAGCAGGAACTCTATCAGGAGGAGAAGCTCAACGTATTCGTTTAGCAACACAAATAGGCTCTGGACTAACAGGAGTATTGTATATATTAGATGAACCAAGTATAGGTCTACATCAAAGAGATAATGAAAGACTAATAGCAACACTAAAAAAATTAAGAGATTTAGGTAATACTGTAATAGTAGTAGAGCATGATGAAGATACAATGTATGCAGCAGATCAAATAATAGATATAGGACCAGAAGCGGGTGTTCACGGTGGAAATGTAATAGCACAAGGTACAGCAGAAGAAATAAAAAAGATACCAGAATCCATTACAGGACAATATTTAAGTGGTAAAAAGAAAATAGAAGTACCTAAAAAAAGAAGAAAATCAAATGGAAAATGTATTCAAATAGTAAAAGCATCAGAAAATAATTTAAAAAATATAAATGTGAAAATTCCATTAGGACAATTTGTATGTGTAACTGGTGTATCTGGATCAGGAAAAAGTACCTTAATAAATGAAATACTATATAAAACAGTTGCAAGAGATTTAAATGGTGCTAATGAAAAGCCTGGTAAATGTAAAGAAATTAAAGGATTAGAAAACATAGATAAAATAATAAATATAGACCAATCACCAATAGGAAGAACACCAAGATCTAATCCAGCGACATATACAGGTGTATTTGATAGTATAAGAGACATATTTGCAAGTACAAATGATGCAAAATTACGTGGATTTGACAAAGGAAGATTTAGCTTTAATGTAACAGGTGGTAGATGTGAAAATTGCAATGGAGATGGATTAATAAAAATTGAAATGCACTTTTTACCAGATATATATGTTCCTTGTGAAGTTTGTAAAGGAAAAAGATATAATCACGAAACATTACAAGTTAAATATAAAGGAAAAACAATATCAGATGTATTAGAAATGACAGTAGAAGATGCGTTAAAATTCTTTGAAAATATTCCTAAAATAAAAAACAAAATCCAAACATTATATGATGTAGGATTAGGATATATAAAACTAGGACAACCATCTACTACATTATCAGGAGGAGAAGCTCAACGTGTTAAATTAGCTACAGAACTATCTAAAAAAGCCACAGGAAAAACATTATATATATTAGATGAACCAACAACAGGACTACATATAGCAGATGTCCACAAACTAGTAGATATATTGCAAAGACTAGTAGATACCGGAAATAGTATAGTAGTAATAGAGCATAATTTAGACTTAATAAAAACAAGTGACTACATAATAGACTTAGGACCAGAAGGTGGAGAAGCGGGAGGAACAATAGTCGCTACCGGAGCACCAGAAAAAATTGTACAAGTAGAAGAATCATATACTGGAAAATTTTTAAAACCATATTTAAAAAAGTAAAAATTGAATAGTAACATCATTAATCAAAAAATCACATACCTAGTCTTTTAAATACATTTTAGCTTAATTCCCTAAATAAAAAAATTATAATAAAATAAAAAGAGCATTTAGTGCAGAATATCCGCTTCTAAATGCTCTATATTTTATTTAACTATTCTTCTGAAGTATTTTCAGAGTTTTTATTACCACTCTTATTACCTTTTTTCTTTTTAGACATATAAAACACCTCCGTTCATACGAATATTTTGCACAAGACTTTGGAAAATATACATAATTTCTATTCAGAAGTAACAAAATAACTTGAAAAAGAATATATGTATGGTATAATTTGTAAAGCAAAAAGGACGGACAAAGTAGAAGTACAATAAAAAATCTCTAAAAATCAAACTTCAATTTTTTATCCTGTCCCAAAATTAAGGAGGAATGATTGAAAAATGAGTTATACATATATAAACAGAAAATTAGAAGAATTTAATAAATCTATTGAAAATAAAAAAATAGCTATAATAGGTATTGGAGTTAGTAATATTCCTTTAGTTGAATATTTTAGTAAGCATAATGCTAATGTTACTGTATTTGATAGAAAAACATTAGATAAATTAGATGAAAAAGCAATTGAAACTATAAAAAAATATAATATAGATTATTCATTAGGAGAAAATAATTTAAGTAAGCTTAAAGGATTTGATTATATATTCAGATCACCAAGTTGTAGACCTGATACAAAAGAGCTTGTAGAAGAAGCAAATCGCGGAGCTATTATTACATCTGAAATAGAAATGCTTATAAAATTATGTCCTGGAACAGTAGTTGGTATAACTGGTAGTGATGGAAAAACAACAACAACAAGTCTTACATATGCAATATTAAAAGAAAAAGGATATGATTGTTATTTAGGAGGAAACATTGGTATACCATTATTCACAAAATTAAATGAAATGACTCCTGAGTCTATAGTTGTATTAGAGCTTAGTAGTTTCCAATTAATGAATATGGAAGTAAGTCCTAAAATATCTGTTATTACTAATATATCTCCAAACCACTTAGATATTCATAAATCTTATCAAGAATATATAGATTGTAAAAAGAATATATTTTTACATCAATCTTCAGATGGTATACTTGTTCTTAATGCAGACAATGAAATAACAAGCAAAATGAAGTCAGAAGCTAATGGAAAAGTCATAATGTTTAGTAGTAAGCAAAAATTAGATAATGGTGTTATATATGATAACAAAACAATAAAATTCTGTGAAGATGGATTAAGAAGACATGTTATAGATGTAAAAAATGTTAAATTAAGAGGGGTTCACAACTACGAGAACATTTGTGCGGCTATTGCTGCAACCGCTTCTTTAGTAGATATAGATACACAAATAAAAGCAATTTCAGAGTTTTCAGGAGTTGAGCATAGATTAGAATATATAAGAACAATAAATGATGTTAAATGGTATAACGACTCAATAGGAACAAGTCCATCAAGAACAATAGCAGGATTGAATTCATTTGACGAAAAAATAGTCTTAATAGCAGGAGGATATGATAAACACTTAGACTATACACCTATAGCTAAGCCAATAGTAGAAAATGTATCTGCATTAGTACTAGTAGGAGCAACAACAGAAAAAATATATGAAGCAGTAACAAAAGAGCTAAAATCTCAAAATAAAGAAATGCCAATAGTAAAATGTCAAACCTTAGAAGAAACAATAAAAATAGCAAATCAACTTGCAAAACCAGGAGAAGTAGTATTATTCTCACCAGCAAGTGCAAGTTTTGATATGTTCAAAAATTTTGCAGAAAGAGGAAATATTTTCAAGCAATTAGTAAATGCAATTTAATTTTAAATAATAAATAAGTAAGAAATTAGCATTCATACAATACTAATAATTATATAAATACAGGTTAAACTAGAGATGAACCTAAAATTCATCTCTTTTTGTTTTAGAAATAAAATGAAGATTCTTCTTAAATTAGAAAATCACGATTTTTTCTATTTAAACATATACTATGTTAGGAGGTATAGTATATGTTTAACAATGAATACGAAAATTATATGAGAAGTGTTCTTGGGTATCCGATTTCTAATGATATAAGTACATACAATTTGTATAACAATAGTAGTAATCAATCATTTGATTATAATGATGGTTCAATGTATAGTTCAAGCAATTCTTATTTTCCGTATAGATCTGATAATATAGTTTATAATGATACTAGCAAGTATGAAGAGCTATATCCGGAAATATACAAAATTTTAAAACCTATGATTAGTAAAGTATGTGATACTCCGAGTCGTAACGATTTTTCTAGTGAGACACTAGAAATTATGGCAAATGAAATTTATACTAATATTGAACAGGATATAGATGTAGTAAATATTAATGTTAATACTTCATCTGCTAAAGAAGCGGAATATAATAAAAATGAAAATTTATCTAGAAATAGTAATATGAAAGTTACTAAATCTGATACTAAGAATGAGGAGACAAGGCAAGGTTGTTGTGGAAATCCTATGATTAAAGATTTAATTAAAATTATGATTATTCAACAATTATTGCAAGGAAATAAACCACCTCGTCCACCAAGACCACCACATCCACCAATGCCAGGGCCAGGTCCTATGCTACCACATCCACCAAGACCTCCATATAGAGGATTGGAAAATCCTGACATATATGGCAATAATTACAGCTCTAGTCAATCATATCCATATTATAATAATTAATTTAAAATTAAAAAGATATACAAAAATTTGCTTGTATATCTTTTTTTATATTACACAAAATAAAAATAGTAAACAAAAATGTTTATTAATTTTATGTATGGTATGCAAGCAATAACAACTACTGTTTGTCATACCATCAGATGAAAGGAAAGTTTTTATTATGAAAGTTAAAGATTGTATGTGTGATAGTGTAGTTTGGCTAACACCAGAAACATCTGTTTGCGATTGTGCAAAATTAATGTGTGAACAACATATAGGAAGTATTCCTGTATGTGATAAAAATCAAAATGTAGTTGGTCTTGTAACAGACAGAGATATCCTTTTAAGAACAGTAGCTTGCGACAAAGATATAAACACTACTAAATTAAGTGATATAATGACAACAAATGTTTGCTGTTGTGATGCAAACAATGATGTAAATCAAGCAACAAAATTAATGTCAGAAAATCAAGTAAGAAGAATACCTGTAGTTGACAACAACAAAATAGTTGGAATATTAACATTAGGAGACTTAGCTAAAAATGAAGATATAACAAATCAACAAGTTGTAAATACTTTTGAAAATATATGTAACTGCAACCATAAAAATGCCGAATAAAAAGCAGTAACTAAAACAGAGACGGTCCTTGAGAAAAAACCAGGACCGTCCCCAAATTTATGTCAATGGGTTGTCAATGGGGACGGTTCTTTTTGACACACTAAAAATTTTAAATGAATAAAAAAGTTTAAATAGAATAAAATAGTACTGGTGATATACATATGATGATTAATGTAAAAGATATAAAAAAGATAATTTATAAAATACTGATACTTGTTTTAACAATAGCTTTAATATGCTTAGGTTTTAAGTTGGCTATATTTTATATGCCGTTTTTAATAGCTTTTGTGTTGTATTTGCTGATTGAGCCGATAATAAGATTTTGTATGAATAAATTTCATTTTAAAAGAAAGACAAGCAGTTTGCTTATTTTAATACTAGTTCTATCTATTATAATTGGATTGTTAGTGTGGGGGATAGTAACTATAATTTCAGAATCGTCTAATCTTCTTAGTAATCTAAATGAATATGTGAATATAATACAAAATTTTGTTAATGAAAAGACAACAAAATTTGATTTTAGTAAAGTTCAACTTTCTCAAGAGCTAACAAGTATAATAAATAGCTCTAGTCATGACTTAATAAGTCATATTTCTGAAATCGTCAAGAACTTTCTTACAGGAGTTTTAACAAAACTTACATCATTACCTACAATAGGCTTTTATATTGTAATAACAATAATGTCATTATATTTTATAAGTACAGATAAAATATATATGATAGACCAATTAGAGCATCATTTACCACGAACTTGGGTGAGGTCAATAGCAACTCATGTAAACGGAATAGCTAAATCATTAGGTGGATATTTAAAAGCTCAAGCAATATTAATACTAGTATCATTCATTATCTCTTTAATAGGATTATATATATACAGTTGGGTAGGCTTTAATATAAAGTATCCGCTTCTAGCAGCATTAGGAATAGGATTTATAGATGCATTACCTATACTAGGCTCAGGAACAGTAATGGTACCTTGGGCAATAATATCAGCTTGTAAAGGAGACCTTACATTAGGAATAGCAATATTAGTATTATGGTTAATAATGTCTGTTATAAGACAAATAATAGAGCCAAAAATAGTTAGTGGACAATTAGGAGTCCACCCAATATTTACACTAGTAGCAATGTACACAGGATTCAAATTTTGCGGAGTATTAGGATTATTTGTAGGTCCTATTATACTAATAGTATTAAAAAATATTTTTGAAAACAGAATAGATAAAGGATTAGTAAAATCAATAATAGAATGAAAATAGTATGAAATAACACCATAGAAGCGGAAAGATATGTCAAAAAGAACCGTCCCCATTGACAACTCTTTGGCACATAGTTTTTTATTTACAAATCTAATAATTTTAATGAACTACTTAATTCAAATACATTTTCATTATTCTCTGTATTATCGTAATAATCTTCTAAACTTAAATTATCACTTATCTTTTTTAAAGACATTACTGGTATTTTGAACATATCACCTATTACTGCTACTGAATGAAGTTCCATATCAAATGCTAAGTGCCCTGTTAGGTCAGTTTTTGTTACAAAACTTTCTGCTGAATAGCATTCTACTTTTTGTATTTCTGTATTTTTTGTTAGCTCTAGCTCTTGATTTCCATAGTCTAAGAAACTGTATTTTTCTTCTCCTGGTATATTCCATTCGTAATTATATGATTTAGTTATATTTACCCAAGTTCCTATTTTTATATCTGTTGAACCTGCATATCCTATATTTACTATTAAATCTGGTTTAATATTTTCACATAAATACTTTGTTAAATTTATTGCTGTTTTTTGTTTTCCTATTCCTGATATAAGTAATGATATATTATTTTTTTTGAATATAGTTTCTGTAACTTTTTGTAATTTTAGCTCTTGTGCTATTGTTTTTGATTCTTTTTCCATTGCACATATTATTAATATTTCTTTCATTTATTTTTCCTCTCATACAAAGTTTAATTATCAATGTTTTAGTATTAGTTTAAAACATCATTTATCTTCTTAATTATTTGATATTTTCTATTTCAAACATAAATACTATTCTTTACACATTTTAAAAATTTCTTTTAATCTTTCATCTTGTTTTGTTAAATACAAATAACCTATTAAACCTTCAAAAGCTGTTGAATACATATAGTCTGCTGGATCTGCATTTTTAGGTAGATGATGATTTTCTGCATTTCTTCCTCTTCGCACAATTTCTAGCTCTTTTTCTGTTAGATTTTCTTCTATTCTTTTTAATATATCAGCTTGTGCTTTTGCCTTTACATATTTAATTGTTTCAATATGTAGCTTATGTGGTTTTAATTTTGTTTTATTTACTAGGTCTGTTCTTATATATAATTCATAAATACAATCTCCAACATATGCCCATGTTAATGGTGATAACATATTTATTTCTTCTTGAGATTTTGCTCTTTCTATTAAATCTTCCAATAGTTCCTCCTTAAATTTTAACTTTTTCAAGTGTTATTTTGCCTAATTTTCCGCTTCTAAACTCGTCCAATAATATCCCTGAAACTTTTTCATAATCAACTCGTCCACCAGATATTATTGCACCTCTTTTTGTACCAATTAGCTCAAATATTTCTAAATATTTGTCATTTTCATCTATGTCATCTGATTGATTCATTATTTCTTCAATTTTATTATCTAATTTATACCTTTCAGAAAGATTTTGTTTATAATTTTTTACCAGATATTTTAATAGTGAAAATGCTATTTCTGTTTTTTCTAAAATATCATCTTTTATTGTTCCAGTAAATGCTAAATTTGTTGCAACTTCTTCACTTCCTAGTTTTGGCCATAATACACCTGGAGTGTCCATTAGCTCTATTCCCTCATCTACACGAATCCATTGTTTTTGACGAGTAACACCTGGTTTATTTCCAACTTTTGCAGATGTTTTCTTTGAAATTCTGTTTATAAATGATGATTTTCCTACATTTGGAATTCCAAGCACTAATACTCTTATACTTCTTCCAGCTCTTCCCTTTTGTGCAGATTTCTCCTTTGTTTCAGCAGATACAGTATGGATTTTTTTAATTACTTCTCGTATTCCTTTGCCAGAGTTTGAATCTGTTATTACAGCTGGAATATTGTTCTTTTCAAAGTATTTTACCCAGTTTGCTGTTTGTGTATCATCTGCTAAATCTGCTTTGTTTAGTACTTCTATTTTATTTTTATTTTTTATGTATTCTTGGATATCTGGATTTTGACTTGAAATTGGTATTCTTGCATCTAATACTTCTACTACAAGGTCTACTAATTTTAAGTCCTCTATTATTTGTCTTTTGGTTTTGGCCATGTGACCTGGGTACCAATTGATACTCGTTGATGGTAAACTTTTTGTATCTTCGTTCATTTTTTTATTCTTTCTCATTTCTCTTTTTGAATACATATTCATTATTTATCACTTCCTTTATTTCTTATGTTTATTTTTCAAATTAACAAGTCCAATATTAAATGTATTTGATATTACTTCAAACAGTTTGTAATTATTTGTCATATTGTTATATCTCATCTTCATAATATCATCGGTTATTTCATATTCATTATTAGTACATAATACTTCATAATTAATACCAGTATCTTCATAAAATTTATTAATATCATAAAAACCATTTCTTAAATAAAAATTTTTACGTCTAACACTTATATTATCAACAGGTGAATCAATTGATAAAAATAATACTTTATATTTTTCTTTCAAATCCATTAATATTCTAGAACCATAATTTTGGTTTCTTAAATTCGGTTCTACTGCTAAATACATAAGATAATATGCATTACTACAATTAACAATATAACACATTCCTATTAATTTATCATTATCAATTATGCTGTATAAATCAGAATTATTTTCTTTAGAACACTCTTCTAGTATCCAAAAAGGAAATCTTTCTTCTTTAGGAAACGAATTTAAATATAATTCTTCTATTTCATTTGAATATTCAATGTTATTTATATATTTTAAAGACATTATTCCTCCTATTTTATTTCTTCAAGTTTCTTTTGCACTTTTATTTCTAATTTTTTCTTTTATTTTTCTAATTCTTTTAAGCTCTTTTTAGGTGTTGGCATTTCTTCGGGCATCATTCCACCAATATCTGCGATTGCTTTTCTAACTTTTTTCCCCACCTCATAATGTACATCTTTTGCTTCTTTCTCACCTTGTACATATCTTTTAAAAGTTTTTGCTTCGTTTGATTTATTCTAAATAAATTAGCAACTAATTCATCTTCATTCATATTATCTAAAATATCTTCTCTATATCGTAATTTTTTTCTTTTAAATATATCATCAGCGGTTTCACCATTATATAATCCTTTATATCCTGCATTATGAAATTCAGCCATATTTTTAACACCAACAGAAGACGCAACTTTTTGCAAGGTATAATTACCTTGTCTCGTTAACTTTCTTTGATAAAATCTTTTTTCATCATCTGATAATGAATCATATTCTTGCTCTGTTATTTCTTGTTTTCTTGTTTGTATAGCAAAATAGGTTTGTCCTAAAGCAACAACTTCTTTGCTTGGATCTGCATTTTGTACTATTAAATAACATATATATCTTGAAAGTTTATAATCTTGTATATTAGCAATGGCATTATTATTTCTTTTTGACAACCTGTTGACCTCAACAAGTTGTTCATCTATATTAAACCCAGAATTTTTACAAGCATCTTTTGCTTTATTTAAAACCTTTAAGAAGTTTCTCCAGTCTTTATATTCTAAAACTTTTGAAAGTTCTCTAGCATACCAATATTCATTTCCATATTCATCCATATGTTTAATATTTTCAAAAATATTATTAGTATATCTATCTACAATTTTCTTCATTACTACCTCCTTATTTATTGCTTCATATAAAAGTTTTCCATAAGTCGTTATTACCTCTATTTTATTTAAAATAACTATCATTTTCCAGTTATAAAATGTAAAAAGGGATAAGACTAAAAGTCTTTATTTATAAGACTTCATAGGAAGTTTTCCATAATTCGGTTTATACCACGAAATAGAAACTTTTGAAAAACTTTCTTGACTATTATTTTTTTTATTTTCTGCTCTCATTTTTCTTTTTTGATACATATCCATAAATTGTCACTTCCTTCTCTATAAATTGACTATCTAATTTTTGTCAAGTATTTTTTTTATAAATTTATTATATTATTTTTTTCCATGGCAAACAAGCGAAAATGATACAATTTTTAAAAAAAGTCTACCTTTTTCGTTTAACTTATGTTAAACTTTATTTAATTACTTGAGAATGCTTTATTATTTTTGCACATTGTATATAACATTCTTAAGATTTTTGTTGAACAAGCAGTTAGGCTTTCATAATAATGTTTGCCTTCTGCTTTTTCTATTAAATAATAATTATAAACCGGGTGATTAGGACATTGATGACCTAATTTTACTACCATTTGACTTATGTTAAACAATATCCATCTTGCATATTTATTTTCTCATTTTGATATTGCCCCTATAACATTAATACTTTTACCAGACTGAATAATCGTTGAATCTAATCCGCAAAATGCAATTAACTGTTTATGATTATCAAATCTCGTAATATCTCCTAGCTCTCCTAATAGTTCTGCGACTAATACTTCACCTATTTTCTTTTTGAACTTAAGTCTTTTTCTTCTACTATTATTTCATCAGGCTTGTTATATAGAGTCATATGCCCTCACTATCTAAAACTAAATTAATAATAGGAATAAAAGTCAAACTGTGAATTTAGTAGATTCTATGACCTCTGTAATTTGATGTTCTAACTTAAATTCTTATGTAAATAATTTTACAACCCCAAAATTAGATGTAAACTAAATTATTTACATCTAAAAATATACCTGTAATTTGTCGAGATGGTTATTATAGTAAATTACAGGTAGTTTTTGTCTACCTGTATACAGTTTTTTATTTTTAGTTATCTTTCAAAATCATCCATATCTTTTTAACTTTTTAAATTTGTTCTTATAATGTATGCCAAATCTTCTATTGCTTTATCTATATTCATCATTCCATTTCCAATAGGATAATAAACTGGATATACTTTATAATTCTTACCAGCTATATTTTTTGAAAAATTTTGTTTTCTACATTGTGACACTGATATATTCCTATTTAATACGATAGAACTTACTTGATTTCCAAGTGTTATAATTGTTTTTGGATTAATTATTTCTATTTCTTTGCATAACAGGTCTAAATATTGACTATAAACTGAATTTGGCAATACTCTAGCATCTATCTGGGTACATTTTCCTAAATTAGTAATAAAATATTTGTGTTTTTCCACATTATCATATACTATATCCGCAAATTCTTCGTTCCATTCTTGAGATTTCCTTGATACAATATCATTATATATTTCTTCATCAAGTAATCCTATTCTATAAAACAATTTCCATATATTTTTAGTTCCAATCCACGGAGACCTTCTACCTTTCCATTTTGGATCTGATGCAATATTTTTTCCAGTAGGATTCATAAAAACAAAGCAAAAGTCAGGATTGTCAGTACACCCTCCATTATATATAGATGTTAATTCCTTTGCTCCATACTGTAATTGTAATTTATCATATTCTGAATTTAATTCACTTATTTTCATAACTACTATTGCCACCTTTATTCATCATTTTATTATTAATATAATTTCCAACTATTGTTGTCAAACTTGTAACTGTAATTGCATTTATTGAAGATATTTCAAACTTTTTTAAAAAAACTGATATTCCACCAATAATAATGGCCACACAATTTATAATATTTATATTTTTATTAGAATAATCTGTTTTCCCAATTTAATTTAAAATTAATACAAGCCCAATAGGTGGAAGTGCATAATTCATAATTGAAAAAAAATCAATAAAATAATTATATAAATAATAAGAAAAATTATTTTTTATGCACATCTTTATATAGAATTCTTTTTCTTCCATTGAATTAGTACCACTTAAAATTAGTAAATTATTAGTCCAGCTAATTTGTGTCACCAGTGGTGACACAAATGGAAAGTCTTTATAAGTTTCATAAAATTGTTTCATTCTATAAATTCCACGTTTATTAAATCCCCTCATTGTGGGACATTTTCTTTTCATAAAATCTTCTAATTTATCTACAATTTTATCTCCCCAATTACTATCATTATCATATTAATAATTTCTTTTAATTATTCTGTTTCATTAATTTCGCATTTTTCTATAACATGTAATTTGTCTAACTGATTAATTTTGAATTATATTATTAAATTGTTTTTTAAACAATATGGAACCACCTCATTTTTTAATGTATTGGATAAAATATCTTTTCCTTCTGCAGAAGTATACCACTTAAACTCTTCAATTTCTTCCGAAGTAGATAAGTCTCCTTGTAATTCCCCATTATATTTAAAAACATAAAAATGTATAGGAGTTTTTCCATCGCTGGTTGCTATTTCATCAAATTCCATTACTAATTCAAATAGCTTATTATCCAAAACAACTTTATTTCCAAGTTCTTCGTGGCATTCTCTAATAGCTGCATCTAATACACTTTCTCCATTTTCAACTTTTCCTCCTATCATCTGAAAAGTTTGCCTTTTTTTAGGTTTGTCTATCAATAATTTATTGTCTTTAAAAAACATTGTACCTACTACTTTCATCACTTACTACTCCCTCTACAACTTACTCGTATAATGAACATGTAGTCCATTATACATTTTTTTGGTTCTTTTCCATCATATATTACCATTCCATATACCTATTCAACTGTTAATTTTTCTTAATTCTTTTTTATATACATTTCTAATACCACGTTTTAATTCTACTCTTTCAATATACTCGAATCCATTCTTTTCAAAATTTTTAATCGAGTATTTATTTTCTGGATGAATTGTTGATACCCCATATTTATATCCGTTTTCTTTTGCATATTCTATTAAAAACCTTATTATTTCATTTTGTAGTCCATTTCCCACATAATCTATATCTACTAATTCTGGTCCAAAATCTATGACTTCATGATAATTTAAATTTTGTATAAAGAATTTATCTAAGTCCTTTTGTTTTGTTGGTATTGTCATTCCTGCAGCAATCATCTTACTGTTATATGTCCATACAAAGATATTGGCTCCATTATTAAGTAAATATATGTAATCATCTCTTGAAAACTCTCCCAACCACTCTGGGTGTTTCATATGTTTTTTTACATTATCATATAATTTTAAATATTCATCTAGTAATTCAGTATATAGTTTTTTTACTTTTACTTTGTTTATATCTATTTTCATAGTTGTCCTCCTACAGTTTAGTAGACAAGTGCCTCACGACACAAGCCCCTATACAGAACCGTACGTGC
>ENA-OOYV01000676-OOYV01000676.1-human-gut-metagenome-genome-assembly--contig:-NODE-676-length-23320-cov-2.511197_pt1 | contig 23320 bp, 23 predicted proteins | sample MGYA00241704_ERZ501380 | MGnify/ENA primary metagenome ERZ501380 (study PRJEB25962, sample SAMEA2042984) | human gut metagenome | biome: human gut; feature: human-associated habitat; material: faeces...
CTGAATCCTGTTTCCATTTACACAAAATTTTGTACAGTGTCAAATATAACAAATATTTCTGTCAAAAAAACTACCCCGTAGTAACTACTTGTCTACTACGGGGTAATTAATCGTCTACCAAGTAGTAATTTATCAATTACTTACTGGTAATTACATGAGTTCTCCTTCTTCGTCAGGTGCCTCTTTCAGGCTTTTAACTTTGTGGAAAGTCAGATTGTTCTTGTTCAACTGACCTTTTAACCCGATGCCCGGACGGAACTGTAGAGTGACTTTGCGGATCATTGTCGGCTTGAATAAGTCTTCGGCTGCGGCTCCATCGCTTCTCAACTGCGCTTGAAAGCTGCCAAGGTTTTCCAGCTTCACGATCTGCCCGTTGGCAATGTGCATGTTGATGCGTTTCACCAGCGCACGGATTACGTTCAGCACGTCACCGTCGGTCAGCGTAGTTGCGTAGGCAATTTCTTCCGCCAGCTCATTGATACCCACGGAACCGTTGGCCTGTGCCTTTGCGTAAAATTTGTATTCTCCACTTTCCCTGTCGAGCGGGTTAGCCATCTTAGCGATACTGTAATTTATTGCCATAATTTCTTGTGTTAAAGGTTAATAATAGAGTTATCTTGTCATGACAACACAAAACTACGGCAGAAAAATGAGGATGCGTTGAGCAAGACAGTACAGTGTGTGAAAAGATGCATGAATATGCTGTTTTATGTGTGTTTTTTCGTATTTTTGCGGAAAGTCAGCAGGGTAATATGGTCAAGAAAAGCCGTCAGAAAATAGTGGGTATGAGCTATGCGTTCCGCGTGCAGGATATTGTGCGGATTTACGATGAGCATGCACGCAGCGGGCTGTCGAATAGGGAAATCCTGCGGCGTTACATCTGGCCGAAATACCGTATCTGCGAAAAGACTTTCTACAACATCATCAATGCCAGTGCCGACCCGCGTGTGATGGAGCGCATCGCCCAGGCGGAACGGCAGCTGACACTATTCGGTTAAAAGGTCTGTGTGGCCTGGCAGCTGAAATCGCTTATATCTTCTATCAGTTCCTCGTGGTTGTGGTTGGTGCTGCTTCCCGTGCGGCGGGTCATGCAGACAGATTCATTCCGGACAGAGAGGAAGAAATTGAACAGGTGCGCGTCAATCTTATCCAGCAAATCAAAGCGTGCCAGCGATTCCTCCTGAAACATGCTTCCGTCCCTTGCGCTTCCTTTCCATTTGGTGACCACATGCAGCCGGAACGGAACGTCTGCCTGCTGGACGGTTCCGCTTAACGTGCGCCACTGCACGGGCCGGAATTCGATGAACACTGCCGGGGTGTCAAACGGCTCTTCCTGTTCGATAAACTCCACCTGCTCGTTCCACAGGTCAATGTGCCGGATAAGCGGCTGTCCGCCGTCGTCTTTCAATTCTTTCAGTGCTTCGGTCAAGCCGAGATAAAGCATACGTCTCATAGTGCGTCAAAGTTTTTAGCGTTATTGTAAAAGATTTCTTTCAGCAGTTTTTCCAGGTCGGGATGGTTGCCGATGAACTGGCGTTTGGGGATGGTGATTTTGCTTCCGGCCTTTTTCATGGCCATGGCACGGTAGAACTCCGCTTCGGCGGTAAGCGCACGGTTTCGCTTGTTGTTGCGCGGTGCGCCGTTTTTCTTGCGTTGCAGGTTGTTGCTGAATCCGTCGGCAGCCTTTCCTCCGGTCACGGTCTGATAGCGGTACCAGAAGTACTTCTTCATCTTCCGTGTCACGGTGATGGTGCCTCCTTCATTATGTATCCGGGCATACGGTTCGGTGGTTTCAATCACCACGCTGTCGCGGCTGGTGATACGCCCCGTGATGCTGCGTCGCAGGTTCCCTGTGCGGACGAGCAGCCCGCGGCTCTTGTCGTCGTTGAACTTGCGGCGTGCCCACTTCTGGTTGAAGAAGGCTTCGCGCTCAAAGTTCCGGTCAAACTCTTCCAGCGCTTCCGTACGTATGTCTTTCAGTGTCTCCCTTACCAGCAGGTTGATGCGCCGCTGGAGGTCGTCTGTTATTTTTTTGCTTTCATTCATTTGGTAGTTTCAAAATTTGTTGTACTTTTGCCGGTGAACGTTACTAACATATATCATCTTCGGGCAAAATAAAATCGAACTTTATTTTGAACAAGATATAAGGAATAAGCCCCTATGGTGGCCGGAACGAAAGAACCGGCGACTTCCTACGCCCGCCGTATGTAGTGACGTTCACACCTACGGGGGCTTTTTCTTTTATCACAATTCTTTTGAAGATATGAACGTCGAAAAGAATTTGATTGAAATCCTCCACATCGAGGGAAACGAAGTGGCGGTGTCCCGCCAAGGTATCAACAACTGCATGGTAAACCTCACCCAGATGGCTAAGCCGTATGGACCGAACAAGGCTCCGGACAGATGGCTTCGCTCCACAGAGGCGAAAGAGTTTTTGACCGCTCTTGAAGAAGAGAAAAGTGCTCGCCAAATATGGCGAACACAAAATGAGCCATTGATTATTAAACGTATTGGCAATTCTTCCGAATTTGAGCAGGGAACTTGGTGTACTGATTATCATGTGGCAATAAGATTTGCCATGTGGCTTAATCCTCATTTCGGGATAGCTGTTATAGATGGGTTCATCAAGTTCCTCACCGGACGCAATGTCGGCACGCTGGTAAACACCCGTAATCTTCCCGCCCCGAAACACCGTGAGGGATTCCGCAAGCTGGAGGCTATCCTGCGCAGGTACACTTCGCTGGCAAACCTGAAAGAGATTGCAAAACGGCACAATGTTACGCTCCATCACGTGAAGGACGTGCTGAACGGAAACAGTGTGAGCAACCCCGTACTCCAGTCCATCATCGACACGGCCAAGGAAAACAAGAACAAGGGCATCACCTTCCCCGACTGGCGCATCCGCAAGAAAGGCATCGACTACAGTCAGACGGTATTCGACTTCGAGCCGCAGGACATTGTGGAGCTTAACGGAAAGGAGGACTAAGCCATGAAAACGAAATACGACATGACCCCACTTGAAAGCGTTGTACAGGACAATACTCCGAAGGAACTTGCCACAGCCTTGCAGGCCATCCTGCTCGATTCCTGTGTGTATTACACCGACGTTACGAACCGCGGCTGTCCCGACAGTACTGATGCCGACAACATTCTTATGGTACGCGCACTGCTTGAGGCATTGCAGGAAACACATCAGGTATAATGGAATAATTGTCATTACGGTTTGATATTTAAATAATTAATCGTATATTTGCATTGGTGCTAAGCCGAAAGGCCGTGCGCCCCGACTCAGGCAGGTTTCTTTATTTGAAATCTGCCTGTTTTATTTCCCAATTATTTTTCAATATATCCTCACGATTATATGTTACATCTTTACCATTACGGATAATTGTTAATGATTGTACGTTATCAGCTCTTCTAATCCTACTTGTAATCGCATCACGTAAATTTCCCAACGGTATATCAGTATCCAGCCATAGCACAATGTTGTCAGCTTGTTTCCGTCCGTCACGTATCAGGCGGTCGATGGCATTCACGGACGGGGTGGAAGCCATCTTGTATTCCTGCTCCATGTCCAAGGTGCGGTTGTAGCTGTCTGCGCTCTTTCTGCCTTGCGGATTGTCCAGCAAGTCTATTTCGTAGCCGTGCTTTTCGGCAAGGTAGGTTCCGATACGGATGTTCTCTTCACGCTCATGCTTTCCGTGTCCGTCATGAATGCGGAGTTTTCCGGCTTTGGTGGGAACAACCGTATAGTGGCTGATGCTTTCCTGAAGCAGCCTGCATGCCCGGCACACCTCATTGTCCGGAATGTCGGCGGCCAGCTTCATCTTGTCGGGGCGATAGTCGCATCCGTTACATTTGCGCAGGGTGTAGCCGTTGTATGCCGGGAAGGTGGTCATCCGCTTGCCGGGATTGAACATAAACATTTCCTGATACTTTCCGGCGGTAGCCTGACTGCCCAGGTTCATGGCTTCCTGCTCATCGCTCACCGGGTATTTGTCCTTGAGTACCTGTACCACGGTACAGCGGCAGTTCCATCCGTTGGGCGGGAAATATTTATCCCAGAACGGGCTTTCGATGGGCAGGGTGATGTTATGCAGCATCCGGTGGGTACGTCGTACCCGCTTGTCGCCCACGGTGCGGTATTGGAGGTAGTAACGGTCGCCGTCCTGTTCGAACTGCTTCCATCGTGCGGCCATCAGTGCGGATGCCTGGGCAAAGTTGTATTCTGTTCGCAGATACTGCACGTTGTAGGTGTCATACACCTTTTGAACATCATTTAAGAACTGATTAAACGGCTTGCGGTTTCCTTCCTCATCCAGCAGGGAGGGGAAAGCCTCGTTCAGTTCGTGGAAGGTCTTGATACCGCTGAACACGTAGTTCGATTCCTTGAGCCGCTGTACCGATATGTCATCCAGCGGAACTTCCTTCAGGGCGGTGTCTACCGCTCCGTCCAATACATCGGTATGGGTGCGGATGAAGCGCTGCACCTCTTCGGCGGTCAGGCTTTCGGGCGAGATTTCCGACTGCTGGTAAAGCCATCCCACGAGCAGCATCCATCCGGCTTCCAGGGCGGGAAACTCCATGGCTTCTTCCGTTTCTTCTTCTTCCTCAGCCGCCAGTTTCAGGATGTCGGCGTACCGCTGATGCAGCCCCTTATAATCTTCGGGGCTTAGTCGAAAAAAGGGTGTTCCCCTTCCGGCAATGCCAGCTTCTGCTCTTCCTTTCCGGACTTCTGTTGTGAAGTTTTCTTCATATCCGGAACCGTGATGGAGGAAGTGTCTTTCTTCCTCTTCAGCGGGATGTTGTATTTGTCTACAAAGTATTTCGGCTCCACTTCGTAATGCTCCAGCAGCAGACGCTCGTAGGCCACCTGCTGTTCGGGGGTATAGTCTACCGACTCATCCCACGCGAAGCGAAAGCCCTTCAGCGGGAATCCGTGACGGATCATGCGGGGAATGAGCTGCCAGTTCACCAGGTCACGGATGAGGTCGGCATCCTTCTGAATCAGGTTTTCCAGCATCTTGCGGTGTACCTCGCTCTGCGAAAGGCTGGCCCCGTCTTCCATGGTCATCGTGACGGTAAGGATTCCTTTCGACAGTTCCGAGTTACAGCGGTCGATACGTTTGTCGTACACATTGAACGCATCGGCACGGGTGCTTTCCTTCAGGTCGATGGTCGTTCCTTCGGGGAACAGTCCGTAGGATGCTGCTCCCATGTCGCGCAGCATCCGCTCGATACGGTCGTATTCCTTCTGATCGCGGCTGGTAGTGGTAGCCACACGGAGCGGCATGCCGAAGATTTCGCCGAACATGTCCCAGAACGAGCACATGTTCTTTTTCGGGATGGTCTGCTGGGCGCATTTCAGATACAGGCCCAGATTATGCGTACCGCCTGCCTCGATGCACCAGTCGGTCATTTCGCTGTTCCGGTAGTCATAACCCACCTGCCAGGTGTCATTCTCGTGGGTGATGATGACACCGTATTCAGGAATGACGTGTGTACGCGGAATCAGGCTGACCCGGTTGTAGGCCATCCGTCCGTCCACTTCCACCACGTCGCCCAGTTCAATGAGTGAGTGGCCGTAGTAATTGCTTTCCAGCGCCAGCCGCAGGAATTCCTTGAACCAGGGAGCTTCCAGCAGTTCCGTCAGTTCCGGATTCTCTACACCCTTCACGTCGCAGAGCTTGAAACTCTTGTTCAGCACGAATCCCATTCGCTGCTGCACGCATCCGGTCAGGTGCAGGTCGGCATCCACATCGGTATAGAGGTTCAGCAGACGTGTACGGTTCGGGTTGTCCACGTTGATGGCCATCTGCCATGCACGCCTCCAGTCGGCCAGATCGCGTCGTGTCAGTGCTTCGGTGAGCAACTGGAGCTTGATGCTCATTTCCTTGATGCGCCGTCTTTCGGCGGCATTCATCCGGTTGAGATATTCTATTTTCGGTTTCTTTGCCATAATCGTTACCAGATATAGTTGTTACGTTTGTCGGAGCCGTAACGTATGCCGGCTCCGGTCTGTTCTCCTTCCTCGCCCGTTGGTTGCAGTTCGGGCAGGTTCATGACTGCTTTGCCTGCCTGCACTTTCTCCAGGTAGGCGATGGCGTTTTCAAACTGTTCCTTCCGGATTTCATACCCCATCTTCTGCGGCATGCTGAGCACCATGAAGTAGAGTGCCAGGTCGGCCACCAGTCCCACGAGGTCGAGGTTCCTTGCTTCGCCTTCGGCGGTGAAGGCCGTCTGCATGTCATAACGTCCGTCCAGGTAGCTGGCTATCCGGTCCATGGCACGGCGTTCGGCCAGCAGGCGGTTGTCGTCCGTGGCCTGCTGGATGATTCTCAGCGCATCGGCACTGACCTGTATGTAGTCTTGTTCGGTGATAAACATAGTTACCATGAGTTTTTAGGAGGTCGCCGCACGCCAAGCCGGGGAGTGAACGAAGCCTCACGGGTTTGTTTCTGTAATTTATAGATAGCACCCTCGCAGGCATCGGGAAAGTCGTCGTGTGCCCGGCTGCCCTGCTCGAAGGCCAGCGTCTGGTCAATTCCGGCACGGAGGTCGGTATCTTCCTTCAGCTTTTCGTTATAAAAGAAGTATCCACGTTCCCACAGCGGACTGACGGCTTCCACACGGGCGAACTTGTCGGGTTTCTTCCGTTTGTCCGGCATGATAGGAAGCTGGTAGCCACGTGCGTCGCCTTCACGCTGGAATTCGTCCAGGATGGTGTCCTGCATGAAGTTGGCTTCCATATAGATGCTGACCGCCGCGTCTTCAGGCAGTGATTCGTAGACATCGTAGAGCCAGCGCACCATTTCGCCCACGCTGCACTGACGGCAGAAGGCACGCAGCAGATGCAGTTCCCGGTGTGAGGCGGTTTTCAATCCGCGCCTGGGACGGCCTATCATGGCGGCAGCCTTGTAGTCGTTTTTCCCGGAGGATTTCCACGAAGGGTCGATGTAGAGTACAATCTGCTCGTAATATTTCAGCTTCAGCATCCGTCTCCAGCGTATCCACCGTTCCTGGAACACGGCTCCCTCGGTGATGGGGTTGTTCATGTATTCCTTCTGGAACGAGCGGTAACCCATGAACTGCTCGCGGTCGCGCAGCTTTTCGATGGTGTAGAACTCCGGCCAGGCAGGATTCCCGTTGCGGTCGATGGCATTCACTTCGATGGTCTTCACGGTCGGCGTGTCAATGATTTTCTGCAGCACGGAGTTTTTTGCAATCAGGTTACCCACCATGATGAAACGCCCGTCCTTTCCGCCGAAGCAGCCGAACAGAGCTTCCTTTATCCAGTTGGTCATCTCACGTACACGTGCCTCGCTCCGGCACATTTCATCATCGTCCAAGTCATCCACCACGATGTAGTCCGGACGCATCTCCCGGAAACGCAGACCACGGGGTGACTGGCCACGGCCTCTGGAGAAAAAGGCACACTGATCGCGTGTGACGAACTCTCCTTCCTGCCACATGCCGCTGTTGTATTGTTCGCCAAAGTCCCGGATGAGGTACTGGTTGTATTGCAGCTCTGCCTGCAAATCTCCCAGCAGACCGTCGGCACTGTCCTCACTTTTGCCCACCAGCACCATGACGTGCAGTTCGCCCCGGAACTTCAGCCAGAGCGGGATGCCGATGTCCAGGTGTACCGACTTGGCATGACCGCGCGGCCACTTGCAGACCAGCCGCAGTTCCGGATGGGAGGCGATGTAGCGTGCCGCTTCGTTGTGGAACCTGGCATTCGGACACTGGCAATAATGTGACAGGTACCGCTGGCAGAAACAATTGTAATCCTTCAGGGCACGGGCGATGTTCCGCTTGCGTTCCGCTTCTGTCTCCACCCGTTCCTGTGAGGTCATCCGTTCTACCCGTTTGCAGTGCTCCTGCCATCGTTTCAGGGCTTCTTTCTTTTCCTGTTCCGTCATGGTCAGCCTCCTTTCTGGGCGAAGAGTTCATTCAGGTAATCGTTGTGCAGCTGGTTTACGAGCTGGAACAGTTCGTTGGTCAGCTGGGGATATTCATCCCGGTGTGCGGCCAGCCAGTTCTCAAAGTCAATCATCGTGTCGATACGGTCTACCACGCTGGCCTTCTTCTCCAGCTTTTCGATGGCGGTGGCCGTCTTGATTAGCTTGTCGCCCAGGCTGGCCAGCATATCCTCATTTCCCGGCTCGTTCGCCTTGTCGAGCAGGGAGTTGATGGAAGACAGCAGCTTGTTCACCAGTTCCGGACGGGTGATGCTGCGTGCCGCCTTCATCTCTTTCCAGCCCAGGGTGTTTATCCACCGGCTGAGCGTCTGACGGCTCACTTCCACTTTCTGAAGAATCTCTTCCTGCGAAAGTCCGCTCATGTAGAGCACCCGTGCCAGCTCCTGTTTTGTGTCGTTTTTAGCCATGTTTTACCTTGTATTTAATATTCGTTTACGACAAAGTTCATCCATTTTCGTGCATCCACGAAAAAGGGGTGCAACCGTTACAGAGAACAGTGCATCATTTACATACTTCTTTGCAACCGTTACACACTTTTTTGCCCGGACGGGAAAGGCAGAGTAAGTTTGCGTCAAACGAACGGAAAAATGGCAAAACGAATCAGAATATCGAACGAAACGCTGAACTGCTACGGCACGTGGATTCGTACCGAAGGCATCGACCTGACGCAGTTTAACCGGAATCCCGTACTGCTCTGGATGCACCAGCGGGGCGTGGTAATAGGAATGATAAAGGATATACGCGTAGCGGATGGAGAAGTGACCGGCGAACCCTGGTTTGATGAGGTACGCGAAGAATCGCGTCTGGCAAAGCAGCAATGGGAAAAGGGCACGCTACGTATGGGTTCGCCCAACTTCGAGATACTGGAAACAAGCGAAGACGCTGCCTTGCTGAAACCCGGACAAACCCGTCCTACCGTAACCCGCTGCAAGCTGATGGAATACAGCATGGTGGACATCGGCGGTAACGATGACAACATCCGGCTCTCTTACGAGGGGCGGGAAATCAGGCTGGATGCAGGAGACGGATGCGACCTGCCGCTGTTGAAGGAAAGCTTTAATGAAAACCAAACATTACAGACAATGAACGAACAACTGAAAACCATCGCCCTGATGCTGGGGCTGGCGGACACCGCCACACTGCAGGAAGTGCAGAAACAGATTAACGTATTGCTCGGCTACCAGACGGCCAACACATCCCTGCGTACCGAGAAAGAAAAACTGGAAAAGGAACTGGACACCCTGCGGCTGGCAGGTATTACGTCGCTGGTGGAGGAAGCCGTGACTGCCGGAAAGATTGAATCCGGGAAGAAAGCCCACTTTATCGAGCTGGGAAAGAAAGTCGGCCAGGAAAGTCTGAAACTGACCTTAGAAGCCATGCACGGCACGGTAAAGCCGTCGATGGTGTTGAACCGCGATACCTCGCCGACGGCAACCGGCGACTGGAAAAAACTGAGCGAAGTTCCGGCAGAGGAACTGAAGCTGATGCGAAAGAACGACCCGCAGCAGTACCGCAAGCTGTACAAGGCAGAATACGGTGTGGACTGTCCGGAACTTAACTGATTGTTGAACACAAATTAAAACACGAACATGAGAAAAGAAATCGTAAAATTCGTAACCGGCACACTGGTGAATGTGCTGATGAGTATCGTTATCCTCAGTCTTCTGGGTGTGCAGAATGCAGCAGCCTGGGGAGTTGCTGCAGGTGTTGTTATTCCGATGGCATTAGGTAAGTTTATGCCCGAAGGCGCAGCCTTGGAAGGTGTCTATACCGAAGTGTGGACGGGCGAGCTGGTGAAGCAGCTTCGCGGGGGTATGACCGCTTCCTGGCTGGACGGAGTATCCGATTATTCGGCTGCGGTAAATAACGAAGTGGTTCACCTGGTAGATGTGGGCGGAGATCCGGACGTATTGATTAACAACACGACGTATCCCATCGCCGCACAGGAACTGGAGGACGGGGATATTGCACTGGGTCTTGACAAGTTCCAGACCAAGAAAACTGCCGTATCGGATGACCAGCTCTTTGCTATCTCCTACGACAAGATGGGAAGCGTGATTGAGCGTCACGGCGACGCCATTACCATCGCCAAGTTCAAGAAAGCGGCTCATGCGCTGGCTCCGAACAGTAACACGGCGAAAACTCCGGTAGTGCCCACTTCCGGTGAAGATGACAACGGACGTAAGAAATGTACCCGAAAGGATATTATCGCCTTGAAACGCAAGCTGGATGCCTTGCAGGTTCCCACCGCAGGCCGCCGTCTGGTGCTCTGCTCAGACCACGTGAACGACCTGCTGGAAGACGACCAGAAGTTCCGTGACCAGTATTACAACTACACTACCGGAAAGATTGCCAACATGTACGGCTTCGAAGTATATGAATTCGAGAACTGTCCGTACTTTACCAAGGAAGGAACCAAGGTTCCGTTCAAGAACTCGCCTTCGGGCACTGACCATCAGGCATCCTTCTGCTTCTACACCAAGCGTGTGTTCCGTGCACAGGGAAGCACCAAGATGTATTACCGCGACGCACAGACCAACCCGGACTACCAGCAGAACGAAGTGAACTTCCGTCACTACTACATCGTACTGCCGAAGAAAATGGAAGCCATCGGTGCCATCTACAGTTACGACGGTTCTACTGCTCAGACATCCGACCAGGAAGTGGAAGCAGACAAGAACTGGGCTACCGTACGCCGTGAAGCGGAAGCTTCTGAAATGTCCATGGCTATGTCTGATGGAGGAGAAAAAGGCGTAAGCGGACTGGAAGAAAAGTTGCAGGAAGACCCTGCAGCCGGTGAGGAACTTGAAGCATAAGGAGGGCTGAGCCATGAAACACTTTACAATGGGTGAACTTTGTGCCAGTACCACCGCCGACGCTCATGGAATCAAGAATACACCGCCTCTTCAGGAGGCGGGTAATCTGAAAGCCCTGGCCGACAACGTGCTTGACCCGCTCCGCGAATGGTACGGAAAACCTGTTACCGTCAATTCAGGGTACCGTTGTCCGCAACTGAACCGGCTGGTAGGAGGTAAGGCAAGCAGCCAGCATCTGAAAGGAGAAGCTGCCGACATTACAGCAGGAAGCAAGGAAGAAAACCGTAAGATCTTTGATTACATCAAAAGCCATCTTCCTTTTGACCAGCTTATCGACGAAAAGAATTATTCCTGGGTGCATGTGTCTTACAAGCGCGACGGAAACAACAGAAAACAGATATTGAAACTATAACCATGGCGTAGTACGCCAAATGCTACGCCAATAAAGCACAACAAAATGAAACGGATTATCTTATTTTTCAGCCTGTGCCTGATTACACTGGCTTCATTTGCGCAGACCGAACTTCCGGCTGCAGAACCTGAAACATCGTTCCTTATCGACCTGGGAAGCTTTACGGGAATCGTAGGTCTTGTATCTATGATTGTTACGCAGATTCTGAAGGTTGTTCCGGCTATTTCCGCAAGCAAGCTGGCTAAAATCGGTATATCATGCGGTGTGGGCATGGTGGTATGTATCCTTGCATGGCTTTTGCAGCTCACCCCGTTACTTACCGGCTATATCTGCTGGCAGGTGCTGATTTACGGACTGGCGGCCGGACTCAGCGGATGCGGATTCTATGATGTGATTAAGGCTATCGGAGCACTGTTTAAAAAAGAGTAGAGCATTATGGATTGGACCCTGTTACAGCCACTCATGGATTGGCTGGCTCCTGCCGGTTGGCTTGTAACTGCCATTGCCTGGTGGCGTGACAGGAAGGTGTATCAAGTCCGTGCGGTGAAGGAAACCGAAGGCACTTACAAGGCTCTTTACGATGACTTGAGTGCCACGGTATTGGAATTAAGCAAACAACTACGAAAACAAAACGAACGGAATATCAACCATGAAACGGCTTTACGCAAACTACATACTTGCAGGTATGCTGACCGCTGTCCTGCTATCATCTGGATGCGCCAGCAGCAGAAAGGCCAGCTCGGAAACCGTCCGCTCGGACAGCCTCCGAACGAGCGTAACCGAGCAAACAACTTACGGGCCGGTCCCGAAGAGGACGGCGACCTGCTCGGTGAGTGCGGAGCAGTGGCTGAACCTGAGTAAGCTTCCTGCCGGATTCGGGCTGAGCTATCGGAATGACGGTCTGAACATAGATATAAAGTCAGACGGAGAAGGTGGCGTGAACGTCACAGCTACAGCCGACAGTATAGGAAGACAAGTTACCGTGAAGCATACTGAAACGGAGCACCGGATACGGGATGAAACTGCCAGCAATGAGGTGAAAGAAAGACGGCCCGGCTTACAACAGTGGATTGTAGGAACAATTATTGCGGTGCTGTTACTTTTTATTATTTGGGAACTGATTAAAAAGTATTTAAACAAAAATCAAACTCTATAAATATTATGGCAGATACAAGCAACGGAATTATCTATGGAACCGCCGAGGTGAAGTTCAAACCTACCGACGGAGCGGATAAAACAATCGGTTGGCTGGATGAAAACGGGATGCAGCCTGCGGGAAACGCACCTTCATTTATGGATGTGTATGCCGCTCAGGTTACCGACGGACCGGTAGATTCTATCTTGCAGAACCCAGGATCGGATGCCTTCACCATGAATCTGATTCAGCTCAAAGCGCAGAACCTGGTAGACATCTTTGGAGGAACTGCAGAATCTGACGGCTCTTATACTCCTCCTGCCAACTTCGTGGCAACAGGCGTGCTGACCATCAAGACGCATTCCGGACACAGCTTCCGTGTATTCAACGCCCGACTGAGCCGTAACGGATGGCAGAACGGTCTGAACATGCAGAATGTATTCGCGTTTGGAATCAGGGTAGATATGCTGAAACCAGCCGACGGGAAAGAAAGACGCTGGAGAATCTATCCACCGGGTGTGGTTCCTGACACATCTGACGCAACCGCTGATGCATAAGAGTAATGAAGGCACAAGATATTGAACTGCTGGCAGGCATCTCTCTCAGTGACGGGGGAATCAGCCTGCCGCTTCATACGGTACTTCGGAAACGTCCGTTCCGCATTACGATGAAGACACCTACCACACGCAGCCTGATACGAATCAGCAAGCGTTATCTCCGAATCGGGGTGACTCCTGAAGAATATGATGCATACGACCTGGACCAGCGTATCCGGTTTGTCTTCCTGCATGGAAAGGACATCAGCCGTATTGTGGCATACGGAATTGTGAGAGGGCCTGTACTGGGAAGAGTGCTGAACCGCCCGGTGGCATGGATGCTCCGCGAACTGATGACACCCGACGAACTTGCAGCCGCCTGGAGACAGGTGCTGAACAGTACATCTACCACGTCTTTCGGGATTATTATCGCATCGGCAGCAGCTCTGAACAAGATGCAGCCCTTAGCGAGCCGGAACGAGAGCGCAAACGACAAGAGGAGTTAAAGAAGGGACATACGGAACCTTCGCATAGCCTTTTCGGCGTGATAGGTCAATTAGCCACGGAAACAGGATGGAGCATTGATTACATTCTGGACAAAGTGAATGTAGTTACCCTTCAGCTCATGATGGCAGACATGCCTCACTGGGTTCCTCCGAAGAAACCGGACATTAATCAGCAAATCCGCGAAATGGAGGAACGTGAAAAACAAAGAAACAGTCACAAACAGACAGATAACACAAACACGACAAAGGGAATGAACCCGATGGAGTTCTTTACCAATTATGCGGTAAAGGACTGATTATTCATCATTATAAATTGGAATCATGGCAGTACCCGTTGAACTGGAAATATTCATGAAAGACCTTACCAAGGCCGGACTACAGAGCGTGGGTAAGAATGTGGATGATGTGGAAAATCAGACTATGAAACTGATTGAAGCATTGAAGCAGGTACGTGCCGAACAGATCAAGCAGCTTGAAGCGAACAAGCAAGCCGGGAAAAGCTACACGCAGGAAGCGGCTAACGTACAGGCTTTGACCGGACAAATCAACGGATTGAAGGCCGGTCTGAAAGACTTGCAGAAAACGAAGGAAGAAACCGCAAAAACACCTTCCATCGACATCGACACGGAAGCCGTTACGCGAAAAACCAACAACCTGAAGATGCAGTTCAGTCAGGTGGCAAGAGAACTGCCATCCTTAGCAATGGGGCCGCAGATGTTTATTCTGGCTATCTCCAACAACCTTCCTATGCTGGCAGATGCCATTGCCGATGTGCGCAAGCAGAACGAACTTCTGGCCGCATCCGGACAAAAGGGTGTGCCGGTATGGAAACAGCTGGCCGGTGCTGTTTTCTCATGGCAGACTGCATTGGTGGCTGCTATATCTTTAGGTATTGTGTATGGAAAAGAAATTAGTAACTGGGTATCTTCTTTATTTAAGGCGAAAAAAGAGCTTATTGACACTCAAAAAATTCAGAATGAATTAAATAAAGTTCAAGTAGAAGGAGGAAAATCTGCGGCTGAAGAAGCGGCCAAACTTAAAATACTTTATGAAGCAAGTCTGGATACATCTAAATCAATGAAGGAAAGAAATAAAGCTGTCGACGAACTACAGAAAATGTATCCTTCTTATTTTGGGAAGTTAAGTAACGAGGAAATTTTGGCAGGTAAGGCATCAGATGCTTATGATCGTCTTACAAAATCAATTATATCATCTGCTAAGGCAAGAGCAGCCATGAACAAAATGGTGGATGAACAAGGGAAGATACTGGAAAATGAACAAAAGATAAATGATGCGTACTCCAGATTAGATCCTCTTTTACCAAAACTTGAAGCAGCAGAAAAAAAATTAAATATAGCAAAAACGTCTGCAAGTCTGAATGCAGGAAAACTTTCAACTTCTGGAACTAGAAATCTTTCAGTCGGAGGAAATGTCGCAGTTCAACAGGCTAAATCAGACTATGACCAGTTAAAGAAAGAAACAGATGCTATTTACGAAGAAATTGCAGGATACCGTGCAGCCATATATGAATCGAACAAGATTTCTATGGAATTGGAAAAAAGCATTAAGGTAGATGACATTATTACAGAGGAAAAAGGTAGTGGTACAGGTTCAGAAAAGACAGACTACGCCTCCCAGCTGGCCGATGCCCGTGTAAAAGCACAGCAGACTACAGAAAAACTCCGTATTCAGATTATGCAGGAAGGTATTGCAAAGCGAATGGCACTTGCCAAGCAGGAATATGATGACAGCATTGCCGACATCGACAAGCAGGAACGAGATACGCTGGACAAGATGAACCAGGCACGCAAGCAAGGTGACAACATTCCTCAGAGCCAATACGACGATGTAAAGAATACGGCTAACACCAACCGCGTGCTGGCCGAACAGGTGTACAACGAAAAGATATATCAGATTGAACAGGAATATCGCGACAAGGCCACGCAAAGCCTTATTGATTATAATAAAGAGTACGGCACGTATCAGGAAAAACGCCTGGCCATTGCGATGGATTATGCCCGGAAGATTGCATCTGCGGAAACAGAAGGAGAGGCCAACACTCTTGTACGCGAACGCGACGACAAGCTGGCCAACCTGGACTTCGAGGAAATGAAGAAAGGGATGGACTGGGACAAAATCTTCGGTGATTTGGACCGTGTTTCCACCGATACGCTGGAAAGTCTCAGAGATAAGCTGAAACAATACCTGGAAGGAATAGGCGATGACATCAGCCCCGAATCTTACAAGGAGGTAATGGATGCTTTCAATAATATAGATTCCGAGCTGGCCGACCGTTCCCCGTTCGAAACAATGAAGAAGGGGTACGAAGATTACAAGTCTGCGATGGATGAGGTACGTTCTGCTCAGAACCTTCTTCAACAAGCACAGATGGGTGGAAGCGTAATTGTAGAGGAATACGATGAAGAAACCGGTGAACTTACCCGTAAGCTGATTACTCAGGCAGAAGCGGAGGAAAGACTTCGTGCTGCCCAGGATAAACGATACAGTGCCCAGAAGAGTCTGACGGACGCGGCCCATTCCATCGGACAGAAAGGAATGGCCGTTGTCAATGCAGGGAATGACATCGTAGAGATGCTTGGTAATTTTGGCGTAAAAGTTCCGGAAGCGGTGAGTGAGACATTGAATGGAGTCAGCCAGGTAATGAGTGGACTCGAAAGCATTGATTTGACAGAACCATTCAGTGCCATTACCGGTTCAATAAAAATTCTTACTGGAGTAGGAAATACCATAGCCGGGCTCTTTGGTTTCGGCGGGGCGGATTATTCCGGATATGAAAATATGAAGTCAAAGTACGAAGGACTGATTACAATCTGGGATGACCTTATTTCAAAGAAGCAGGAATACATTGACATTGACTACGGTACAGAAGCACAGAAGGCCGCCGAGGAAGCGAAGAAACTGGTAGATGTGCAGATTGAACGCCAGCGGCAGCTGATGCATTCTCTTTCTGGAAGCGGGAAAAGCATCGGTAGTCACTCTCTTGGATACCGGGTAAACCGTGGAATGAGTGCGCAGGACTGGAGAAGACTTTCGCAGCTTACGGGGTCAAATATACAGGGATTTGGTGATGTGATCAATTTGGATGCGGATGTTATCGGTAAGGTACTTCAGGACGAAAAGTTTGTGTCAGTGCTGACAGCTGTCAACTCAGAGTTTGTGACCTACATTCAGAACATCGACAAGTACAGCGAGCAGCTTCAGGAAATTGCCGAACAGGAGAAGGAAGCACTTACCGGAGTCAGCTTTGACGAATTTCGTGACAGCTTCACCAGTATGCTGTCGGACCTCGATGCCACCAATCAGGATTTTGCAGACAACTTCGAGAAGTATCTACAGAATGCCATATTCTCATCACTGATTGCCGGAAAATACAAACAGCAGATTCAGAATCTGTATGATATGTGGTCTACAGATGCGGAGTCCGGAAACAAACTGACAGAGAATGAAGCCAATGTGTTACGACAGAAATATCAGGATATTGTAAACGATATGCTGACCGAGCGTGATCAAATCATGAAAGATTTCGGATGGACTTCATCGGATAGTTCCGGCAGCAGCCAGTCTCCCGACAGCGGTGCACTTACGACCATGAGTCAGGACAGCATATCTACCTTTGAAGGTATAGGGCGGAACATGCAGACGCATCTGGCCAATACAGATAAGTTTGTGCAGGAAATCCGCAATACACAGAAACAGGATAGCCAGACACTGGCCACCATAGCCGGTCACACGGCACACCTGGTAGAGATACACGATATATTGAGCGACATGAAATTGAACGGAATAACACTGAAATAACATGGATCTGACAGGATTTCTTATAATCAACGGAACGGACGTATGGACGGAATACGGTGCTTTCCTTGGTGAGACGGAAGAGGGCGGACACGTGAACATGGATGCTTTGCTTCGATTGCCTAAGGCAAAGGACATTACCACCGTTGACTTCCGGGAACGGGTTGGGGTAGAACTTCCTCAGAATCCGGACGTAAAACTGAGCAGCATCGAACGTACCTTGCAGTTCTGGCTTCGCGGAACCTCCGCAGCCGACCGACTGGACAAATACCAGCGCATGATGACGCACATCACGTCGGGTATGCTTGCCATCGCCGTAAAGGATTACCGAACTTACAATATGGTGTATCAGGATATGCCGTCAGATCCATCATGGTACGAAAGCTACGAAGGAGATCGCTTCTATGTGCTGTTTTCAGTGAAATTTCTGGAACCGCAACCTTCGATTTAGGGATTGATTAAACACTGATTAAATGGAACTGAAAATATACGATAAAACCAACAACCTTCGACTGACAGCCAGCCCGAACTCTTCTTCTACCGTCACAGAGGAGATAGGTGGAGAATGCAGCGTATCTGCATCCTTCACACACACTGCATACGTGCCGCTGGATGTGGATGACTACATCGAACTGGAAGGCGTGCGCTATAAGGTAAAGTCACGTTATCGCCCGAAGCAGAAGAACACGCAGACTTACGAATACAGCGTGAAGTTCTATGCACCGATCCATGACGCGGAAGATACGCTGATGCTGTTCCAGGAAGGTGGAACCACGTCTGAATTCAGTTACGACGGCGGTCCGCGCGAACACTTGCAGTTGTGGATTGACAACATGAACCGACGTGCCGGTGGAAACCTGTGGAGCATCGGAACCGTGATTACCGCTGAAAACAAAACTATTGACTACCGGAACGTAAAGTGCTGGGATGCGGCGTTTGGAAGTAATGGTATAGCAGCCACTTTCGGCACAGAAATGTGGGCGGATGGTTATGTGATTAATCTCTGCAAGGCTGAACGTGGGGAAGTGGTTGAGCTTGGCTACCTTCAAGGACTTACCAATCTGGCACAGGAAGATAACGGAGAAGTGAAGTTCTTTACCCGTCTGTTCCCATTGGGCAGCACACGCAATATTGATGCGACAAAGTACGGGTATTCCCGTCTGCAACTTCCAAGCCGGGAAATATATGTGGACAAAAACGTAGATTTGTACGGCGTGAAGGAAGAAACGGAAGAAGCTGCGTTCTCTGAAATATACCCTAAGTACGTGGGTACGGTATCTTCTGTACGCACCGAAGAAAAGACCAGCGAGGAAGGACGGACGTATACAGTATATTACTTCAAGGACAACGGAATGAACTGGAATCCGAAAGACTATGAGATTCCAGATTTGGACTATATGCTTCAGTTCCAGACAGGCGAACTGGCTGGACGTGGAACTGACGGTTCCTTTCAGGCCGCATGGCACGAAGACACTGGAGAGTGGGAAATCATCAACGTATATCCGGATGATACGACTCAGATACCTGGCGGAGCGATCATCCCAACTCCGGGCGACCAATACATTCCGTGGAACTTCGCCATGCCGCAGGAATACATTACCGCGGCGGAACAGGCGTACAAGCTGGCAGTAGATGATTTTCTGAATACCTATAGCTTTGACCCGAACAAATATACCGGAACCACCGACCGGAACTACATAGAAAAGAATAATACACCGCTCCGCATCGGGTGGAACGTGCGTCTGCTGTCAGAACAGTATTTCGGCACCACCGGCGGATACAAGGATACCCGTATCACGAAGGTGCAGCGCAAGCTGAATGACTTGTGTCAGGCAACAATAACCTGCTCGGATGAGGTCGGAACTGGATGGAAGTCATCGGTGGATAACTCGTTGAACTCGCTGCGGTATGAAGTGGCCAGACAGGCAGAACAGACGATGATTGATATTATCAAGACATCCGATTCAAAAACACCTTCAAACTATAATGTGTTTTCGGCTCTTCGCTCCAAAGCAGAGTTTATCTCTAAGAAGTTCAATGACACCGTTATCGGAGTGCTCACATTCTTGCAGACGGCCATATTTCGTGCTGGTGCCATTTTCGGGAAAGATGGATTTGCGTCTGGTTTTACTGGTTTTGGCGCGAAGATTGACGAAAACGGTAACGCGGAGGTGGAATCTCTCACATCAAGAAGGTTTATAGAAACTCCTGAACTTAGATACAACCGCGTAGATGTGAAAGTGGGAGACAAATGGCGTGCACCAGGTGCAGGTATCATTGAATCAGTTGATACGGTATCTAAGATTTGTACCCTGAAGTTGGAAGAGGGAGAAATTGGAGCAGTGGCCGTAGGAGACATCTGTATGGGTATCTTCCACTCGCTTACATCTTCTGACAATGCCACAGAAGATACGGACGACAGCAGAGGAAATCGTACATTTGCAGGGTTCTGCACTGTTTATTTCACGATTACCGAGGTGATGGGTGATAGGAACGAGCAGTTCAAGTACCAGCTTCGACCTGTGTCAGAACGATGGAAATTCTCATTCGACCCGTTCGAGATGATGAACTTTGTGGCATACGGTAGTTTCACACGTGAAGACAGGCAGACATCTGTTTACGAGACGCGCACATATACGCGAATGCTGAAAAATCAGAATGACTGGGAAATAACAAAATCCAATATCAAGAAGCAGTCAGGCGATTTGTCGAACCTGAGTGTTTTCGGATTGAATATGGAAGGTTATTCGGAATACACCGACTCCGTTTATTTCACTGGAACCGTCACTCAGGTAAGGCCTGACGGCACCATCGTATTAACAGCGAATGATCGTGGTCCCTGGCCACCTTCCGATAGTCATGCCAGCCATTATGACCGATTCTCTTATAATGGGTGTCTGTGGCTCTGCGTGAATGAGGATGGAACAAGCGAGGCACCGGCTGAAGGGAATCCAAACTGGCTCAAGCAGGTAGACAAAGGAGAACAAGGTGAGAGCTTTCAACTTTTAGGTCCATGGGAGAGTGGTATGCTCGTTCCTAAACTCGGCGTGGTCACAATGGGGGGAAATTCATTTGCGGCTAAGGTGGCAACGTACAATCCTCCTATGTTCACACTCATGGACAGCGAAGGGAATCGTCTCAAAACAAATGACGGATATATCCTCACGGGAGAAATCAATACAGATGAATATGACATAATAGCAGAAAAAGGCCAGAAAGGACTTGATGGATTGCAGGGGGCAGATGGGAAAGACGGCATACCAGGTAAAGACGGACAAGATGGTAAAACAACGTACTTCCACATAAAATACTCACCCAATCCAGACGGGAATCCAATGACGGAAACGACATCTACTTACATAGGTACTTATGTGGATTTCGAGCAGACTGACAGCGATGACCCGACCAAATATGCCTGGGCTAGACTTGAAGGCATTCAAGGCCCGAAAGGAGAACAAGGTATACCAGGTTACAATGGTGTCGATGGGAAGACATATTATTTGCATTTAAAATATTCCAATGACGGAGGAGCTACGTTTACTGGAAATGACGGAGAGGATAGCGGTGATTACATCGGTGTATACACTGATACAAATCCAAATGATAGCAGCACTACTTCTGATTACAAGTGGTCTAAAATCAGGGGCGAACAAGGAGAAGGATATACTAATTTAGGCGCTTGGCATACTGGATTGCTTGTGCCGAAATTGGGGGTTGTCACTATGGCAGGGAGTTCTTATGTAGCTAAAGTAGCCACATATAATCCTCCACTATTTACACTGATTGATAGTTCAGGAAATCGACTGAAAACTAACAATGGGTACATCCTTACTGGTGAAATGAATTCTGCCGAATACGATATCCTTGCAGAAAAAGGAGACAAAGGCGAGAAGGGTGATAAAGGCGAAGATGGGAAAGACGGACAGGATGGAAAACAAGGACTTGAAGGATGTGTGGTACGTGATAGTGAATGGGCGTTGAATACCGAATATCGCAATGACAGCAACATTACGGATGGAAGTTTAGCAATAAGATACATAGATGTAGTATTGGTCAGAAATGACGCAGTAGAAACTGGTTGGGATGCGTATAGATGTAAGCTGACTCATGTTGCATCTTCAAGTATTACATATACGAATACCTCTTATTGGGAAAAGTTCAGTACAAATGTAGGCACAATATTTACGTCTTTAATTATAGCCAAAAATGCGAAAATTAACTTTTTGTCCGGGAACCAGCTTACTATACAGAAATCTGACGGCACTATCACTGCTGGGTTGTCAGGTAGTGAATCAGGGGGGAAAGTTCGTATTTGGGCTGGTTCAACAACGCCTGACAACGCTCCGTTTAGAGTAGACGAATTTGGTCGATTATATTCAAGTAGTGCAACTATAACAGGAATAGTAAATGCAGACTCAGGGGAACTTGGTTCAATGACTATTAAAGATGGTAGTTATGAATATGGAATATTTTATGATGGAGGGACAAACGGAATATTGTCAATGAGACCTGGTTTCTTTATGAATATACCTTATAATGTATTCCTTCCCAATAAAGAGTCTCCTCAATCAAACGTGTTACTATATTTGAAAAGAAGAAGAGGTAATATATACGACAGAACCATATACGCTGAAGGAGTATCTGAATTTTATGGAAGAGTAGGAATCGGAAGGGCAAGTGGGAATGGCGTAGAACAACAAATGCCGTCTTTAGTTACAGAAGGATTAGCGTGCTATGGTCAATTCTGTCTTCCAACTAAAAATATAACGCAAACATCTGTTTTAAATAGAGACTCTGCATACATAACGGTTAATATGAAAAATTCGGAAAGCTACATAAAGCTCCCTACGATTACACTGTGCGATGGTCAGATGTACTACATACGAAAAATTGGTGGTTATAGTTTTTATGTAAGCGGAAACATATTGGATTATAATGGTTCTATAGTACAAAAAGTTGATATAAGTGGTAATGGGACATTGTGTATATTTACATATATTGAGAGCAACGATTGTTGGGCCTATAACTTTATGAATTAATTTATTAAAAAATGATAATACAGGCAAGCAGCGGATGCTTCCTTACTCAGAGTGAGGAAGTGTCAATAAAAGAAAGAAGATTTGAAAAGAGTATGTTGGTTTCTTCAATAGAAGAAGCATCTAAATGGAAGGAAATTCCTGAGTCTGAAAAAACGAGATACGAGCAAGAAATAAAGTTGTTCGAACCTGAAGAACTAAACTTTGATTTTATTCAAAAGGTGGATTCTTTGGTTTCTTTCATAACTGAGAAAATGAACACCCTCGGACTTAATAGTGACGAAGCCTTATCTCTGAAGAAGTATTTCCCTGATTGGGAGAATAGTATTGGGCAGTATGCGTATGCAGGATACAAATATCTGGTAGACAGTTTATTGGTGGAAGTAGTAACTCCTCACGAGTTGTCACTTGATAAAAATCCATTACAGCAGCCTATGTTGCTAAGTATTGATTCAGAGAATATGGAGAATGTACCTGTTTACTTTAAAGAAGTTGTAGGAAGTAAATCAGAAGAATAAGAGAATAAACAATGTATTAACAATTAAAACAATAAACTATGGCAGGAGATTTACGAGAAATTGACATGACAAAAGCAACCAACATGGACGGTAAAAAAATACGTTTAGTAGGTGACGACGGTAAGGGATATTGGATGGAAAAAGAGGACCTCGCATCAGTTGTGGGAGGACTTATTGGGTTTGATTCTACCGTTTTTAAAAACAGAGCTAATGGTTCTTACGATATGAATGACAAAGATTTACCGTCTGGAATGTATGGTATTAACGCAGACGGAATTAATATTACAAACAATAATAGTGGGATAAACTACGGTTCATTATTAGTATTTAATGGTAAAGATTTATCTATTGGCGGAAACCCTATTATACAAATTGCTGTAGAAATGTATGGAAATATAGTAAAATTAAGGACGTGCTGGGGAAAAACATCATTTAATTCATGGATAGTTATTTATACAGGTGTTTAACAAACTCCCACTCGTATTTTTTTATATGATAGCGTAAAGAAAAAGCGAGTGGGAGTTATAACCTATCAAGGACACTGTACAAAATTTTGTGTAAAT
>ENA-OOYV01000678-OOYV01000678.1-human-gut-metagenome-genome-assembly--contig:-NODE-678-length-23276-cov-4.556091_pt1 | contig 23276 bp, 14 predicted proteins | sample MGYA00241704_ERZ501380 | MGnify/ENA primary metagenome ERZ501380 (study PRJEB25962, sample SAMEA2042984) | human gut metagenome | biome: human gut; feature: human-associated habitat; material: faeces...
ATCTTAAAAAAATAACTTGGTAATCTTTAATTGTCTTTTCGTACTGTTAAATCTTTACCAACTTATTTTTTAACGCTTACTTAAAACAGCTTTTTAATTCCTGAGTCCGCAGATCTTCCAGCTCTCACCCTCCTTTACAAAAAGCATGGAACCATCTATCGGGAAGCTCTCCCCAATAATTGAGTATGAGACGCTAAGGGTGTCTGATTTGCCAACCTTCTCAGGTTCTCCTATATTGAATGTTAGTTTTGATGCTCTCTCTTTGATTGAAGAGGCTATGGCATCGGGCAGAGTGCCAAACTGTTCTGTGGCCTCATTGAGCATCTTGCTGTACTCTTGTGTACAATACTCAGATGCCTTGGCGTAATCTGTTGTGAGATATGATTCTATAAATGAGCCCGCTGTCTCTTTTACTTCGCTGTTGTTACTGCAGGAACAAAAAAAGGCAAGGGAAGATATGATAATTGCTATATGTCTCATAATCCAAAATATTTATTGAAAATAGTTGCCGGTTGCAGCCAATTTGCCTAAACCTTCTGATTCGTCTGCAAAATTAACAAATCTACTCAAGGGTTACAACAGTGATTCCGCTGCCACCGTATCTTATATCCTCATCTTTGCAGGATACGACACCGGGCATTGTGAGTAGAAACTTGCGTACCTCCTCCTTTAGTATGCCGTTCCCTTTTCCGTGAAGTATCTTTACCTCAGACGAGCCTACCATAAGGGCATCGTCTATGAATCTTGTGGCGGAGTCTATAGCTTCGTCCAAACGTTGTCCGCGAATATCTATCTGTGGCTTGAAGTTGAGTTTGCGCTCGTTTATGGAGTCGCTTATAATATTGCTGCTTTTAAAGGTAACTTTGCCGGCAGCTTTTAGTTTACCTGTAAATTCGTTGTTGGAGATAGGCTCTACTCCGCTTATGCTTACCTTGCTTATGATGCTGCCTACCGCCACATTTACCCAGTTTTTCCCAATAGTAAGTATCTCGCCAACCATACCGTTGTCTTTAATGCGTACCTTGTCTCCAATATCCAATCCTGCCTTTTTCTCCTCCATTACATTTGGAGATATAGCGTTGGATGTAGCACCGTTTGTGGTATTGGCTGCGGTGTTTGTTGCAGCGGAACTGTTGTCTATGCTGCCTGCAGATTCCGCCCTGCTCTTTTCGCCTCTTGCCTTGCGCTCCTCCTTGCGTTTCTTGCGCTCTATGAGCCTGTTCATCTGTGCTTCAATCTTCTTGTCTGTCTCCGAGGCGTTGATCTCATTCAAGGATTCCTTAAATTCACCAAGACTCTTTCTGGCAATGATTGTCTGCTCCCTTTGGGCCTGAGCCTCCTTTATCTCCTTAATTGTCTGCTCTATGCGTTTGTTAGCCTCCGCTATAAGCTCCTGAGCCTCTCTTTTTGCCTCCTCTATAATGGATTTCTTGTTCTTCTGTATCTCTACAAGCTCCTTTTGGTATCTCTCCGTTACCCCCTCCAATGTCTTGTCTGTGATCTTTATCCTTTGCAGCTTCTCATCAAGGGCACGTTTGTTCTTTGATATCTTTCTAAGCTGCCGCTCAAGGTCTACAAAGCCGTTGCCCGCAACCTCTTGAGCCTCCTTGATGATTTTGTCGGGAAGCCCAATCTTTCTTGCAAGTTCAAAGGCAAATGAGTTGCCGGGGAGTCCAATTTCTAAGTTGAACAGAGGCATTATCTTGCCAACATCAAACAGCATGGCTCCGTTTATTGCTCCGTTTTTGCCGCCACTCTTCTCCTTGCCGCTTGTCGGATCTTTGTCTCCATCTTTCACCATGTTTCTTGCTCCGCCGACAATATTCTGAGCGTAATATTTAAGGTTGGTGTAGTGAGTGGTTATTACTCCGTAAACCCCTTTGCTGTCTATCTCCCGCAGAATGGCCTCTGCGATTGCTCCGCCGGCTGTTGGTTCTGTGCCGGAGCCAAACTCATCTATGAGTACAAGAGATTCTTTGTCTGCCCACTGGAGCATCTCCTTCATGTTGGTGAGATGGGAGCTATATGTACTAAGGTCATTTTCAAGTGATTGCTCGTCGCCAATATCAATGAACATCTCTTTGAATATTCGTAGTTCGCTGGTTTCTGCGGCCGGTATAAGCAGACCCCACTGGAACATGTACTGCAGTAGCCCTGTTGTTTTAAGGCAGACAGATTTTCCTCCCGCATTCGGGCCGGAAATAATAAGAATATGCTTTGTTGGAGTTAGCGTGAGATTGAGTGGCACTATAGGTTTGCCCTCCCTCTTTAGTGCAGCCTCCAACAGCGGGTGTCTTGCTCTTACGAGTTTTAGCTCGTTGTCCTGAGATATGATTGGCATTCCGGCCTCCATGTCTAAAGCTACCTTTGCCTTTGCCAACAGAAAGTCTATCTCCCCAACAAACCGTGAGCCCATAAGAAGCTCCGGTATAAACGGCCTTACAAAATCTGAGAACTCTGCAAGGATGCGTGCAATCTCTCTCTGCTGTGCAAAATAGAGCTCCCTTACCTCGTTGTTCAGTTCCACTACTTCGGCAGGTTCTATATAAACGGTCTTGCCGGTGGCGCTTTCGTCATATACATACCCGGGCAACCGTCTCTTGGCTCCTGCATCAACAGGAATAAGTATTTTGCCATCTCTTACAGATACTTTTGCTTCGAGGTCTACAATCCCTTCGTCCTTAGCTCGTTTGAGTACTGCCTGAACCCTTCTCGACACAGAGTTCTCTTTCTCTCTAAGATTACGCCTAATCTCCTGTAACTGAGGAGATGCTGTGTCTTTTACCTCGCCATGCCTGTCTACAATCTCGTCTATCCTGTAGAGAATCTCGGGCGGATAAATAACAGGGGCGGCCAATTTGAACAGATTGGGGTATTTTTGAGACTTGCCGCTATTAAGTTTATCCTCTCTAAAGAATAGCGTAAGCTCCTTTAAAGTTGCCAAAAACTGTTTCAGGCTTATCATATCGTTGAGCGATATTACCGCACTTGGTGTCTCCAATGGTTTAAGGAAATGGATTGTGTCTACATATCCATTTCTTGGAAAGGACTGCTCAAAGATAGATATTACCCTCATCTCATCTGTAAGACACAGTCGTTTGTCAATTGTCTCCTTTTTGCATGATACCTCCTCTTCGCCGGCTCTCTGTTTTGCATAATTGGTACTGCACCTGCTTGCTATCTGTTCGCGAATCTTTTTAAAACCTAACTTCTGTTCTATTTTCTCTGCGTTTATCATCTGTAAATATCCTCCTATATGTGACGCATATTTTCTGCAAAGATACGAGTTTATAGTTTATGGCGTTGGCTTTGGCGAGTAAAGAGGGCTTTGGCGTTAGCGTTGGCCGGTTTTGAAGGTAAAGATGGTATAGAGACGGTAAGGTGAAAAAGGTAAAGGTTTTTGAAAAAATGAAAACATCAGCTAAATCAGCTAACGCCAACGCCAACGCCTTTTTACAATTGTTAAGAAATGGTGATATTGTGGTAACGTTTTGTAATAAAAGATTAACACTTTTGTAAACAAAAAGTATCAAAAACTCTGTTTTTTTGCATTTGAAAAATTAGACGAAAAACAGATTTATATGGATTTTTTTCTTTTGGGAATAGTTGTATTCCTGTTCGTATTGGCAATTTTTGATTTGGTTGTTGGGGTAAGCAACGATGCCGTAAACTTCCTCAACTCTGCAATTGGGGCAAAAGCCGCCTCATTTAAAACAATCATAGCAGTGGCAGCCGTTGGTGTGTTTATGGGAGCTACCATGAGTAACGGAATGATGGATATAGCCCGTCACGGAATATTCAGACCGGAACAATTCTACCTCAATGAGTTGATGTGTATTTTCCTGGCCGTTATGATTACAGATATCATTTTGCTTGATATATTCAATTCGCTTGGAATGCCAACATCTACTACGGTTTCAATGGTATTTGAACTGTTGGGCGCAACTTTTGCTTTGGCGATCTTTAAGATGAATGCAAGCGGAGGAGAGCTTACCTTCTTTGACCTTCTTAATACAGAAAAAGCACTCTCTGTTATCCTTGGAATCTTTATGTCCGTGGCAATAGCATTCTTCTTTGGATCTTTGGTACAATATATAGCAAGGCTTATCTTTACTTTCAACTACAAAAGCAAACTCAAATGGAAGATTGGAATCTTTGGAGGAATAGCAACAACGGCTATCATATATTTCCTGCTTATTAAAGGTGTTAAAGATCTTTCATTCATGACTCCCGAATACAAGCAGTGGATACACAATAATACTCTAATGATAGTTTGCAGTTGCCTTGTATTCTTTACAGCCTTTATGCAGATACTCCATTGGTGCAAGGTTAATGTCTTTAAGGTGGTTGTACTGCTTGGAACATTCTCGCTTGCAATGGCCTTTGCCGGCAACGATCTTGTAAACTTTATTGGAGTTCCGTTGGCAGGACTGTCCTCTTACCAGGATTATGTAGCAACCGGTGCAACAGATCCAAACTCCATGTTAATGGATTCGCTAAACGGCCCGGCAAAAACACCTGTCGTATTCCTTATAGGAGCCGGTATAATAATGGTAATCTCTTTGGCAACATCCAAGAAAGCATATAATGTTGTAAAGACATCGGTAGACCTTTCAAGGCAGGATGGTGGCGATGAGATGTTCGGTTCCTCTAAGGTTGCAAGAAGTATAGTCCGTTCATTTGTATCTGTATCAACATGGATTGTATCCGTTACACCTGTCTCTGTACAACATTGGATTAACGAGCGTTTTAAAAGGGATGAGGCAATATTGGAAGACGGTGCTGCATTCGACTTGGTAAGGGCATCCGTAAACCTTGTGCTTGCAGGTCTGCTCATTGCGTTGGGAACATCTCTAAAACTTCCTCTTTCAACCACTTACGTAACCTTTATGGTGGCTATGGGTTCCTCTCTTGCAGACCGTGCATGGGGAAGAGAGAGTGCGGTATTCCGTATAACAGGTGTGCTTTCTGTTATCGGCGGCTGGTTCATTACAGCAGGAGTTGCATTTGCAGCAGCAGCAATAATAGTCCTTATAATCTACTTTGGAGGGACGGTGGCAATGGTTGCGGTCATTATTCTTGCTGTTATAGTTCTAATCAAGACCAACATCCGTTTTAGAAAGAAAGCACAAGAGGAGAAGAAAGACGAGCTCTTTAACGCGATGATTGCCAGCAACGATAAAAAAGAGATTTGGACAATGCTCCGTAAACATATTTCGGGGGAGATGAAGGAGTTTCTTGCCTACACCGTTGAGACATACATGCAGATTACAGACGGATTCATAAATGAAGACCTTAAACCTCTTCGCAAGGCGGAACGTTCTCTTATCAATGAAAAGACCTCCCTAAAGAGCATAAGGAGAAAGGAGACACTCTGCTTTAGAAAGATAGACAAAGCATTGGCCATTGAGAAGAGTACGTGGTTTAATCTTGGAATAAACAGTTGTGTATCTGTAATGTACAGCTTAAGACGTATATGTGAGTATTGCAAAGAACATGTAGACAATAACTTTACTCCGCTTCCCGACAAATATTCTGTTGAGTTCCTGCCTTTACGCGAAAAGATGATGAGCTTGTTTGTTAGGAGCATAGACGTATTGGAGAGCGGTAATTACGAGGAAACCGTAGAGATAAGGAATGAGTGTGAGGAGGTTATGGCACTACTTTCAAAAACATATAAAGAGCTGTTCTACAGCCTGCAGGAGGATGAGAGTACATCTAATCTAACAGTTACATACGTTTATCTTAACCTGTTGCAGGAGTCTCAGGAGATTGTGCATCTGTTGAGGCAGTTCTTGAGGGCTGAACGTAAGTTGCAACAATCCATTACCCAATAATTCAGAGGTTTTCGCTTATGCGCAGCTTTTTCTTGTCGTGCCATGATTAGTTTATTGTTTATATACTCTCTTTACCTTCTATATACTATAAACTTTTAACTAAACTAAGGCCAACGCTAACGCTAACGCAAAAATATTAAAGAGGGGCTTGTCATTATTTTTGGTAAGCCCTATTATTATGCTTACATTTGTTAAATATTTGTTAAGCGAATGTAAGCACAAGGTTTTGCAGGAAACGGTAATTCTATATATTTTTTTGATAATAGCCTCCTACCTTATAGGTTCGGTCTCCAGTTCAATAATATTGGGGAGGTACTTTTATGGCATTGATGTAAGACAGTTTGGAAGCCATAACCCGGGAGCCAACAATACGCAGAGGGTCTTGGGATGGAAGATGGGGCTTACAGTTTTCATCTTTGATCTGTTAAAAGGGGTTGCAGCTGTACAGCTTGCCCGTCTGCTGCCGTTTGATCACGAAACCAACCCGTATGTAGCTTCTCAGATTGTGTTTGGACTGTCTGCAATATTAGGGCATATTTTTCCGCTGTTCCATAATTTTAAAGGGGGAAAAGGGGTCTCGACCCTTGTAGGGGTTCTTTTGGCTATCCACCCCTTTGCGGTGCTGCTCTGCCTCATAGTTTTCCTCATTGTTTTTGCTTTTACAAGATATATCTCTGTAAGCGTTATTGTGGCAGTTACCTGTTTCCCTTTTATGGTTAATTTTATTTTTGCACTTTGGCTTCAGCCCGAGGAGACGCTTACCCTAAAGATATTCAGCATAGTTGTAGGTGTTATCATCTGGTTGACACACCTTAGCAATCTTAAAAGGCTCTACCACGGCAAGGAGGAGCGGTTCTCGGTAAAACCCGCCGTTGCCCCATATGCATTCTATGCCGGCCGCAAAAAATCAAAATAACAGCATACATAATGTTATAGATGTGTAGAAATTGAAATAAAAAGAGCAAATGCAAGGCTTGCGAAATCATTCAATACCGGAACATACTGTAGTATGTGAGGATTTGAATGATGAGCGTAACACAGCAGTTGCCTTTTTAGGCAATTTCTAAATTTTATTTGTAGGAATTCTCTATAGCCAACCTCAACTCAGTAATACTATGCATAGGGGTAATCTCACCGTTTTTTACAAAAGAGATGGTACCTGTCTCCTCGGAAACAACTATTACGGTGGCATCTGTCTCCTCTGTAACGCCGGCCGCAGCACGGTGGCGCATCCCAAGATGAGCAGGTATGTTAGGATTCTCTGTCATTGGGAGGGTACATCTTGCGGCTATTATACGCCCATTGCCAATAACCACGGCACCGTCGTGGAGAGGGGAGTTCTTAAAGAAGAGGTTCTCTATGAGCCTTCTGTTAATTGTCGCATCAATTGTATCTCCCGTTTCTATGATGAAATCTAATGAGGATGAATGTTTCATTACTATGAGCGCTCCTGTTTTTGTTTCGCTCATCTTTCTAACAGCTTGGGTAAGCTCGTCGAGCTCGTGGAGGTTTATATCCATCCCCTTTTTACCAAAAAAGTTGCCAATAATTCTGTGAGCACTTTTCCCGTTTACATAGCGTTGGCCAAGGTGTAGCAGAAAACGTCTTATCTCTTGTTGGAAGAGAATGATAAGGGCAATGAATCCAACACCTAAAACCTGCCCCATAAGAGCAGAGAGCAAACTCATCTTCAATGCCTTAACCACTATCCAAAAGACATATATCATGAGTATTCCAACAAATATGCTTATGGCGGCAGTTCCTCTAATCAACTTGTAAATGTAGTAGATGATTAATCCTACCAAGCAGATGTCTATGATATCAATGAGTTGTATGTTTATAAAATCAAACACTTTCCTTCTGTTTTAAGCCTACGACCACAAAGTTAGGGATTATTTGTCGGGAAGCAAATTAGTGCTTTCTTATAATGTATTCTTTAAAAATATTAAAGAGTATGCCGTTTTTGATATGGTGTTGGCAACATAGGATAAGGGAGTTCCATTAATTATGGTTCTCCCTTATTCAAATAATCAACTTTATTATCTATAACAAACTTATATCAATAACCTATGAATGTCATTTAAGTAACTCTTCTAATTTTGCTTGTAATTCATTGCCTCTTAGATCTCTATCAATTATAATGCCATTTCTGTCAAAAAGGACTGTAGCAGGGATACCACTAACGCCATAAAGTTTAGAACCTTCACAGTTCCAGCCTTTTAGATCTGATAGCTGAATCCAAGGCAAATTCAACTCTTTAAGAGCATTTAGCCATGCCTCTTTTTGAGAATCTAAAGAAATACCTATAATCTCAAAATCTTTTCCTCCAAATTTTTTATAGGCTTCAAGAATATTAGGCATCTCGGCTCTGCATGGAGCACACCAGCTTGCCCAAAAATCCAAGAGTATGTATTTACCTTTTCCTACATAGTCAGATAAGGATACTTTACGGCCATCTTTATCATCCATTGTAAAGTCTGTAAATGGCTTGCCTACAGATGTTTTCTCTAAGATGCTTATTATTTCGGCTACTCTTTTGTAAGAAGGAGTTGTCTTTGTGTACTCATTTGCCCCTTTGAGAAGATCCTTTTTACCCTCTAATGTTGCCTCTGAGTATGCCGCATTATGCAGATCCATATACCATGTGGCAGGATTATTTATATTCTCTTTTACATAATCATATTTAACAGATATGAATTTATGCCTACAGTCGGATATTACATTATTAAGGCTATCCATAATCTCTAAAGATAACTCTGTGCCGTTACTTTTTGCATTTTCAATTTTAGAATATGTATCTTTAAAAACCTTTGACAGATTGCTATATTCATCATTATGCAATTGATAGGAGTTGTTGAACGGTGTGCCCGATACAGCTGTTTCACCATTTTCGTTGGTGGTAATGTTTATAGTCCCCTTTTCGAGTGCTACTACAGCATAGAGTAAAGGTTGGGTTGACATATTGCCGTCTGTTACATAAACTGTGCAGTAATCGGGATTCTCAACAGCTCCTTTAAATGAGTATTTACCATCTGTGATAACGGTTGAATCCATTGCTGGAGTTTGGCCGTACTCTTTAACGCTTGAAACTTTGTAAATTGTTTTACCATCTAAATGATTATTGCTAACAGTTCCTCTAATAGTGTAATCATTGTTAGAACAACTTGCAATAGTAAGGAAAGCAAATGCTATTGTATATATTTTTTTCATCTTATTGTATTTTAATTGTCATTTAATGATTAGACTAATTCCAACCTTCATTCTGTTTCCATCCCAAATTGGCAACCTCCCCGCTATAGATTGGCATAGCCCAATGAGGATCGTCTGGACCTATGGTCATAGTAGTTTTAGAGTTTATGTCTGTTGGATCTGACAAGATTACGCGAGATACGCTAATTCCTGCTTTTTCGGCACCGTTAAGACGTTTGATATCGTAGAATCTCCATAGCCCGGCAAACTCTCTATCTCTTTCATCTAAAACATCTTGCACAGAACCACCTATGTTGTTGGCAGCTTCCGTATTTAAGAACCTCGTAGCACGTAAATCCTTTAGAACCTGTGCTGCTTCATCTGTTTTTCCACTTCTTGCAAGACACTCAGCCTTAATTAGCATCATCTCAGCAGTGGTCATTCCAAGTAGTTTTACGGGGCCATTTCCGTGGAATCTATAATAACAGTGTGCATGCCAAGGTTTTAACCACTTCTGTGTTTCGTTTGATATACAATTTTTTGTTTGTACACCATCTATGACTGCTGTGTAGAAAGAACCTGGAGCAAACATCAAAGGATAGTTTGAATTGTAGAAGTAAATCCATCTTGCATCATTTTCTCTATCAAAGAGGTTATATAGTTTTTCTGAAACGGGACAAAAGTCACCGGTTGAGATGCTTGGCAGGTATAACTCTTCATATTGTGTAACAGGTTGAAGTGCCAAATTTAAAAGAGCAAATGGAACCATGGCTTGGAGAGTACCCTTAATAGCTGTGTTATCTTCATTCAACAGGTTAAATGTAGTAGATGGAACCAACTCATAATTAGGATCATTTTTAAAGGTAACTAATGTACTGTGTGCAGCAAGAGCTGCATTGGCATTCTTTAGAGCTGAATCATAATTCCCTCTGTATAGATCTACTCTTGCTTTAAGCGCTTTAACAGTTGGGACAGTAGGCCTAAAACTGGTCTTTAGATTAAATTTGGTACATCCTGCCTTTGTAAGCAGCTCCTCTGCTTTATCCAAATCTTCATATATCCTACCAAGTGTATATCCAACAGTCTCTCTTGCAGGTATCTCTCCAGGGGCTACGCCATCTCTGTAACCTATGCCGGGAGCATTTTCATCCCACAAACAGAAAGAGAGCATTAGTATAAAATGGTAATATGCTCTTCCAAAGTAAGCTTCACCGGCAACCTGGTCGTGAGTTTGTTGATTTGTCTGTTCTACCTTGTCTATGTTATGCAAAATGGTGTTAAACCTATAGATTCTCTCCCACGAAGGGGTCCAGGTTGTTAACATGTTATATTGATTATTTACCAACTCCTCTTTGTCTAAGGTATATTTCATATAGTTGTAAGGAGAACGTTTAAGCCCGTATGTAAAGTAATCAGGATCTATTTCAATGGCATCTGTAAGAAAAATCTGGTCACTCATATACCCTCCGGTTATTCCGTAAGTAATGTAAACATCACCGGGGGCGTCGAATAAGTATAGGTCTAAACTTCCCGACAATTCTTTCAATTGGTCCATGTGATAAATGTATGCACTTCCCGATTTGTTTGGAGTCTCATCCAAAAAATCATCGCATCCTGTTAATAAGGCACTTCCTATAAATGCAAACAGAACCGGTAATATTTTGTTAATATATTTTTTCATGATATCCCTGTTTATTTAAAGTTTACTTTTATTCCAAATGTAAATGTGCGCATAGGTTTTATATTACCATATACGTAATCGGGATCAAATCCTTTTTTTGAACTATAAATCAGTCCAAGGTTGGACCCCTGTAGATAGATAGTTGCAGATTTAACAACTCTCTGTTTATCTAACAGTTTAGTAGGCAGTTCATATCCTAAATAAACCTCTTGTAATCTTAAATGATCCCCTTTCTGATAAGAGTCTATATTCTTTAGCTGCATGTTGTAAGTGTAGTTATATGCATGAGCGGCTGTGAATACATTAGCATTTTCATCGTTATAAAGAGGGAAAGCAACATATTTTTTTTGATTTGCATAACCCTCATCATACACCTTAAAACTCCTATCAAGTTCTTTACTAAAATATGGGTTGTTCATATTGTAGTCAAAGATCTGATTTTTATATACCCAGTAATTAAATCTACCTGTAATAAGAAATGAGAGAGTAATTCCTTTATAGGTAAATCTGTTTGTAAAACCCATTTCATATTTAGGGGTACTTGTTCCTAAATAGTAGAAATAATTATGATCATCCAATGTCATTCCGTTCTGGCGTTCTATCTGATCTCCAAGATGTGATGAAGTGTAATCTACCAATGTTTCATCCTTACCATCTTTGCCTTGCAATATAACAAAGCCCTCTTTAGTGTATCCTTTTAATTTAGCAACAGTTATAGCATCAATAGGGTATCCCTTTAGATAGTCCATATTAAGTATCGGAGACTGAGATGTAACATTATACTCAAGAATCTTATTTGTATTATATGCTATATTCAGATTCCCGCTCCATCTTAAATCTCCTGCAATTCTAATATTGCTGTTCAAACTGATTTCAATACCTTTATTCGATACTTTGGCATTGTTGTAGTTGGCCGAATCTGTTCCTTGAGAGATTACAGGGACGGTAGCTTTTGCAAGTACATCATATGAATATTTATTGTAATAATCTATGCTTCCATATAGTCTGCTCCCAAATAGATCAAAATCAACTCCAATGTTAAGTGTTCTTGATTTCTCCCATGTTAGTGATGGGTTTCCTCTCATTGCTATAACGCTGAAAGGTTCATTGTTTGTATATGTTATATTACCGGGATAGGTTTTTAGTGTTGTAACGGTAGAATTATTATTCTTTCCAGCTGATACGCCTGCTATACCAATAGAGGCTCTTATCTTTAACATATTCAGCCATTTTACATCTTTAAGGAAATTTTCTTGTGTCATAATCCAACTGCCTCCAACAGACCAGAATGGAGAGAATTTTTCTCTTGTCTCTTTTGTCTGGTAGTTGGTTGCATCTGTACGGAAACTACCGGTAATAGAGTATTTGTTATTGAATGTATAACTTGCATTTGCGTATGCAGAGAAATAACGTTCAATAAATTGAGATAAAGCGCCTAACCCCTGATACGGCATTAGAGAATTTACTCCAAAGATATTTGGTTTTCTTGTTACATAATCTGGTGTTGATAATACAGAATATGTATTTTTATTAAAGCCATATCTTGTAACAGAAGGGATAACATCTGTTGTAGATGAGATAACCTCTGTTCCTGCTATTGCAGAGATGGTGTGTTTCCCAAAGGTTCTGTTAAAATCGGCCTGTCCTCTTAAATTGTAGCTATCGTATTTGTTACCGGTATCGGTAAATACACCTCCGGCAGGTAAGTAAGATTCATATAATCCGGTTGCAGGATTTAACGTAGAGTATGTATTGTAAAGGTCTCTTACATAGTATGAATCAATGTCGTACATATTCTTGCCATCCGTTCTGCCATACTCATATTGCCCTTTTGCGCTAAGTCCAAGTCCCCACTCAGTCTTGTAATTTAAGCCACCCTGTACCCTGTAGTTAAGACTTTTTGTTGTGTTATGTCTATATTTTAGATCTTCAACGGGGTTGTATAGCCAACTCGCGGGGGTCTTTCCATTATATTCACTCATTAAAATAGGATAATAGATAGTGTTGGCTGTTGGAACATGCAGATAGTTACCGCTCTCATCTACAAACCTTGTCCATGGAGAAACGTATGTTTTTAGATTCTCTATACTCTCTCCATTATTTTTGTTTTTGCTAAAAACGGTGTTAAGACTAACATTAAATGATAGATTCTTTGTAATCTTTGCAGAACTCTGCATATTAAGATTTACCCTTTCGCTTCCATTTCCAACCATATAGGTGTCATTTGAATTATATGAAGCTGAAAAAGCGTAATCAATCCTCTCAGAAGAGCCTCTTAATGCCATATTGTACTGCTGTTTTACAGCATTTCTCATTAGATATTTCTTAATCTGTTTCTCCCAAATTTTATTGTTGCCAAGGGCTATCAGTTCAGCTCTTTTAGCGCTATATTCCGGTTCAGAAATAGAGGCTCTTGTATTCTTTTCCCAAATTAGGGAGTATGGCTCAGCATAATATACGCGTCTGGCTGTTGCCATAAGGTATGGGTCTTGAGTTCCCGATATATTAACAGGCGTATATTTATTCATTAATTCAACATATCTGAATTGATTTTCGGCTGAGGCCATGTTAAAGGCGTAGTCTAAATCTGGTTTAGAAGATACACTTACAAAAGCATCTGCAGATATATCCAATTTACTGCTGCCTTTTGCTTTTTTTGTAGTAATTACAATAACGCCGTTAGCTGCACGTGCTCCATAAATTGAGGTTGCCGAGGCATCTTTCAAAACAGTTATATTCTCTACATCATTAGGGTTAATTGTAGAGAAAGGATCGCTGTTAGTTGAATAACCGTTTATAGGGAAACCGTCCACAACTATTAGAGGATCTTTGTCTAACTGATCTTTTTGCAGTGTTCCCTGACCTCTAATAACAAAACGTGGAGTACCATCTACAGAATTACTTGATACAGCTAATCCTGGAATGATTCCACCTAAAATATCAGAAATATTAGATGTGGGTTTTTGCGCAATTACCTCGGAATTAACAATTACATACGAACCTGTAGCTCTCTCCTTAGATATTGTCTGGTAACCTGTAATGACAACATTCTCCAAAGCAATGGCATCTGTCTTCATTATAATGTTTGCAACACTGCTTTTACCTGCAATAGATGAAAAATCCTGCATCCCAACAAAAGTGAACAGCAGTTCGTCTCCTTCCTCTGCCTCAATGTTGTAACGGCCATCAATATCGGATGCAGTAATTTTCCCAGTAGCCTTGTTCTGTATGGTTACACCGGGGAGTGGCTCGCCTGTTTCGTCTGTGATAACTCCGTTCAAGGTTTTTGATTGGTTCTGCTCATAGCCTTTTGGATATAGGGCGATGTGGTTCCCTTTTAACGAATAGGAGAGATTTGTCCCTTTGAGCAGTTGCGAGAGGAGTGTTTTAATTTCGTCTTGAGTAAATGTTTTTCCGTTGGTGGCATTTTTTTCAATGGAACAGGTTACTTTCTGTTCAACTGCTACCTTAACAGCATCTGAATAAACAAAATTGTAGCCGCTCTGCTCTGTAACTGCCTTAAGGACTGTCTTGAGCGGTGTGTTACTGAAATTGATTTTAAGATGCTGAGCAAACAGATTGTCCGATAATGCAATGGAGATTATCAGGCATGTGCAAAAGGTGATTATTCCCTTTGTACAGATTTTCTTGATTTTCATGTCAGACATATTGGTTACTAAGGTTAATGATACTTTTCCATATAGTGTACCCCATTAACCGCTGTTACCCTATGTTTTTTTATTTAAGTGTTACCAAACTGTCCTTTATCTCGTAGTCTACGGATGTGCAGAGGCTTATTATGCTCATGATGTAGTGAATGGATTCCGAATTGAAAGAGCCTGTTATTGTTTTGTTCAGCACACTGCTGTCTGTAACGGCAAATGTTACCCCGTGCCATCTTTCCAACACCTTTATAACTTCAGATAGTGGTGTTTCGTCAAAGACAATTCTCCCCTCTGTCCAGGCTTTTATGTTGTTCATCTTAGGTGAGCCTACCTTTACAGGTCTCTTATTGGGGGCAATAATGAGTTGGCTGTCGGGAAGCATATTATAAGTGTTTCCTTTTGAGATAAGGGTAATTTTCCCCTCGTAAAGGGTGGCTTCTTCGCTGTTGTCGTTAGGGTATGATTTTATGTTGAACTTGGTGCCCGTTACCTTTATTATAAGCCCCTTGGCTGTTGTAACTATCAGTGGGTGAAGTGAATCTGTTGCTACATCAAAGAACGCTTCGCCATCTATCTTTACCTCTCTTGTCTTCCCTACAAATCTGTTTGGGAAAGTTATTTTTGTGTCTGAGTTGAGCTTAACATTTGTGCCGTCGGGCAGGGTGATGTTAGATTTAACACATTTTTCTGTATAGATAGTGTTGAGGTTCTCTTGCGGTATGTTATCTAATCCTATCTCTATATTTCCGTTTTTGAGTTCTGCAAGAAGCTCATTCTTAAACGATTCTTTTAATTGTTTGCTGTTGCTTAAAGGGTTTATGAATAGCATTGTAATGGCTGCCGCTCCAATTGCTGCGGTTATGTACAATACAATCTGTGTTCTCTTAAGTTTTGCGGAATGGGCTTTGTCTGTAGCAGGTTTTGTTGTGGGCTCTGCTGTCTTTATTGTAGGCTCTGTTATTGTCTTTGCAGCCGGCTCTGCCGTATGATTTGCCACATGCTCTGTTGTTATGCTTTGCTGTTGTGCGCCTGCATTGGTGCGCAGAACTTTCAGCTTGAAGTTTTCCAACTCACTTCTGCTTGCTCTCTCCTGTGGCATTGTCGCTACCACATAGAGCGCTTTTAGATTTGCGAGATACCTGCCGTTGGCTGCATCTTTATTGGCCCATCTCATTACCTCCTCTCTCTGCCGGGGAGAAGTTTCGCCTTTTATGTATTCTATAAGTAGTTGCTTTCTCATAATACCCTCTTTATATTATAACGTAATGGTTGGGAAAATCCATAATAAAACGGGCAAATAATCTTTAAGATATTTGCGCAATATTATGTATGCTTTTGTTAGTCTGGCTTCTACGGTGCTTAACCCAATGGACTGTACAACTGCTATCTCTATGTTTTTAAGGTTGGCGTTGCGGCTTAGGAGAAAGGTTTCACGAACCTTTGGCGGCATACTTTGTATGGCTTTGTTTATAAGATCCTGCACCTCTTTGCTGAAAATCTCTACATTGTTCTGCTGCCCTATGGCCGATATGTTAAAGTTGAGTTCGGCATTCTTGCACCAATCTGCATAGTTTGCCTTTGCTTTTCTTTTGCGAAGTATATTAAGCGACTCATTCTTCGCCAAAACAAACAGATAGGGGAAAAACTCCCTTTTGGATGACAGCATCTCTCTTCTGTTCCATAGTTTTAGGAATACATCTTGCGCAACCTCTTTTGCCTCCTCCCGGTCTTGGAGATAGCTATACGAGAAGTGCTCTATCTTTTTTATGTGTTCAAGGTAGAGTTCATTAAATATCTTCTCTTTTGAGTCCGGGCGGCTGTGCATCTTTTTCCGTTAGGTTTAGGACAAAGTTATGAAAAATAAACTACTATTCTACATAGGCCAATGTGGCAATGGATACTTTGCAGTCCGTTAGGGTGGGGGAGGAGCGGAGGGCGTGGATAGCAGCTTCTAGTGTTGCTCCTGTTGTAAATACGTCATCCACAACTAAAAAGTGTATAATCTTTGGTTCTATATATAATTCTGAATCTTTGTTGTTAATAGGGACACTACTACAGGAGCGTTGTAGAATGATCTCTCTGCAGAATTTATACAAGGTTGCAAGAGAGCTGTTTCTCTGTCTTTTTGGTTTGAATACTTCAATCATATTTAGCCTCCTCTCCTCCTTGTTCTTATGAGTTTGCGTTGCCGTAACATGCACCCGCTTTATGTAGGCATTGCTTACCTCTATTTTTCTTCCCGACAATTCCTCTATCCCCTTTGATATCCCACGTGCAATCTCGGTTGCTTGGTTATAGCCCCTTTTAAGCCACCTCAGCCAGTGCAGAGGAACAGGGACTATTTTGTCGGGAAGCAAAGAATAATTACCATTGCAACTTTCGGCAATCTTGCGCCCCAAAAGCCGTCCAAAGTAGACACCAAGCTCGGGATGCTCCTTATATTTTATTAGGTGTATTATGTTCCTGTAACCTCCGGTAAAGAAGAAGAGACTATAGGCCCTTTCTATTTGAGTATGCTCGCCAAAGGTTTTTTCTGCCATATTGCCCGGTGTAGAGCAGAAGTATGTAAGCGGGAAATCTGCACGGCAGTAGCTGCATAGATACCGTTCCCACCTGTAGATCAACCGTCCGCAGACAATGCAGTTTTTCATTATTTTTCTCTTTCCTTGCCTTTCCTTGCCTTTAAAATTGACTATAAACAATAAACCATGCACTTTCAACTCAATTAAGGCCAACGCCAAAGGTATGTACATTAATACGCAGGCGGTTTTGATATTGGAAATTTACCTTTCGGACGGATAAAATTTTAGATAAGTTGCGCAAGCTGGGTTAAAAATGAGCTATTGCGCAGAAAATCTATGGATAAGTTGCGGAACTATGTTAATTTTTGTATGTTTGCGCAAATTATCTGTGTATGAAACAAATATTAGTAGGCAGGAAACAGATTTAAACGATAATGGTGCTTTCAGTACTGTCTTAGAGGAATTGGAACAGTGCGGATTCATACGTGTTTATCAACCTTTTGAAAATATTTCGCTGCCCTGTAACAAACGTGTAAAATCTAATGCTCTATATCAATTGGTAGATTTCTATACTCTGTTTTATTTTAAATTTATAAAGAGCAACAGATATGGAGATGAACATTTTTGGCTAAATTCTCTTAATAGTCCTATGTTTAATACATGGTGTGGTCTCTCTTTTGAACTGTTATGTATGATGCATATAACCCAATTGAAAGAAGCTTTGGGAATTTCAGGAGTTCACTCCTTTTTGTCCGGAGGTGTTCGTGGAGATCTAAAGGCAGCGGTTCCGGAGCAGACTCTCATGAAGGCGCTCAGATAGATCTACTGATAGACCGAAAGGATGAAACTGTAAATATTTGTGAAATAAAATATTATAAAGAGCAGTTTGAGATAAGCAGGGATTATGAGGAACGGCTGCAAAACAAACTCAACAGATTTGCCAGGGAGACAAAGACAAACAAATCGCTGCTGCTTACAATGATTACTGCAAATGGAATAAAGCATAACAGCCATAGCGATATTGTACAGAAAGAGATAGTATTGGAAGATCTGTTTAAATAAAGAGAGGATAGCAATATTCTTTTGACCACCCTCTCCTTTTGGTTCTTGTTTATTTGGTTTTAGTCTTTGTGATTATCTCTTTTAGAGTGTATTGAACGTTAAGTGCCTCCTTTCTTGGTTTTCCGGAATCCGGTAAGGTAATAGTATTCAGTATAAAGGAACATCGTACTTTCTTTATAAAGTGCAATGGTAAGCACACCTAATGACAATAGTTCCACTTCCAAAAAACGGCGAGCTGATTCTGCTCGCCGTTTGATTTATATGATAGAATATGTTATGATAGAATATGTTAGTTGAACATATATCTAACACTTATCTGCATTAGGTAGGTAGATGAGGTGCCAAATGTATTTGTAAAGGCATCCTTAAGAACCTCTGTACCGTTACGCTGGAAGTTATAAACAGGCTCAGTTGCACCACCTGCAGTTCTTTTGTTTGTTTGGTATAGAATCTGGCTTTGTGTAACGGACTTTCTATTGCCCCAGTTCTTGTTAAGAAGATTACCTACATTCTTAATATCCAAGCCAATCTGAAGTGTATTTCTCATACCGTTCTTAGACTGGATAAAGAAATCCTGAGTAATCTTAAGATCAAACTGGTTAACCCAAGGATATACCAAACCGTTACGCTCTGCATATTTACCCTTTCTGGTCTTTAGATATTTGTTGTTGTTTATAAAATTCCAGAAATCTTCCGCTTGGGCTGCAGCTGTATAAGTTTCTGTATGCACACCTTCAGCATCTTCCCACTTCCAATCGTAATCTGCAAACTTTAACTCATCTTTAGATGCAGGAACATATATAAGGTTCTGTCCACCATAGTCACCAACAACATTTGCTGTATACGTGTATGAAACCTTACCCTGTGGACCACCCTCATAGAACAAGCTGATACCTGTCCTAAAATGTTTAGCGTACTCTTTACTATAAGATACATTGGCGATAAGTCTGTGAGGCATTATATATGAAGCATAGCCTAAAGTCTGAATATTGTTACCGTTTACAGTTGCTGCATTTTGGAATGCAGAATATACCTGATCACCCCAACCATCATTCAATGATTTTCCATTGCTGTAAGTATAGGCAATCATTCCATAGAAACCTTTCCAATATGGTTTCTCCAATTTGGCAGTTACAGAGTAGTAATAACCGTTCTTATCTGCATTCTTTAGCAGGTATGCACTTGGAAGCTTTTTGCCTGTCTTCAAACTCTTGTATTTATCGCCCCAAATTAGTCTGTTGTCTGCATAATCCGGAATTGCAGATGAGGTAGGTTCTTTTAATGAAACATCCTCAACTGTTGTAGGGTTTACATCGTAATTGTAAATTCCCTCAACCGATCCAACCAAGCCAAGAGGCAATTTAAAGTCAACACCTAAAGATGATTTCCATGTTTGTGGCATCTTTAAATCATCTGCCATAATTGTAAATGATTGGGTTGGAAGGCTTGCTGCAGCAGCCGAAACTCCACTTGGGTAGATCTGTTTCAAAGCATCCAATCTATCAGGTGAGAATGTAGGGACACCACTACCTTTAACCGTATATGTATTTTGCAGCACACCGCTATCGCCTGCTTGTGCAACAATCCAAACAAATGGGAGACGACCGGTGAACAGGCCTGTACCACCTCTTACAACAACATCCCTGTTACCAAACAGATCCCAGTTAAAACCAATCCTTGGTGAAATCATCAAAGAGGTCTGAGGAAGTGTTGATGTATCATAATGACCATTGTTATTATTGTAATCTTTGAACTGTTCTTTAAACACAGCAGCGTTATATGTATCCAATTTAGGATAGCTTGGTACCTCAAATCTTACGCCTGCTTGAACCTTGAAATTATCTGTAAAAGATATTTCATCTTGAAGATATACAGAAACTTGATTGAATTTAAATTCAGGATAAGCCTGTGAGAAATCGCTTTTCCAAGAATGTGTAATGGCGTATTGTGTTGGATTATCCATCAAGGTGCCATCATTAATGCGATTCATAATTTCAGCTTCTGAATCAAATGTGTATGAATAATAACCAGCACCAAATCTCTGGAATCCATTCTTTGTTTTGTTATGCTCATACTGTAATCCAAAGGTAATGAAATGTTTGTTTGTTGAATATGTCAACTCATCTGTAACATTAAGGGTACGAACATCTCTTAAATTACCATATGAAAACAATTCAGTACCGAACGATGTATAGTATTCATATTTTTTATCTGCGCCAACGCCAAAATCTACAAATGGGAACTCACCACCCTCTGTACTTCTTGGCTCATCCTGATGTGAATATGTAACACGCAGCAAGTTGGTTAAGGCTCCATTCAAGAAGCGGGAGTTAAGCTCACCCGCAAAAGATGAATAGTTTGTCTCTTGATAATATCTTGCATTTTCATAATACAATGCTGTAGCTTTCTGTCTAGACCCAATTAAAATTTTTCTATCTGCCAAACCACTTGTAGAAGTTGATGGGTCAGAAGGCGTTTTCTTCTTTGTGATGTTATACCTTACATTGATCTTGTGATTCCTGTTAATGTTCCAGTCTAATCGTCCCAAAAATTTGAAAGAAGGGCTTTTTGCAGAATATCCTTGATAAGCTCCTGTATTGTAACCATATTTGTCTGATAAATATTTAGAGATAGCATCCAATGTGGCAGCAGAAGGACGTGCAACGCCATTCTTACCATCTGTATATGTGTGATTTGCATCTGAAGCTACCATAGAGGTTCCAGGAGATGTTACATCCTCAGCCTCTGCGCTCAAGAAGAAGAAAAGTTTATCCTTAATGATAGGGCCGCCAACACGCGCACCATATACAAGGTTCTTCTCCTCATTAAGAGTAAGTGTACCATTCTTTGTTTTATCACCTCTGAACTTCTCATTATAATAATATGTATAAACAGATGCTCTGTATGTGTTGTCTCCCGAACGTGTTGTTGCATTCATTGCGCCGCCCAAGAAACCTGTCTGGCGAACATCAAACGGAGTTACGTTAATTGAGATCTGCTCCAATGCATCCATAGATACAGGAGAACCTTTTGCAGGCATACTCTCGCCAATACCAAATGCATTGTTCATTGCAGCACCGTCAATTGTAAAGTTGTTCTGACGATATGTACCACCACCAATCTGAGGGCCGTTACCGGTATTTGAAGATTGAGGAGTCATCTTAACAAAATTGTTCAAGTTTCTTGATACAACAGGAATATCATTCATCTGCTGCATGTTAAGAGATGTGGTAGCACCGGCTCTCTCACTTCTCATAGAGGATCTTGCACCGTCTGCAGAGACAACCAACTCGTTAAGAGACATAGCCTCTTCTGTAAGTTTTACGTTGTAAACGTAGTTCTCTGCAAGTTTAAGCTCAACACCTGTAACTGTGTTTTCACCAAAACCAAGAAGATTAACGGTAATGGTGTAAGGACCACCTGCACGCATGTTAGGGATTCTGTAATTACCGCTACCATCTACAATGGCATAGAATTGAGATCCCGATGGTGTGTGGGTTGCAAGGACAGTAGCTCCAACAGCAGGCTGTCCGTCTGCCTCAGTTACCTTACCACTCATAGACGAGGTGGTAACCTGTGCAAATGTTGCAATAGACAACATTAAGCTTAGAGCAGTAAGCGCAAATAGCTTAAGCGTTCTTTTCATAAAATTATTAAATAATAGATTAAATTTGGTTTAATTAAAATTTTGCGCAAAAGTAACCTCTTTTTCTAATAAATCTGAATTAGTGATGTTATTTTTTTGTTACAGCAAATTTTATTTATACATTTGCACCAGATTTACGGTGGACAGATTTGACTGCTTGCAACCACACTAAAAAATGCTAAAACGCTCTCTAAAAGGCACTCATTAATGGTAAGCGTAATGAGTTGTAATCATCACCCTCTAATTTAAGGGTCTAAGAGAAAGATTTTAGCATTTTATATACAGTAAAGTTCTCCTTGTAAGAGCCATTTTTCTCCCCTGTAAGAAACTTTTTTGTTATTGAATTTTATTAATTTTTAAAGGATATGGCTTATTTATTTACATCTGAGTCTGTTTCAGAGGGGCATCCCGACAAAGTTGCCGACCAGATTTCAGACGCAATCTTAGATGAATTTCTTAGACAAGACCCGCACAGTAAAGTAGCATGCGAGACCTTTGTAAGTACAGGACTTGTAGTTGTTGGAGGTGAGGTAAGATCTGAGGATGCTTATGTAGACATTCAGAAAATCGCTCGAGAGGTTATAAACAGAATTGGATATACCAAGGCAGAGTATATGTTCGATGGCAACTCATGCGGCATTCTCTCTGCTGTTCACGAACAGTCTCCGGATATTAACAGAGGTGTTGTCGTAGAGGACAAAGATGAGCAGGGGGCAGGTGACCAAGGGATGATGTTTGGGTATGCATGTAAAGATACGGAGGAATATATGCCGCTCCCTCTTTATTTAGCTCACCTTGCACTTGTAACTTTGGCAGATATAAGAAAGAATAGTAAAATCATGCCCTACCTTAGGCCTGATGCAAAATCTCAGTTTACAATAGAATATTCAGATGACCATAGACCGCTAAGGGTTCACACCATTGTAATCTCTACACAGCACGATGAGTTTGATACAGACGAAGCTATGCAGCAGCGTATTAAGAGCGATGTCAAGAACATTCTTATACCTAAGATGTTGGAAAAGCTCTCTCCTGCCGTACAGGAGCTGTTCAATAAGGATTACAGACTTTTGGTTAACCCAACCGGAAAGTTTGTTATTGGCGGTCCTCATGGCGACACCGGCCTTACGGGACGTAAGATAATTGTTGATACATACGGAGGAAAAGGCGCTCATGGCGGTGGAGCATTCTCCGGCAAAGATTCAAGTAAGGTAGACCGTTCAGCAGCATACGCGGCAAGATATATTGCCAAGAATCTTGTTGCAGCAGGGGTTGCAGACCAGATACTTATACAATTGGCATACGCTATTGGAGTCGCACGTCCGGTGAGTGTTAATGTAAACAGCTATGGAACGGCTAAGGTTATAAAAAATGGAAAAGTAATGACCGATGGCGAGATTGCAGAAGTTGTTGAACAGCTGTTTGACCTTCGTCCTGCCAAGATCGTAGAAAAGTTTGGCCTTATCAATCCAATATTCGAGCCTACAGCGTCTTACGGGCATTTTGGGCGTACACCGTATGTTAAAGAGGTTGAGGTTTTTGAGAATAGAAAACCTGTTAAGAAGAGTGTTCAGTTCTTTGGATGGGAGCTTTTGGACTCTGTGGATATAATTAAAAAGGCCTTTTTTTAATAAAAGTGTCTATATAATGTAAGTATGGCGGGCAGTTAATTCG
>ENA-OOYV01000679-OOYV01000679.1-human-gut-metagenome-genome-assembly--contig:-NODE-679-length-23269-cov-3.197295_pt1 | contig 23269 bp, 27 predicted proteins | sample MGYA00241704_ERZ501380 | MGnify/ENA primary metagenome ERZ501380 (study PRJEB25962, sample SAMEA2042984) | human gut metagenome | biome: human gut; feature: human-associated habitat; material: faeces...
TTGAAAACCGGCGATGTGAAAGCATCCGTGGGTTCGAATCCCACTCTCTCCGCCAGAAAATAAATATGTATGCGGAAGTACCCAAGTGGCCGAAGGGGCTCCCCTGCTAAGGGAGTAGGCCGTCAAAAGCGGCGCGAGGGTTCAAATCCCTCCTTCCGCGCCAGTAAAAAGAGACATCCTTTCGGATGTCTCTTTTTGCTTCACGCGGCTGATTTTGCCCTTCCCCCGTGAAACCACCCGTTGACAAACCCAATCAAACGGTTTATACTTATTGCCATCAAAAAGGCAGTGACGAAGAAGAAGCTGTTTTTCCGCGGCCAAAGAGAGGGGTGCCCCCGGCTGAAAGCACCCCGCCAAGGACACGGCCCGTACCACTTCCGAGCCGCCTGCGACGAGCAGGACGGGTATCGCCCGTTACAGCGATCGAAAGCGACGGCGTATGCCGGATCTCTTCCGCCGATACTGCGTTGCAGAAGCTTGAAATACAGACCGTATTCCTGCGCTCCTGCGCCTTGTCTCGACGAAAGATATCCCGCCATCCGCAGCGGACAGTAAAAATGCTGCGCAGGCCGTAAGCAGGGTGGAACCGTGGAGTAATGCCTATTACCTCACCCCTGATACCATTCAGGGGTGGGGATTTTTATTTATCCAGCCCCGATCACAAGGAGGAACAGACTATGAGCGAAGTCAACAAGGAATTTACGTTTGAAAACGAACAGTACCGCAAGACCTACTGGCACACCTGCTCCCACATCCTGGCCCAGGCTGTCAAGCGCCTGCACCCGGAGGTGAAGCTGGCCATCGGCCCCAGCATCGACAACGGCTTTTATTACGATCTGGACGCGCCCTTCGCCTTCACCCAGGACGACCTGGGCGAGATCGAGGCTGAAATGCGTAAGATCTGTAAAGAGAAGCTGAAGCTGGAGCGCTTCGAGCTGCCCCGCGCCGAGGCTGTCAAGTACATGGAGGAAAAGGAAGAGCCCTACAAGGTGGAACTCATCAACGATCTGCCCGAGGACGCCCACATCTCCTTCTACAAGCAGGGCGAGTTCGTGGACCTGTGCGCCGGACCCCACGTGGACTCCACCGGCCGCATCAAGGGCAACGGCATCAAGCTGACCGCCTGCAACGCCGCTTACTGGCGCGGCGACTCCAGCCGCCAGACCCTGCAGCGTATCTACGGCGTGGCCTTCCCCAGCAAGGACGAGCTGGATGCCTATCTGAAGGAGCGGGAGGAGGCCGTGAAGCGCGACCACAATAAGCTGGGACGCGAACTGGAATATTTCACCACTGTGGACTGCATTGGCCAGGGCTTGCCCATCCTGCTGCCCAAGGGTGCCCGCGTTATCCAGCTGCTGCAGCGCTGGGTGGAGGACACCGAGCAGCAGCGTGGCTATCTGCTGACCAAGACGCCCCTGATGGCCAAGCGTGAGCTGTACAAGATCTCCGGCCACTGGGATCATTATCTGGACGGCATGTTCGTCATGGGCGATCCCGCGGATGAGACGAAGGAGTGCTTTGCCCTGCGTCCCATGACCTGCCCGTTCCAGTATCAGGTGTTCCTGAACCGCGGCCGCAGCTACCGCGACCTGCCCATGCGTCTGGGCGAGACATCCACCCTGTTCCGCAACGAGGACTCCGGTGAGATGCACGGCCTGATCCGCGTCCGCCAGTTCACCATCTCCGAGGGACATCTGGTGCTGCGCCCCGACCAGCTGGAGGAGGAGTTCAAGCAGTGCCTGGATCTGGCCAAGTACTGCCTGGGCACCGTGGGCCTGTTGGAAAAGTGCACGTTCCGCTTCTCCCAGTGGGACCCCGCCAACCCCAACAACAAGTACGAGGGCACGGCGGAGCAGTGGGACCACGCCCAGGCCGCCATGGAGCGCATCCTGAAGGATCTGAACGTGGACTACACCGTGGGCATTGACGAGGCCGCGTTCTACGGCCCCAAGCTGGACATCCAGTACAAGAATGTGTACGGCAAGGAGGATACCCTTGTTACCATCCAGATCGATATGCTGCTGGCGGAGCGCTTCGGCATGTACTATATCGATGAGAACGGCAACAAGGCCCTGCCCTATATCATCCACCGCACGTCTCTGGGCTGCTATGAGCGGACGCTGGCCTACCTGATCGAGGAGTACGCCGGTGCGCTGCCCACCTGGATGATGCCCGAGCAGGTACGCTTCCTGCCTATTACTGACCGCGCTGCCGACTACTGCGTGCAGCAGGCCGCGGAGCTGCGCAAGCAGGGCTTCCGCGTGGAGGTGGACAGCCGCAACGAGAAGATCGGCAAGAAGATCCGCGAGGCTACCCTGGAGAAGATCCCCTTCATGCTGGTGGTGGGCGACCGCGACATGGAGAACGGCACCGTCTCCGTCCGTACCCGCAAGGGCGAGGACCTGGGCGCCATGACGCTGGAGGATTTCTCTGCCAAGCTGCGCCAGATCGTGGATGAGAAGCAGAAGATCTGACGAGTGCTATAAGTCATAAGGTAAGCGGGAGAGACAGGCGGAAGCCTGTCTCTTTTGCTGCAGTCAGACAAAAAACAGATTTCGCCAAAAGAAAAGTTTATTATAGCAAAACAGCAGGCTTCTGACAGAAAACCGCATGAAAAATACATGAAAATGATGCAAATGCGCCAAAAAAATGTGGGAAAGTGTGTGGATGAAAAACAAGGAGATGCGCTATTGAACACTATTCAGAGCGCAAAAGTCAAGAGTAAAAGCAGAAAAAACTAAAATATTTTTTCAGAAGGCTTCAAGCGGCTTCGGCGACGTATCTTTCAAAGAGCGATCCGGACGTTTCAAAGCCTAAAATCTCGCGCGGGTAATTGTTGATACGTTGTTCACCTTCTTTCTTTTTCTCCCCCCTCCGCCCCCCGCTGGGGGGAACGGGCTTAAAGGAATAAATCTATCGGCGATCCGGCGGGCTTCCTCGATCCGTGTTCCGAACCGATCCTTCACGATTGATTTTATATCCCCGCCGCCTTCCCGCTTTTATCACTCCCGCGCTTTCATTATCAAGGGCAAGCGGCTTCGCCGTGCTTCGCACCCTTGACAATGCGCGCGTTCGTGATCTCTGAAAAGCGGGCGACGGGGAATAAATAAAATCAATCTTCCGGAAGGGAAAGCGCTGGTCGTAAAACTTTACACATTTACAAGGCTTTTTATTGCGCCCCTTCGGGCGTTCCCGCTATTCGCGTTTCTTCCGGCGTTTCGGTTTCTCCGGTTCGCGTACATATTTATAATATATGTAGCCCCACTTCGTCGCGCGGGCTTCCACCAGCTTGTAACCCTTCGGCGCGATCGGTGCTTTCTTTTCCGTATACGTCCGAAGCGCAAGCGTCGGCGCTTCCTTCTCCGGCTGGCGAAGATTGCGCGTCGCCTTCCAACGGTGTCCGCCCTGTTCCGGTGTCCAATGGTTGAAGAGGTAATCCGCAAGCCCTGTGTAATCCTGCCCGTAGTCAACGCCGTTATAATAATTGTGTTCGCGCAAGTGCCGAATATGGATTACTGATCCGTCGTTCCACTTGCCGCTGATCGTTTCTTCCGGTATGCCGTCCGAAATCATGTGAAAATGAATTCGGTTCGTAGACTTGCCGCGCCCCATGTAAATAATGATCTTCGCGTCGGGACAAGCCCTTTGAAGCCGCCGGAAGTAATTGTCGCGTATTCTGCGCGCTTCGCTGAATGTATGAACTTCGCTGTCGTCGTCGAACGTCAGCGTACTATATAAGGAAAGCGGCGAAAAGTTTTCATTAACCAGCCGCTGGTGTTTCCGCTTTGATATGCCGATCCGGTGTTGCGCGCGCTCTTCGTCGTCCTTGAAGCGCGGTCGCGGTTCAGCTTTCTTGATGTTCGCTCGATCGGATACGGTGTAAACCTCTTGTTCACATACAACGCCCGAAAAAATACGTCTTTTAACCCTCTGCATAATCCCGCCGCCCTTCCTTGACAAAAGCGCCGTAAAATGCTATAATTTCAATATTGAATAGCTCCTTTTACAGCTATGTAAGAGGAAAAGAGAACGTCCGGAACGTCGCAACCGGACGTTCTCTTTTTTTGTTTTGTCAGCCGTTATTAAATCCTGCACCCTGCTCGAAATCGGCGCACCGTTCTTCTTCGCAAGGCTTGAAGCGCATTCCGTCCGCGCACCCGACGCAAGGGAACGGGCGTACCCCGTCCGGAAGCGCGCCTTCGCGCAAGTGAACGCATTGTTCCAGCTTCGCGCATTGATCGCACCAGCACTTCCGGCAATCGCCGATCAGCGTTTTTTCAACCGGACGTTTCAAGCCCTCTTCGGCTTCCTGCGCGTCGTGTTCTTCCTGCATTTCCCGCGCCGCCTGTTCGATCGTGTAATCTTCAACGCCTTCTAAAATGCCCCGAAAGAATGGCGCGAACGCGTAGCCGATCCCCAGCCCTGCGCGCAAAAGCAATTCTTCGTCGATCTTAATATCTGCCATTGTTCCCGCCGCCCCTCCGAAGCGCTCTGAAAAGCACGTTCAAAACGATGTAGACGATCACAACGGAAGCGGCGACGCAAGCAACGCCGCAAAGCATATAAAAGGCGTTCACCATGAATTGATACATTGTCATTCGTCAGCCCTCCCGAAAACCTCTTCCGCGTCGATGTCCCACGCGGCGGCAATATGCTTCATCATATCGACGGCTTCGGCGCGCTTCTTCTGTTCCTCTGCGTTCTCGCCGTTTAAGTACGATACCAAGATTTCAGATTTGAGATTGCAAAGCGGGCGAACGCCCCCGTGGCCGTTGCACGCGATGTAGCTGTTCAAAGAGCCGTCCGAATTGACGGTGCGGACGAAATTATTTATCGGGCTGTCCGGTGTAGCCGTCCACCACCAACGATCCGGAAGCGCCGGAATGTTGCCGCGCAAAAGGCGGTATTCCTCGCAAGTGATAAGCCCGATCCGGACGCGATCGCCGCCGTAATTCTTCAAGCCGTCGTCAGCGGTCAAGTCGATGTTGAAATACTCGAACATTTCTTCCGGCGCGCCCGCCTTAATCAGACGGCGCAAGAATTCGCCGTTCAGATAGGCACGAAGGGAAGAAGCGGCAAAGTCGTTCTTGTTCCCTTCATCGAAGGCGCGTTCCTCGACGCAATCGGAAGTAATGCACTTCACCCAATCCGCGCCCGTCTGAATGACCGTCCAAGCGATCCCGCCCATTGTGAATTCCTGTTTCGGCTCGAAGCCGTGTTTGTTCTCTTTCATATTGAATAGCTCCTTTCCTGCGGCGCTGTCTGCGCCCGCTCGTTGAATAAGTCTGTTGATATACCAAACCGCCTTTTGCAAGTCCTCTTCACCGTTTTTCAGCTTCCAGCGCCACAAATACTTGATCGCGTTCGCTGTGCAAAAGGCTTCGATACCTTGAAGCCCGCTTGTCGCGGCTTCCAGCGCGTCGATACACTCAATCCCGCCCGCGTTATAGTGCGGCGGGTGGTTCACCCGCTCCGCCATGATTAACACTTCTTGCCGCCGTGCCGATACGGGCGGCTTTTGTTGTATTCGTGCTTTACCTCCAGCACGTTTTCAATGTCAATTCCGGCATACGCGCAATAATCAAGAACGCGAATAATCACGTCGGCAAGCTCTGCCGCGATCCCTTCGGGCTTCTTGCTCTGCGCGGAACAACGGGCGTTCGGATTTTCCGGATCGTAAGGGCGGCTTCCGCAATGCGCGCTTCCGTCCTCTTCGCAACAAACCCCGCCAGCGTTGCAAGGGAAATAAAGAAGCGGCTTCCCGTCGCGGTATTCCTCCAGCGCTTCGGATACCTCCGAATGAATAAGCGCCACGATCTCCGGAAACGTTCTTTCGCCTTCCCACCAGCCGTGTTCAACGGCGTTCTTGTGAACCTCTGCCGCAAACTCGTTAATTGTCATTGTCTTTACCCTCTCTTTCAATCGGTTTCTTTTGCAAAAGCGCAATCTTCGCAACGTTCGACAGTTTCGTTCGGATTATCAATCGGGCATTCCCAGCCGCTTTCAACGTCCTGTTCCGTAAGCCCGCAAGCGTATTTCTGCGAATTCTTCGCTTCGATTTCCTCTGCGCGGCATTCGCACTTTTCGCCGCTGTCAAGATGTGCGCCGCAATGCGGGCATTCCTTATAAGGTGTTGCCATGTCTTTCTCCTTCCTAATAATCAGCCGCCGGAAGCCGTCGGCGCATAGCGTCAAGCCGTGTTCCTTCACGTACTCCCGCCGCCGCGCGGCTTCTGCCGCTTCCCAGCCGCAAGAAGCGCATTCCGAAGGCTTGCATTTCTGCGTTTTCTCCGGATCAATGCCCAGCAAGCACTTCAAGGGCGGCTTTTCCTGTCGGTTATTCATTCTTCACCCGCTTTCCGCACGAAGGGCAATAATTGAGCGGGTAGCCCTTGCCGTCCTTCATGTAATCCGTTGTCCGTCCGCATTTGCGCCCGTTTACTACTGCGTAGGAAACAAGCGCGGCGGATAAAGCCATTCCGAACCCTGCGGGCTTGCTGTGGTGTTCTTCAATGAACCGTTGAAGCGCGATCGCTTCGCAAAACGTGCATTTCTTTTTATCGCTCATTCCTTCACCCGCTCCCCGTTATAGATAACTACCATTGAAGGGAAGGGCGCTGGATCGGCGGCGTTCCCGTCGTCGTCCGTGAACCGTAGCCGCCCGCGCACGAAGCGGATTTCCGCTTTCCCGTAAATGTAATCGTGAAAATATGCTGTGTCTGTCCGCGCTGGGATAAGTAAAACAATCGGATACCCCCCCCCGCGCTTCCTCGAAAGCCTTTTGAACCCACTTGCCGATCTCGCGTCCGTAAGGCGGATTGCAGAATACCGCGCCGCCGCGATCCCAACTTTGTGAAAGCCCGTCCGTTTCCGGCGTGTAATACAAAGAGCATTTCGCCGTCTTGTCGGTCGCCGCCGGATCAAGCACGAAGCCGAATTCGGCGTTCAGCTTGTCGAAGAAGCCTTGCGGCGTACACCAGCACATATTTTTAGAGGATAGAAGCGCCGCGTTCATTCGTCCGCCACCTCGCTTTCCTCGACAACCTCGCCCGCGTCCGGATCGACGTTCAAGGAACATTGTTCCGGCTCTGTGAATGTGAAGCGGTCGCGGGCTTCGCGTTCCCTGCGTTCCTTTTCAGAAAGGGAGAATTCGCATTCCCGCGTTAAGCTCTGCAAGCTCTCCACGAACTGCTGATTGATAACGTCATAAGGCATAATCACCGCTTGAAGCAGGAAGCCCGCCTTCGCGACGATGTAGGGCGCTCCCTCCGCCGTGCGGCGTTCGTAAAGCTCCAGCACGTCCAGCACGTCAGCAACGGGCGAAAGATAGCGGCTTTCGATGAATACCAGCCCGCGCGTTGTGCGGATCGGCTTCAAGGTTCGTCCGGAATAGATGATCGAAATTCCTTCCCGCTCGACGTGCCTTTCCGTTTCGTCTGTGTCCTCGAAGCTGATACCCACCGGAACGCCCAGCGTTTTCACGAAGTAATTATCGCGGTCTTTCTCCGGAACGTCGAAGATCGTCAAAAGGCTTTCTTTGTCAAGCTGGGGAAGCCCGACAACCGGATAAACCGCCGATCCGTCGCCGATGTACTGCGTTAATATGTCGCCGTCGTCGCTGTACCGCTCGAAGATTGCAATATTCTTGTTCTTCTTGCAGATAGCGGCGATACTTTTAATCTTCATCTTCGCACCCCCACTTGATAGCCTGTCCGCATTGCCCGCAAAAAGCGTTTTCGTTTTCGTCTGCGTTGTGCAGATATTCACCGCTTCCGCAATTCGGGCAAGCCATAACGCCTTTGTCCCCGTCCGGATACGGTGAAGCGGGAATGTTGAGCGCGTCCGCGTCGTGCCGTTCCGCATTGTCCGAAATGTCAACGCGGGGAACGCGGATCGCCAGCGCGATTTGGCAACCGCAAATCGGGCAATCAACCGCCGAAAAGCGCGTCGGCGCTTTCGTCAGCATATCCGCCATAGAACGCGGTTCTTCCGCCGTGTAGATGTTTTCCCGCTCCGGTGTGAAGCGATAGCCGCAAACGCGGCATTCTGTCTTTTTCTTGCTGAACATAATTGAATAGCTCCTTTCGTGCGATTTAATATTTACCGTAGACGCGGACGGCGGTTTTCCCGCCATGCGTCGCCGCCGATACGATAGCCGAAGGCATAAAGGAAACGCGCAAGAAGTCCCGCGCGGCGCGCTTCGCAAGCCGCCATGTAATCAACTTCGCGTTCGGCTCTTCCGCCGCCGTGTCGTCGATCGGATATTCGCAAATAAGCACGGTGTTTCCGAACGGGCGGCGCGCCGGACGTTCCTTCATAAACTCTTTGTTTCCTTCCTTGCACTTGATAATTTCAAGCGCCTTCGGGAACTGCCAGCCGCTTTTGTTGTCCTTCATTGTGTGTCCCTCCCTTAATCTGTGTACGGGCTTTCAAGCGTCCAGCCGAAGCAATCCGTACTTTTCCATTCCGTTGTGAAGTGATTGCGCCGCCCGTCGCCCGTGAAGAAGCAGTATTCCGCCGGAAGCACCCGCCCGACGTTTTCTTCGCCGTCCCGCTCCGCGCGGTATCGTGTCAGCACGTCCGCCGCAAGAAGGGCGAATTCCTCTTTCACGGGATATTCGGGATCGTAGCCGCTGAACTGATAGGGCGCTTCGATAACCTCCAGCACCGTGTCGGGGAAGCGCGGATTGTCAACGCGGTTCAGAACGCACCATACAACCGCCGCTTGCTCCGTCGTAGAAGGAACGATCCCCGCTTCGCCGTAGATCAGCTTTGCAAGGGCTTCAACCTCCGCCGCGTTCGGCACATATCCCGCCACCGTCCCGCTCGAAGGAAGAAGAACGGCGGTCGGCTGGTGTACCTCTTCAAGCGTTCCGGCGGTCGTGTCCTTCGGCTTGTCCGCCGCACCGCTCCCGCTCCACGGCATAAGCGCCGCAAGAAGGGCGGCAACGGTCAGCAATGCAACCGTAAGGGCGACGCGACGGCGAAGCATTGCCCGCCGCCGTCGTTGTGCCTGTATCCGCCGGGGCTTGTGTGCGCTGGCTGTCTGCTCGACTATGTAACCGCAAGGCACTTCGCAAATAAACTTCCCGTCCGCGTCTTGCAGGACGGCAAGCGCCCCGCGCGCCCGATCCGCCGTCATTGTTCCACCTCCGCCGCCGGAAGAGAAAGCCACCATTCCGGATTGTTCCGGAACTGCTCATTCGCGCAAGCGTCGCAATTCTCCGCCGTGCAGGAAGAGCAATAACGCTTCTGAAAAGCCGCGTCCCACGGCGCTTCAATGCAAGGAAGGGAACGAAGGAAGCCCGCCAGCGTGGGCTTGTCCTCCGTGATAGCGTCAAACGCTGTTGTATTGCCTTTGCTCATTCCGAAACACTCCCTTCCCATTTTCTTGTTCTGAAATCAATAGGAACGTCCGAATACTTGATATAGATTTCTTCGTTCCTTTTGAAGCCTTCGATATAAAACTTATTGATGTACCTTCCTTCCGATACAAGCCAATGTGCTTCTTGCATGATTGCCGCCACCGCCGTATGCGGAACGGTCAGCACTTGAAGCGGATCGCCGAATATCGAATACGCCGTTTCGTCCTTCACGGATTTTTTGAAGTTTTCATACGCCTTTGTTCCGGTTTCAACCTCCATTCCGAAAGTCATTCCGTCGAACTCCTTTGCGTGAAATCCTTTTTTCATATTGAATAGCTCCTTTCGTATTTCAGCAATTCGCGCCGCGTCGGTTTCCTCTGCGCCGGAAATTCTCTTGCACCGTCGCTTGTGCAAGATCGGCGCTGTACTTCGGGCGGGCGTAGCCGTCAAACTCTCCCGTATAGCCGCGCTTCAACTCTTCGTAGATAGCGGCGGCGCTCCTTTTCAGACGGGCGGCAATGTCAACAACGCGTTCACCCTCTGCATACATTCTTTCGATCTCGCGGCGCTGTTCCAGCGTCAAATAACTGTATCCGTTCAATGTTTTAACCTCCTTCCGCCTGCCTTCGGATAAAAAAATAATGCAGGAAAAACCGTAACGGTTTCTTCTGCATTTAATGATACTCTCAACAGAACACTATTCAGAGACACAAATATGTTGACAGAGTGTGAACTTATCTGGTAAAATCAAATGGGTGCGCAGCACCCGAATGCATAGAAGTGAATGGGGCGCGCCCTGTTCGCTGTTTCCTTCTGGCGGAGGAAACAACAAACTATGGTAAAGGAATTAGGAGGTAAACATGAAAAAAGTAGTTTCTCTGCTGCTGGCTCTCATCATGGCGTTCTCCCTGGTCGCCTGCGGCGAAAAGAAGGGCGAGACCGATGACAACACCGACACCGTGCCCTACAAGATCGGCATCGTGACCGGCTCCGTCTCTCAGTCCGAGGATGATCGCCGCGGCGCCGAGGCCTTCCAGGCGGAGTATGGCGTGGATATGGTCCAGCTGGCCATCTATCCCGACAACTTCACCGAGGAGACTGAGACCACCATCCAGTCCATCGTGAACCTGTCCGCCGACCCCCTGATGAAGGCCATCATTGTCAATCAGGCTGTCCCCGGCACCACCGAGGCTTTCCGCAAGATCAAAGAGACTCGCCCTGACATCATCTGCATCGCAGGCGAGGCTCACGAGGATCTGCCCGAGATCAGCTCCGCTGCCGACCTGGTCACCAACAACGACTTCGTGTCCCGCGGCTATCTGATCATCCGCACCGCGCACGAGCTGGGCTGCGACACCTTCGTACATATCTCCTTCCCCCGCCACATGTCCTATGAGACCATGAGCCGCCGCGTGGCCATCATGAAGGCCGCTTGCGAGGAGTTCGGCATGAAGTTCGTCCTGGAGACGGCTCCCGATCCCACCTCTGACGTGGGCGTTTCCGGCGCTCAGGCCTACATTCTGGAGCAGGTGCCCGCATGGGTCGAGAAGTACGGCCAGAAGGCTGCTTACTTCTGCACCAACGATGCGCACACCGAGCCTCTGCTGAAGCGCCTGCTGGAGTGCGGCGGCTACTTCATCGAGGCCGACCTGCCCTCCCCCCTGATGGGCTATCCCGGCGCGCTGGGTATTGATCTGACCGAGGAAGCCGGTGATTTCGAGAAGATCCTGACCAAGGTCGAGTCCGCCATCGTGGAGAAGGGCGGCGCCGATCACTTCGGTACCTGGGCTTACTCCTACGGCTACACCCTGTCCGCCGGTCTTGCCCTGCACGCCAAGAACGTGCTGGACGGCAAGAGCGAGCTGAAGGACATGGACGATGTGGCTGCCGCTCTGCAGGTCTACTCTCCCAAGGCGGCCTGGAACGGCGCCAGCTACACCAACGCCACCACCGGCGCGAAGTCTGAAAACGTGTTCCTGATCTATCAGGATACCTATATCATGGGTGATCCCGGCCACTTCATGGGCAACGCCGACGTGGAGATCCCGGAGAAGTACTTCACCGTCAGCTGACGACAGGCTTTTGAAGCAACCATTAAAGCGGGGAGGGAGGGCATCCTCCCTCCCCGCTGCTATAGGTAGGGATGAATATGGAAAAGAACAATGCTCCGCTGCTTGAGATGCGGAATATCAAAAAGGGCTTTTTCGGCAATCAGGTGCTCACAGACATCAACTTCACCTTGAAAGAGGGCGAGGTGCTGGGTCTGGTGGGCGAAAACGGTGCCGGAAAGAGCACCTTGATGAAAATACTGTTTGGCATGGACGTGATCCGTGAGACGGGCGGCTATGAGGGGGATGTCCTGATCGACGGAGAAAAAGTGCAGTTCAACACCCCCTTTGATGCGCTGAAGGCCGGCATCGGCATGGTGCATCAGGAGTTCTCGCTGATCCCCGGCTTTACTGCCACGGAGAACATCCTCCTCAACCGCGAGCCCAAGAAAAAAAGCGTCATTTCAGAAGTGTTCGGCCCGCGCCTGGACACTCTCGACTATAAGGAAATGGATAACCGCGCCGCAAAAGCCATCGAGAAGATGGGCGTGGCTATCGACCAGAAGATGGTCATCAGCAGCATGCCCGTGGGGCACAAGCAGTTTACGGAGATCGCCCGCGAGCTGAGCAAGGAGAACCTGAAGCTGCTGATCCTGGACGAGCCCACCGCCGTGCTCACCGAGCAGGAGGCGCAGGCGCTGCTGGACTCCATCCGCGGCATGGCCGCCCGGGGCATCGCCGTGATCTTCATCACCCACCGCCTGCAGGAGATCCTGTCGGTGTGCGATAAGGTGGTCATCATGCGGGACGGTTATGTGGTCAAGGACGTGCCCGCCCGCGAGACGGACGTCCGCGACATCACCCACTACATGGTGGGGCGCGAGGTGGCCGCCGGCGGCGTTGCCCACGACATCCGCGACCACTCCGATGCCCGCACCATTATGTCCATCCGCAAGCTGTGGGTGGATATGCCCGGCGAGATCGTCCGCAACGTGGATCTGGACGTGAAGGAGGGCGAGATCCTGGGCATCGGCGGTCTGGCCGGCCAGGGCAAGCTGGGTATTCCCAACGGTGTGATGGGCCTGTACGAGGCGGGCGGCACCGTGGAGTTCGACGGCAAGCCTATCGCGCTGAACAGCCCCCGGAAGTGCCTGGACTCCCAGCTGGCCTTTGTGTCCGAGGATCGGCGCGGCGTGGGTCTGCTGCTGGATGAGTCACTGGAGTGGAACGTGGCGTTCCCCGCCATGCAGGTGCAGAACAAGTTCCTGAAGAGAATGGGTTTCTTCACATGGCGCGACGAAAAGGCCATCCACACGGTGACGAACCGGTATATCGATGAATTGCAGATCAAGTGTACCGGCTCCGGCCAGAAGGCCAGAGAGCTGTCCGGCGGCAACCAGCAGAAGGTGTGTCTGGCCAAGGCGTTCGCGCTGGAGCCCCGCTTCCTCTTCGTGTCCGAGCCTACCCGCGGCATCGACGTGGGCGCCAAGGCGCTGGTGCTGGAGGCGCTGAAGAAATTTAACCGCGAATCCGGCGTCACGGTGGTGATGATCTCCTCCGAGCTGGAGGAGCTGCGCCAGATCTGCGACCGCATCGCCATCGTCTCCGGCGGCAGGGTCGCCGGTATCCTGCCTGCTGACCATTCCTCCGAGGAGTTCGGTATGCTCATGGTCAGTCAGGTGAAGTAAGGAGGAAGAAATGGGCAATACGACCACACTTGGAAACAAGTCAAAATTCAGAGAGTTGGTGGACAGCTTCGGCCTGCCGCGTCTGATCATCGCGTGCTTCCTGCTGCTGCTGCTCATCGCCGCGCCCTGCGTGGGGCTGGATTTCCCCACACAGATCACCAATATCATCACCCGTTTCAGCTGGAACGCCGTGATGGTGTTGGCCATGGTGCCCATGGTACACTCCGGCTGCGGCCTGAACTTCGGCCTGCCGCTGGGTATCGTGTCCGGACTGCTGGGTGCCACGCTGTCCATCGAGCTGGGCTACACCGGCTTTGCCAGCTTCCTGATGGCCATCCTCATCGCCACGCCCTTTGCCCTGCTGTTCGGCGGCGGCTACGGCTGGCTGCTGAACAAGATCAAGGGCGGCGAGATGATGATCGCCACCTACGTGGGCTTCTCGTCCGTGTCCTTCATGTGCATGATGTGGCTGCTGCTGCCGTACAAGCACCCCACCATGGTGTGGGGCTTCTCCGCCAGCGGTCTGCGTACCGTCATTTCGTTGGAGGGCTATTATGACAAGGCGCTGGCCAACATTCTGACCATCGACCTGAACAGCATCGGCATCAATCTGGTGATCCCCACCGGTACGCTGCTGTTCTTCGTGCTGATGGCCGTGCTGATGTGGGCGTTCCTGCACACCAAGACCGGCACCGCCATGACCGCTGTGGGCTCCAACCCCGCCTTTGCCCGCGCAGCGGGCATCAACGTGGACAAGATGCGGCTTATCTCCGTGATCATGTCCACCTGGCTGGGTGCTGTGGGTATTCTGGTGTATGAGCAGGGCTTCGGCTTCATACAGCTGTACAACGGCCCCTTCTGGATGGCCATGCCCGCCGTGGCCGCCATCCTGATCGGCGGCGCGTCGGTGAATAAGGCATCCATCGGCAATGTGATTATCGGTACGATCCTGTATCAGGGCGTGGTGACCATGACCCCCACCGTGATGAGCGCCGCCTTCCAGATGGATATGAGCGAGGTCATCCGTATCGTGGTATCCAACGGCATGATCCTCTATGCCCTGACCAGAAAGACGGAAAGGGGGCGCTGACATGAAGGGTAAGAGATTCGACGTAAAGCAATTCCTGGGCAAAAACTCAGTGCCCGTCCTGTTTATCATCATCTGCGCCGTGCTCATTCCCGTGTCCGGCCTGCCGGTGAGCTACATACTCAACGAGGCTATGACCCGTCTGGGGCGCAACGCCTTTTTGATCCTGAGCCTGCTGATCCCCATTATGGCCGGTATGGGTCTGAACTTTGCCATGACGCTGGGCGCTATGGCCGGCGAGATCGCGCTGATCCTGGTGGCGGACTGGCAGATCTGGGGTATCCCCGGTCTGGTGCTGGCGGCCATCCTGTCCATCCCCCTGTCCATTCTGCTGGGTCTTATGTGCGGCAGCATCCTGAACCGCGCCAAGGGCCGCGAGATGGTCACCAGCTACTTTATCGCCTATTGCATGACCGGTGTGTACCAGCTGGTGGTGCTGTATATGATGGGGCCCATCATCCCCATCCTCCACAACACACTGAAGCTGCCCCGCGGCTTTGGTATCCGCAACACAGTCAGCCTTCTGCAGATGCGGCAGAGCGTCGATAATGCGCTGGCCATCTACGTGGGCGGCGTGAAGATCCCCGTGCTGACGCTGATCATCATCGCATTGGCCTGCCTGTTCATCGTGTGGTTCCGCCGCACGAAGCTGGGACAGGACATGCGCGCGGTGGGCCAGGACATGAATGTGGCGCGGGACGCCGGCATCAATGTGGACCGCACCCGCCTGATCTCCATCGTCATGTCCACCGTGTTCGCGGGCTTCGGCATGATCATCTACCTGCAGAACATGGGCAACTTCCCCACCTATACGGCGCATACCAACGTCGGCATGTTCTGCATCGCCGCGCTGCTGGTGGGCGGCGCGTCCGTGGAAAAGGCGTCCATCGGCAACGTGTTCCTGGGTGTGCTCCTGTTCCATACCATGTTCATCGTGGCGCCGGCCGCCGGAACCAAGATCACCGGCGACTCCATGATCGGCGAGTACTTCCGCGTGTTCGTGTCCTACGCCGTTATCACCGTGGCACTGGTCATGTACGAGGCCAAGAAGCGCAAGGAGAACCGCACGCTGGGTCAGCAGCTGGCCATTGAGCAGAAGGCCGAGGAGGAGGGGAGAACCGCATGAAAACGACGAAACGCTCGTGGCTCATCCGTATCGCCTTTATCCTGGTGCTGGTGCTCATCGCCGTGCTGATGCTGCGCATCGGACGCGGCCACACCGTCTATTTCGACAACCGCGCAGTGGACAAGGGCGGCCAGTCTGTGGAGGCACCCTATAAGATCACTGTGTATGTAAACGGCGAGCAGATCTCCAAGCTGTACGAAAAGGAGCGCTGCTTGACCACCGTCATCGGCGACAAGCTGGAGCTGACCGTGGAGGTCATGCAGCAGAAGGGCGGCAGCGAGACAACGGAAACGTACCAAATGACACTGCCCCATAACATCGACGGCATCATCATCAACCTGCCGGCGTATATGGCTGGTCTGCCGGAGGAGGCCTATCTGGAGGAATTTATCCCCGCGCCTCCCACCGAGGAGGACGACGAGGAAGCGCCCAACACCGAGGACGATATGGGCCTGGGCGACTTCTGATAATGTGTGCTGCATACACAGCCCATGCGAAAGCATGGGCTGTGGGCACATAGGGACTTGCTTGCGCTCGGCAGGCGGATATGCTATACTGAATGGGCGGCGCGGAGACCGCGGCCGCATGGGAAAGGAGTATCAAAATGGCTGTTTTGAAAGGCTTGAAGCCAGAAAAGGTGTTCGCATATTTTGAAAAGCTGTGCTCGGTGCCCCACGGCAGCGGCAACACGAAGATCATCAGCGATCTGTGCGTGGGTTTTGCCAAGGAACTGGGACTGAAGTACCGGCAGGAGCCGTGCAACAACGTGGTGATCTGGAAGCCGGCATCTCCCGGCCATGAGAGCGCCGAGCCGATCATCCTGCAGGGACACATCGACATGGTGTGCGCCAAGACCGACGACTGCACCAAGGACATGACCCGCGAGGGACTTGACCTGATGACCGACGGGGAGTGGATCTGGGCGGACAAGACGTCGCTGGGCGGCGACAACTGCATTGCCGTGGCCATGATCCTGGCGATCCTGTCGGATGATACGCTGGTGCATCCGCCCATCGAGGCGGTGTTCACCGTGGACGAGGAGGTGGGCATGGACGGCGCCTTTGCGCTGGACTGCTCTGACCTGAAGGGCAAAAAGCTGCTGAATTTGGACTCCGAACTGGAGGGCGTGTTCACCGTGTCCTGCGCAGGCGGCATGCACGCCGATTGCCTGCTGCCCGCAGCGCTGACCGATGCGGCGGGCATGGAGGGCTTCGGCATCACCGTGGCCGGCTTGCGGGGCGGTCACTCCGGTGCGGACATCCATCTGGGACGCGGCAGCGGCAACCGCCTCATGGGACGGGTACTGGCCACAGCGCTGGAGAAGTTCCCCGGCCTGCGGCTGGCGGCCATCTCCGGCGGCCAGTTCGACAACGTGATCTGCTCCCGCTGCGATGCGGCGGTGGCGCTGCCCAAGGGCAGCGGCCGGGCGTTCGAAGCGTTTATTCGGGAGCTTGAGGGGGTGCTGAAGAACGAGTACGCCGTCACCGACCCCGATGTGACGCTGACCTGCGCGGCGGCGGAGACGGCAAAAGCCGTGTCCGCAGAGCGCACCGTGACGCTGGTGCAGGCGCTGACGGCCATGCCGCAGGGCGTGGAGGCTATGGACACGGATTTCCCCGGTCTGGTGCAGACATCCCTGAATATGGGCGTGGTGAAGCTGGGCGGCGACGGACTGCACATCGCGTTCTCCATCCGGTCGTCCATCGCGTCCCGGAAGCTGATGCTGGCGCAGCGGGTGCGGGCTGTGGCGGCGCTGGCGGGCGGCACTGTGGCAGAGCGGGGCGTGTACCCCGGCTGGCAGTACAAGAGGGAGTCGCAGTTCCGGGATACGCTGCTGGCGGCGTATAAGGATCTTACCGGAAAGGACGGCGTGGTGGAGGCCACCCACGGCGGTCTGGAGTGCGGATTGCTGATGGAGAAGATCCCCGGTCTGGACGCGGTGTCCATGGGGCCGGAGCTGCACGATGTACACTCCGTGCGGGAGCGGCTAAGCGTGCCTTCCACGGAGCGCACCTATGAACTGGTATGCGAGCTGCTGCGGCGCAGCTGTTGAATGTGACAGAAAGCTGAGAGGCGGGGCTTTGCCCCGCCTCTGTTATTTTGCAGGATTGCACGGCAAAAAATGCACTTCTTGCGGGGCGTTCCTGCATAAAACAATTTAGCATTATGAATAGACCACCGCTAAAAAGTACATGATACAGACAAAACTGCGGATTTGCCGAAAGAAATGCCGACTAAGAAAAGCGGAATGTCCGCACGGACGGGAAAATCGTTCCGCAGAAAAATGAAATTTTCCGCATTTAGATATTGCAAAAAGTTTATGCCTGCGATATAATGGCACCGTTGAACACCGCCGTGCCCGACCGGCCGGCGGAAAAAGCTGTTTTTCAGGAAGAGGAAAACAATTTATCTATCAATAAGGAGAAAGAACATGAAAAAGTTTTTTGCACTGGTTCTGGCGCTGGTCATGGCGCTGAGCCTGGTCGCCTGCGGCGACAAGAAGGACGACAGCGGCGATGTGACCGCTGAGCATACCGACACCACCACCGTGGCCGTGGGTGCTGTGATCCTGGCTCGCGACGACGTGTCCAGCGACGACGTGTACAAGTTCGTGGCGGACATCTTCGACAACGCCGCGTCCCTGACCACCAGCCACGCCAAGTACGGCGAGCTGAGTCTGGAGTACGGCGCTTCCATCACCTCCGTGCCCTATCACCCCGGCGCTGCCAAGTACTTCGCCGAGAAGGGCTTTGAGGTCGCCGCCGTCAAGGACGGCGCCGGCAACACCGACTCCCGCAACCTGCGCTTCGTCACCGGCGGCGAGTCCGGCACCTACTACGCCTTCGGCTCCGTCATCGCCCAGCACGCCACCAATAACGCCGGCATCAACGTGGTCGGTCTGGTGGGCAACGGCTCTCAGGCCAACGTGCAGGAGCTGGTGGACGGCACCGCTGACTTCGCCTTCTGCCAGTCCGACGTGATGGCCTACGCCTACAACGGCACCAACCTGTTCGAGAGCAAGGTGGAGGGCTTCTCCACTGTGGCCGCCCTGTACATGGAGCAGGTGCAGATCGTCACCACCAACCCCGCCATCAAGACCGTGGCTGACCTGGCCGGCAAGTCCGTGTCCATCGGCGCTCCCGGTTCCGGCGTGTACTTCAACGCCATTGACGTCCTGGGTGCTTACGGGCTGACCGAGGACGACATCAAGCCCACCTACCAGTCCTTCAGCGACAGCGCCGACGCCCTGAAGAACGGCCAGATCGACGCCGCCTTCATCGTGGCCGGTGCCCCCACCACCGCTGTGACCGACCTGGCCACCACCAAGGATACCTACCTGGTCAGCCTGGACAGCGAGCACATCGCCAAGCTGCTGGAGACCTCCGACTATTACACCGAGACCGTCATCGCCAAGGACGTGTACTTCGGCGACTAAATCCTTAGCAGAGAATTGACGCTTTTCGAGGCTACGGCGGGGTTTCCCGCCGTAGTCCTCGCGCTATTCTGTAATCTTCAGGGAGAGAAACGACTATGAGCATCGACAAGAAAAAACCGGATACCAGCCCGGCCGACGGCGTCAATACCGCCGCGGACGAGGCCCCGGATCTGGACGCGGTCATGCGTAAATATGACCGTGAATCCGCCACCCGCCTGTGGGAGGGTACGCCCCAGCTGATCATCCGCATCCTCATGGCCGCGTTCGGTCTGTTCTGCATCGGCATGACCCTGTTTTCCAAGGCCATGCCCGAGATCCGGCTCACCATGTTCGTGGGCTGCATCATTATCATCGGCTTCCTGACCTACCCCGCCAGCAAGCACCACGTCAGGGTCAACTACCTGCCCTGGTACGATATCGTGCTGATGGTGGTGGGCGCGGCCTGCTTCTTCTACTTCGCGCTGAACGCCATGACGCTGGTGCGCCTGTCCACCCGTATCGAGACGGTCCACGTCATCATCGGCGTGGTGGGTATCCTGATCCTGATGGAGCTGTGCCGCCGCTGCGTGGGTCTGCCTATTCTGTGCGTGGCCGGCGTGCTGATCGTGTACGCGTTCATCAACCAGCTGAGCTACGCCGGCGCGGTGAACGGTGCCACCCTGTATGACGCGCTGAAAACCATCATCTACAAGCTGTTCTACACCACCTCCGGCGTCATCGGCACGCCCATCAACGTGTGCTATACCTACATCGTTCTGTTCATCATCTTCGGCGCGTTCCTGGAGCGCACCGGCATCGCCAACTTCTTCATCAGCTTTGCCAACCGTCTGGCCGGCTGGTCCAGCGGCGGCCCGGCGAAGGTGGCTGTTATCAGCTCCGCCCTGTGCGGCATGGTGTCCGGCTCCTCCGTGGGCAACACCGTCACCACCGGTTCCTTCACCATCCCCATGATGAAGAAGACCGGCTACAAGCCCGAGTTCGCCGGCGCCGTCGAGGCCGCGGCCTCCACCGGCGGCCAGATCATGCCCCCCATCATGGGTGCGGCGGCCTTCCTCATGGCCGAGTACATGAAGCTGCCCTACGCCCAGGTGGCCGTCAAGGCCATCCTGCCCGCGCTGCTGTACTTCACCGGGATCTTCATCGCCGTCCATCTGGAGGCCAAGAAGCTGGGCCTGAAGGGCGTTCCCCGCGAGGAGCTGCCTGCGTGGCGTCTGCTGCTCCGTGACTGCTACCTGATCATTCCTCTGATCCTGCTGGTGTGGCTGGTGTCCTCCGGCAGCAAGACCATGTCCCACTCCGCGGCCTATTCCATTCTGGCCGCCATTGCCGTGGGCTTCGTCAATTTCTTCCTGCAGGGCAAGCGCGGTGAGGGCGACACCCAGCCCATGACGACCGGAAAGGCGCTGGGTAATGCCGGCAAGCGCTCCTTCTTCTCCGCGGTGGAGTCTCTGGAAGCCGGTTCCCGCGGCGCTATCACCGTGGCCGTGGCCTGCAGCATGGCGGGCATCATCGCCGGCTGCATCACCGTCACCGGCCTGGCCTCCATCCTCATCAACGCCATCGTCCAGCTGGCGGGCAACGCCACCATCGTCGGCCTGGTGCTGACCATGCTGTGCTGCATCGTCCTGGGCATGGGCGTGCCCACCACGGCCAACTACTGCATCATGGCCTCCACCTGCGCGCCCATCCTCATTCAGCTGGGCTTCCCGCTGGTGGCCGCCCACTTCTTCGTGTTCTACTTCGGCATCGTGGCGGATATCACGCCCCCTGTGGCTCTGGCGGCCTACGCCGGCTCGGCCATCGCCAAGTCCGACCCCATGAAGACCGGCATCAACGCCACCAAGCTGGCCATCGCCGCCTTTATCGTGCCGTACATCTTCGCCTACAGTCCGGCCCTGCTGTTTGAGAACATCTCCGGCTGGTGGGAGGTGGCGCAGATCTGCGTCAGTGCCCTGTTGGGCATCTTTGCCATCGCGGCGTCCCTGAACGGCCATCTGTATAAGAAGGTCCACTGGGCGCTGCGTATCGTCCTGGCCGTCGGCGGCCTGGGCATGATGATCCCCGGCACCCTCACCGACGCGGTCGGCCTGGTGCTGGTGGCGGCGGTCATCGCCTACCAGAAGATCAGCGCCAAGAAGCACGGCGGCCCCGTGGTGACGGCCTGACCCCATTTGAAGCAAAAGCATCCCCGCACACCGTGCGGGGATGCTTTTTTACACTGTGTTCATACATTTACGCGCATTTTGCCTAAAGTGCATAGTACGGGCATCTTGCAAAAACTGTCTGAATTTGGTATGATACAGGCGGTAAGGCAGTTTTTGCACAAAGAGAGGAGCATGGACATGGCACAGACCACAAAAAACGCCATTCGCAAGGGCTTTCTGGACCTGCTGGAGCAGCGGCCGCTGGATAAGATCTCCGTGGTGGACATCGCAGATCACTGCGGCGTGAACCGGAATACGTTTTATTACTACTACTGCGACATCTACGCCCTGGTGCGCGAGGTGCTGGAGACGGAGCTGGACCGCGTCCTCAACGCACCACCCCTCTGCACCAGCTGGTACCAGCTGATGATGCGGGTGACGGCGTTCATGCGCGCCAACCGCCGCGCGGTCTACCACCTGTACCAGTCCAGCCAGCGCGACCTGCTGGAGCGCGAGTATTACCAGGTGGTCTACGGTGCCGTGGAGGATCTGGTGCGCCGCACGGCGGAGGACCTGCCGGTGGCGGAGACGGATGTGCAGTCCATCGCGGCGCTGTATACGGCCACACTGGTGGGCCTGCTGCAAAGCTGGCTGCACTATGGCATGAAGCACGATGAGGAGCAGTTCGTGGAGCGCGTCACCCGCCTGACGGAGGGCACGCTGCGCCGCGCGCTGGAGTGCAGCTGCGGGGTGGAGAAGGCGTGAGCGGTTTCTGGAAATGCGTCCTGTACGCGGCGGCGCTGGCCCTGCTGGCGCACCCGCTGGGTCAGGCGATCCCCGGTCCCTTTGACCCGGAGAAGCGGCTCTTCCGCAGCCGGAAATGGGAGCAGAACGGCCGCATCTACACCAAATTGGCCATCGATAAGTGGAAGAAGCTGGTGCCGGACATGAGCCGCATCCTGCCGGACATGGTGAAGAAGGAGCTGCCCGGCAGCGGCGCCGTGACGGCGGATCAGGCCGCGGCGCTGGTGCAGGAGACGTGCCGCGCGGAGCTGGTCCACGGGGCCTCCTGTTTGCTGGGCCTGGCGTTTCTGTGGCTGTGGCCCGGCTGGGGCGGCGCGATCGTGCTGGCGGTGTGGGTGCTGCTGGCCAATCTGCCCTTTATTCTGATACAACGCTACAACCGCCCCCGGCTCATGCGCCTGGCGGCGCTGCTGCGAAAGCGAGCGCAGCGGAAAGGAGAGCAAAATGCGCGTACTGATCCTGACCTGTAACACCGGCGGCGGGCACAACGCCGTAGCCGCCGCCCTGCATGACAGCCTCCAGCGCTGCGGCGCGTCCTGCGACGTGATGGACGGCTTGGGCTTCATCTCCAAAAAGGCTTCCAAATTCGTCTCCAAGTGGCACACCCGGTTCTACCGCCGGTATCCCAGGCTCTACAAGGCGGGCTATATGTCCGCCGAGGGCGACAAGGAGATGGACCGGCGCGACGGCCCGGTGTACCGCTACATTGCCCGCGGTGCCCGCCGTCTGGGCCGCACGCTGCAAAGCGGCGGCTACGATGCCGTTGTCTGCGTCCACGTGATCCCCGCCATGATGATGACGGCGCTGAAGCAGGCGTGGAGCGCCTGTCCGGTGTTCTGCTTCGTGGCCACGGACTATACCTGCAGCCCCACGGTGGGTGCCTGTACCCCGGATATCTGCGTCATTCCCCATCAGGAGCTGGCCGACGAGTTCGTCAGCTGCGGCATCGCCCGCGATACCCTCCTGCCCGCCGGCATTCCCGTGCGTTCCGCCTTCCGCCAGCGCGGTGACAGGGCCGCGGCACGGAGAGCTCTGGGCCTGCCGGAGACCGGCCGCCACATCGTCCTCATGTCCGGCAGCATCGGCTGCGGCCCCATGGGCGACGTGGCGGAGGACCTGGATATGCGTATGGCCGACGGCGACTTTGCCACGGTGCTGTGCGGCAGCAACAAGCAGATGCGCTATGCCCTGGAGTTGCGCCGCCTGTACCGCGTGGAGGCCATGGGCTTTACCACTCAGGTGCAGCTGTACATGGACAGCGCGGACGTGCTGGTCAGCAAGCCCGGCGGCATCAGCATCACCGAGGCCGGCACCCGCGGCGTGCCGCTGCTGCTGGCGGATATGGTGGGCGGCTGCGAAACGCGGAACGAGGCGTTCTTCACCGCCCACGGCTGGGCGGCCTCCTGCCCGCCGGACAACATGGCCGCGTCGGCCCTGGCCTTTCTGGAGGACGAACAGCAGCGTCAGGCCATCACCGCTGCCCAGAGCCGCGATTTCGACGGCCTGGCCGCCGACCGTGTGGCCGCCGCCGTCCTCGGCCGCTGCAAGAAATGACCCCAGCGCCCACGGCGG
>ENA-OOYV01000701-OOYV01000701.1-human-gut-metagenome-genome-assembly--contig:-NODE-701-length-22824-cov-2.013571_pt1 | contig 22824 bp, 15 predicted proteins | sample MGYA00241704_ERZ501380 | MGnify/ENA primary metagenome ERZ501380 (study PRJEB25962, sample SAMEA2042984) | human gut metagenome | biome: human gut; feature: human-associated habitat; material: faeces...
CCGGATAAAGGCCTACATCCGTTTTGAGCTGGAATTCAACGCCCGCCCATTGGGGGCCAAGCTGTACCTCAAGGATGACGGGCTGCGCGACTTGAAGCTCCGTGCCGTCCGTGTCATCGCCGGTAGCATAGACAACACCTGTACACATGAGGATGCAGCACAATAGCGCCAGCATTACGCCGATGCCTGTTTTCATCTTTTTCATAATGACCTCCTGTAATTTGCATAGAAAAAGACGGCCTGATTTCTCAAGCCGTCCTCTCTGATGCTGTATTTTGTTTTTACTTGATCGTGTCCTTGAGCGCCTTTCCCGCCTTAAAGGAAGGGGCTTTGCCGGCCGGGATCTCGATCGTTTCCCCGGTAGCCGGGTTTTTGCCCATCCTCGCGGCGCGCTCCTTCACTTCAAAACTGCCGAAGCCGACCAGTTGGATCTTGCCGTCGGTTTTCAGTGCTTCCGTGATACCGTCAAATACGGAATTGACCGCTATTTCCGCGTCCTTTTTGCTGAGATTGGCCTTTTCAGCCACATAAGCGACAAGCTCTTTCTTTGTCATAGACTTTATTCCTCCTTCTGCACCCGTTTACAACCGTGCACCAATTATCCTTTGGTCTGAGCGCAGTCAGTCATAGCCTTACGAGTGATGTGGGTATATTATAGCATGAAGAATTCTGATTGCAATGCTCTTTCCATGCTGCGTTCATCACCGGCAATAACTGAGAAAGGGACACCATGTCCGCTGGAGATGAAAAAACACGCTGACCCGCAGAAAAAGGACATGGACGCTTTCGACCTCTTGGATAAGATCCCCGGTGTCAGGCGTGGTCCAGGCGGCGTGATCTGCCTTTATGACAGGCTGGTCTCATTGAAGGGTTCGGATCGGGTCATTCCCATCAATTATCTCTGACATCTGTACTGCCCGCAGGATTTTGTCCTGCGGGCAGTTTTTCACTGTTTGAGCGTGGGTTTTGCTGCAAGCACCCGCATTTAAGGCATACGCCGCCCGACCATACGTGCCGGCATTCCCGGCCCAGGGACTGCTTGACGCCCTTCTTCTCACGGTTCCGCGGCCGATTTCTTCTGCGCCTGTCGTTTTTCATATCGTTCCTCCATAACGAATCCGGGGATATGCGTTCAAGCATATCCCCGGACAGGTGTTATTTACTTCTTCACGGCAATATGCTTGCCCGTTCTGCGCTTTTTCAGGTAGAAAAACGCTGTGCAGCCTACTCCTGCCGCCGCAAGCCCGAGCAGCGAGATCCAAAGCATAAGATCGGCGTCGTCTCCGGTCTTGGGAACATCCACCTTCGTCTTGTCGTTATGGATCTTTACCGTCAGTGTCTCGTTTGCAACAAGCGTGATTTTGACGGGGTCTGCGATCTTGTACCCTTCGCTGGCGCTGTTTTTCAGCTCCGTGACGGTATACTCGCCGATGCGCAGCTTCTCAATGAAGATTTCGCCCTTGGCGTCGGTCGTAAACGTCATATCGTAGCCGTTGGCGCCGGTGATGCGGAACGCAAAGCCCTCTTTCTTTCCGTCGCTGGTGGTCTTAATAATCTTGAGGGAGCCCTTCAGAGCATGGTTGATAAAGCCCTTTCCGGCTTCGTTCTCAACGGTGTAGGTTTTTCCGTCGGTATCGATCTCCACATAGTAGGCTTTCTCGTCCGGGATAAAGCCCTCCGGTGCGGTTTTCTCCCTAACCAGTACGCCGCCGTACTCCAGATTCTTCATCCAGTAAACGCCGGCAGAGGACTCCTCCATGGTGCCGAGCAATACATCGTCCTTGTCCAGCGCCTTGTTCCCGTTAACATCACGGTAGACCTCGAATACCGCGCCGCTGAGTTTATTCTCGGGATAGTCTGCGTCATACTTCGTCAATGTGATGCTGCCGCGGATAAGTTTGTTCGCAATCTTGATCTCAATGACCTGTCCCTGCTCCTTGACCGTTACCGGAAACAGCTCTTCGCTCAGAACGAAGCCCTTGGGCTGCTCGATCTCGCGCACGAGCCAGTTGCCGGCAGGGATCTTTTCGAAGCGGAATCTGCCATCCTCGGCGGATACGGCTGTCAGCAGTGCGGTATCCTTCGTGAATCTCGTTTCGGATGCAGCAAACAGACCCATGACCGCACCGGAGAGTGGCTTATCGTTTGCATCAACCTTCAGGCCCGAAACGGAGCCGTAGATCAGCTTATTCTCAATGGCTGCACCCTCGTTGGCAATCAGCTTGACAAGCTTCTTGTCTTGCCCGGCGTAGTCAAACGACACCGGATACTTCGTATCGCCAAGCTGGTAATGGCTGTCGGTAGAGATCTCCTGCAGGTAGAAGCGTCCAAAGGGGAGATCCGTCTTGCACGTCGCTTTTCCGTCTTTATTCAAGGACACCATCTCGATCAGACCATCCTGCGGGATGCTGTTGCCATCGGCTGCCACAAGCTTCTCCGCAGCATAGAGGCCGAATGTAACGTGCGTGAGCTCGTCACTTTGGCCAATGCCGAACAGCGTATCCGTTTCCATGGTCTTTACCAGACTGATCTCCACACGCTGGCGTTCATTGTACATATCTGCCCGAAGCTCGGTGACCGTGACCTCCTGTCCGGCATATACCAGCTCGACCGTATGCGGTTCGGTCTGAAGGGCCATGCCGTGCGGAGCTTTCTTCTCGGTGATCACATACTTGCCAAGGTAGAGTGCCTTGCTGGCAGCCATGCCGTCCGATTGCGTGGTGACGGTGTCTACGATGTCTCCGGCCTTTGCACGCAAGGTTCCGTCAGGGGTGTAAATATCCTCCGCAGCAGCGATATCAAAGACTGCTCCCGGAAGTCCGGTATTCTCATATACAGGCCGGAAGATGGATCCCTCGTTTACAACGCTGCTGAAGACCTCGCCGGTCTTTTGGATGCGGATGACGCCTTTTTGCGCCATGTTGGACTTTGTAACTGTCACGACAGCCTCTGACCCATCCACGGTAAACGGAACCGGGGTGGTATCCAGCACATAGCCATGGCAGGTTGTCACCTCGATCAGCTCATAACGGCCGTAGGGCAGCTCGCAGGGGAGCATAAGCGTGCCATCGTCTGCGGTATAGAATGTGGAGATGGTCACTGGCGCCGGATAATAGACGGTCTGTGAAATCAGTTCGCCGGAGGTCAGGTCTCTGACCTGAAAACCGATGCCTGCTGCCGGAATGATCTTTCCGGTCTCAGCATCGCGTTTTTCCACGCGGATAAAACTGGTGATGGTCTGGTTGTTCAGGATATAGGAGTACAGGTGTCCGTTGGAGCTGATGAATACGGTGAAGTCCGGAACAAAGGCCTGTCCTTCCTGACCCTCGATCTGGTGTACGGTATAGCGGCCGTAAGGCAGATCCTTGGAAAGCGCTACGCCGTTTTCATCCGTCACCAGCAGATCGCGCTCGCTATCTTTGGCTGCGTCATAGCTTCCGGCACCGGAGAGATAAAGCTGGAACATCGCGCCTGCTTCCGGCTGCTCGATAATGCCTGCATTGCCGGAGGGTTTGAACTCCGCCGTCGGTACAGATCCGTTTTCGGGCTCTGGCTCCGCTTCATTCTGACCGGGAATCAGCGTATCGGCTGCTTCCGGCTCAGACTCGGCCGGCGTTTCCGTGTCGGCTTGATTGGGCATTGGGGTTTCTTCCGCTGCCGGTTCGGCTGCGTCCTTTGCATCATCGGAAGCTGCAGTTCCCTGCGCATCCTCCGGTGCGGCAGCGTCCGGGCTAACAAAATATGCGGAGCCTTCCGGCGCAGAGGGGTCCGTTGCTGCGGGGATCTCGACTTCTGTCTGCGGGGTCGGCATATTCTCGGGGGTTTCCAGTTCCGCATCAATATGCTTGATCAGGCGGATGCTGCCTTTGATTACCGTTTCGGTCACGGCGTTAGCCGTTGTATTGTGTTCAACCGTATACTGACCGGGCTCTGCACCAACGGCATGTTCCGTCGTATCGAGGAGGTACCCCTCCGAGGGTTCCATTACACGGATCGTCCAGTCGGTATCGCAGATATACTCTTTGCTGGTGAACTGACCATTGGCGTCTGTGTAATACACATCGACAAGCTTCCCGCCCTTGTAGATCCCGTATTTAGCGCCTGACAGCGTGGCGTCGCCCTGCGGTGTTCCGGTTTCTGCGTCCGTCTTGGTTACTGTCACGGTAAACTTTTTGAGGATATTGGCAAAGCTGCGCTCTGCAACCCGGTTCCACTGGATAGATACCGACTGGGGATCAGGGATAACGTAACGAACGGCCGTATCGACCTCCTCGATGGTATATGGGCCGCCAATCAGGACATTGCGGAACTTAGCCACGCCGGTGGAGTCCGTTACCGCATACTCATCGACGCTCAGGCCGGAAAGGGATTTGCCGTACAAGCGAAACTTTACGCCCTCAACGAATCCGTCTTCCGAAGTCTTGGTCACCTCCAAAGCACCGCGCTTGAGCACGTTGTTGAAGGTCACGGTCGAGGTCTGCCCACCGACAATGGTGACCTGCTGTGAAGTCTGGGGCGTATAACGCTCAATGTCCGCTTCTGTTACGGTATAGGTGCCGGCCATGAGCTCGGATACGTCAATCGTGCCGTCGCGGCCGGTAGTCACAGTCTTGGTGATTCCGTTGCCGGAGATCGTGAAAGAAATGCCGGCCACAACGCCATCCTCGCTGGTCTTGACCAGGTGCATGGTGCCGAGCGCCTCCATCTCAAGCCGAAGATGGACGCTGACAGGGTCTGACACATTTTCGCCGTAGGTGACAACATCCTGAATGCCGGCGCCTTTGTTGCCGTCCGTCCAGACGACCACACCGCTTCGCACGCCGTTGGTCTTGCTGGCGCTTACGCGGATATCGCCTGCAATCGGCATGTCGGAGGTGATTGTCAGGCGGTTCCCGCTTCGGGAGAAGCTGATTCCGGGTTCCGAGGAGCTGAACGAGAAGTTCGACAGCACTCCATTGGTATCCGTCAGTGTCACGGTATATCGCGTGCCGTCGTATTTGAGTTCATAGCTGCGTGCGCTGCCAATGCTTCGTGCGCAGAAGCTGGGGATCTCTGCGTGACTCTGCACGCTGGCGGCCATGGAATTATAATAGGAGCGAATTTGGCTGCGAAGCGGATGCTCGTCCCGGATATAACTCCAAACCGCGCTCTTCCCATAGCCGGAGGGATCCACCTTGTTGAAGCTTGCGTCACGCTCGCCGACAACCGTCTCCCAGACCAGCAGCTGTGTAGCGATTATATGGCTTAACGCAGCTGCATCCGAGGCGTTCTGAGAACGCCAGGATGTGGATACATTGCCCTGATAGCCATACTGCATGATCCGGCCAAGCAGGACCTTGATGGTATCCGGGGAAATGGTCGGATTGAGGTGGCTGGGGTAGTTTTCCCAAAATGTCTCATCCTTGTGGGAGAGAGTATCGCCGGCATTTTGCCCGATGCCGGGCTTGATGCAATACGAGACTTGACCGTTATAGGTGCCGATGCTATGCACCGTTGTGTATTTGCTGTTGAGAAACCGCCAACCGCCCATCAGAGACGTGGCAGAGTGGCCCCACGCCGTCGCAGAGTAGTTGCTGTCACCGTCGCGTGGGAAATCCACCATATAAGCGTCTACCGTCGTTGCGGCAAACACAGGTGTGCTGATAGACAAAAGCGTCATCATGCACATGAGCAGGGACAAGAATGCCGAAAGGGCTTTCTTGAGCGTTTTACGTTTCATCGTTCCTTTACCTCCTGTTTTTTGCAGCAAAGAAGCGCACCGTTTCCGATGCGCTTCTCGCTGCGTGATGTGGTTTGGCTCAGGTGCAGCCGATATACAGATCGTATCACGCTTCTGTTCTCAGCTGCGCCCAAACGCAGAAATATATGATGCCGTCTGCTGCGTACAGTTCCAGCCGCGATTTGATATCCCGCGCAGGATGGATGGATATATCTCCGGCGATAATGGGGATATCCCGGCGTCCTGTTGCGGTAGAGTCATAGGTGAAGCCAACTCCAACGCCGCAGTTTCGCGCAAATGCAGTTCGTTCATGGCCGGCTCTTCGAGTATGGCTGGTTCTGATTCCGGAGGGCTTGACGGCTGTAAGGTGTACTCCGGAGTGCCGCAGTATGGCTCCCGGCTCTCACTTGAGGCTTTCCCCGGGTACTGCCGGGAGGCGGTGGGGTTGTCCGGTACGCGGATACGCACTGAGCATTACGGCAATATACTCATCCTGCCAGATTGAAATAGCCACGATCCGCTTCGTCAACGCAGCGGCTGAGTATTTCAAAGAACCGTTCCGGCGTGAGCTCCGTATCCAGCCAGTGGGTGGCGCGATAGGAATAACAGCCGACGTCCTCGTTGATGGCGTGGCTGCCCAGCACGCTGTGCAGGTTCAGCTCGTTGGCAAGCTGCTGTTTTCGTGCGCCATCCGGGTTTCGGATCGCCTTAGCCAGGCAGACGACCAGCAGCGGGTGCAGCGGCGAGAACGAGATCTGCATATAGTAGCCGCGGTGGTCCAGCGTCAGCGAAGTTTCGTCCTCCGCCTCCACCTTCATGTGGGACAGGATCATCCTGCGGGCTGTTTGCGCAAGATCCGTTCTTCTGACCTGCTCTGCGCGGGTCAGATCGTAATCAAGCATAGTTGTTCAACCTCCTTGTCATTTTCTGTTCGCTCCAGTCATCTCGGGGTAGCGATGTGTGTGATTGCGCCCCAGATTCGATTGGATTCGTTGTTGATGCCCAGAATCCGTACCGTTACGCGAGAGCCTCTGGGCGGGCGCCCGCGCTTAGGATAGCTGCACAGACAGTCGATGCCGCCGTCCAGTGAGACGAACACACCGTTCATGTCCACCATACTGACAGTACCTACATAGCGGTTGCCCACAGAATAACGCCGCAGCGCCTTTTCATAGGGATTCTCTCCGGCCTGCTTGATGGAGGCGTTGACCCGGATACTGGTTCGGTCACTGCGGTCGATGCTCAGGATTTTAACCAGAATGCGCTGCCCGGGCTGAAAACTGTCCTGCGCATCCAGCATACGCTGGTAGCTCAGTTCGCGAAGCGGGATGTAGACCTCCAGGCCGAACAGATCCACGAAGATGCCGGCACGAATGACGGATACAACGCGAGCTTCCGCACAGATACCTTCGTAGAGCAGATTGTTTCCATCCCGGTCTGTACCGAAATAGTACGCGCGGCGCTTAGCGGACATAGCCTCAAGACGGCTGCCGACTGCAACACCCGCCTTGGCGTCGATGCCCTTGATGATGTAATCCACCTCCGCCCCCAGGCGTTTGGTGACCATATAGTGCAGCACATCCTCCGGAAGCCTGCCACGGAAATCCTCCGGCGGCTCCACCGCCTCCTCCGCGGGAATGATTACCTTGATATCGCCATGATAAATGACTGCAAGAGAACGCGAGGGATGGTCAGCGGGGCGTTCGATGCCCTGAATGGTCCCGGTCAGGATCCGCTTGGTCTTTAAGGATTCTACCAGGTCCAGCAAATCGTTGCGGGCTTTGTCCGCTTCCGTTTCCACACTGGGGCGCTCGTCGATGGATACCACCGGCGACGCCGGTCTGGCAGCGGCGCGCCTGCGAGGCTTCTTCTCCGGAGCTTCGACGCCGTCGGATGCATCCCCGGGCGGTTCTGCCGCTGCTGTGTCAGACTCACTTTTCTTGGTTCTTGGTTTTCTGGTTCGGCGGGCCGGCGGGCTCTCTTCAGGTTCTTTCTCCTCTAAGTCGGAATCGGTCTGAGATACCGGTGCTTCCGGGGTATTGCGCGCGGCGTCTTCGATCGGCATCCCTTCGGGATTCGCAGATTCGGAATCAGTCTGGCAAATGTCGATGAGATCAGCGTCTCCGGGTGCCCCTTCAGCGCTGAGCACTCTATCAGGCTCAGGTTCAGTTTCAGTCTGATGTAATGCGTGTTCATTGATGTTTTCGTCCGTCGCGGCCGCAAGAATTTCTTCTTCCGGGATCACCGCCGTTTTTTTCGTTGCCATTGTTTGATCCTCCGTTTCTTTTGTTTGAATATAAAAAGAGCGTCCCATTTCTGAGACACCTCTCTGCCGGTAATGTGTTTTATTTGTTAGTCTGTCCGTATTGCCGATACGCTCGGTGTTTTGTGATATAGTCCATTTGCTCGCCACCAATTTAACTATCTTTCAGCATTACAACATCACTAAAGTTAAATGTCTGCTTTTTAGTTAAAGCATTGAGTTCAAAACTCGCTCGGCGGTTTCGCGGAGCTGTACAGAGTTCTGCGTTTTGAGGGTATGGACGATGTGTGCGGCCGCTCCTCAGACACTGCGTGTGGCAAAGTCGTCTCGGTCTGGAGAAAAGGCGCTGCCGCGTGCGGGGGTGTGTAGTCAAGAATGCTGACGGGAGTCAATTCCTTGGCCAGCGGGTGGTCAGCATAATCAAACTTTTTCAGTTTCAGGACATTGTGTCCTCGGATGACCACCAGCAGTTCCTCGTTGGGGATGCGCAGCACCTCGTCCGGAGTCAGCAGCCGTCTGCGCCCCTGGCCCTCCGTCTGACGGTATTGGGGTATGACCTGCGCTACGGCAATGGTCTTGCGCACGGTCATGGTGGAGTTGATCTCCACCGACATATCACCGCTCCGCGCGGAGAAGTACTCGGCGCTGACCTCATCGGTGCAGCCCAGCATGAGCTGCACGTCCAGGTTGCCGACGATCTCCGCCCAGAGATTGTTGGGATACCGGTTCTGGAGCTGACCGAGGCTCTGCACGGCCAGCATCACATAGATCGCACGGCTGCGGATAACGCTGAGCGTACGGGCGAAATCCGAACCGTCCGCTGCGCCGCCAAGCTTGCCCACATTGTTGAACTCATCGAAGATGAGGTTGACCGGGACTTTGCAGCGCAGCTCCGGCGTGCTGTCGGCATAGCGCACCAACTTGATGAATAGAAACGAAAAGAACAGCGAGGACAGAAACGCCATCGTTGCGTCCTGATCGCTGAGTATGACGAAGTAGGCGCATTTGCGCTTGCCCGGCGCCGTGAGATCGATATCGCTGCGGCTGATGATGTCCCGCACAGCCTCGTTCTGTAAGACCTGTAACCGGGTGCCGAGTCCAAGGACGATGCCGGAACGCACCGTGTCGCTGGCCTGCGAGAAAAGATTGAACGGCGCACGGGCGGGGTGATCCAGCGGCAGCTTTTCAAAAAGTGCCGTCAGCTGCCGTTCGCTGTTTTGGGTCAGGAGCTGGTAGGCGGCCGCCAGGTTCTTCGTCTCCGTGCTGCGGCTCCTGTCCAGATCGATATAGAGCACCAGCGCTTTGAGCAAATTGGCCTCGCCGTTGTCCCAGAAATGGTCGCCCTTGCCCTCACTGGTGTTGGAGATGATGACATTGGTCAACACCTGCGCCAGCAGGGTATCGCCGTTCAGGTCTGACATGCAGTTCCATGAGTCGCCGTGCCGGGGGTCTACCAGGTTGAATACTTTTACCTCATACCCGTTCTTGCGGAACAACTCGGCGGTATCGTTATAGAGCTCCGCCTTCGGATCCGTAATGACTGCCGACTCTCCGCGCTTGAGTATGGTGAACAGCGCCGGACGGATCACGCCACGGGATTTTCGGGTACCGGATGCACCGAATACGGCGATGTGGCGGTTCAGTCTGGTGTCTTTAGGTAAGCAGACGACGCTGCCGTTTTTTTCGCCCAAAATGATGCCATCGGCCTGCGACGGAGGCTTGATCTCCAGAATCTCTTTCAGTTCCTTGTCCTTCATCCATGAAGCGGTGCCGTAGGTTCCGTACTTGCTGCGGGTAAATCCGCGCTCATCGTAGTCCTTGGAGCTGAATTTATCGTGGAAACGCACATAGGCCATGATACCGACCCCGGTCAGCAGCAGTATACCGATGCTTTTTAGCCCCGGGATACTGAAGGCGCTGCCCAGACACACGATCGGATTCCAGTCTACGGCGCCGATGGTCGTTTGCCCTGTAAGACCGCCGGAATTCATCCAAAGCTCGTAGTTTATCAGCAATTGGCCAAGCACTCCGCCCAGGTAAAGCAGGGTGATAAGTCCCGGTATGGAGACGGCGATGATGGCTGCTGCTCGCTTTTTATCCAGAATGCATTCCTCCTTTATAGTCCCAGTTCTGCTTCTACTGTGGCAGCGTCGATGGTTTTGAGTGTGATATGCGGGCCAAGGTACTCTCTTAGAAAGGGCGCTTGATCATCGAAGCAGAGTACCTCGAAGCTCTCTGCGCCGGTCTGCATCGCCTCACGAAAACGGATCAGGCGTGCGATGTCGCCGTCAAGATGTGAGAAAACACAGGTGCCGCCGATGCTGGCGTCGTATTCCATGAATCCCCGGTTATATGACCGGACGTCTGGGTCGAACAGCAGCTCAAGCAGCTTTTCCTTCCAGTCTGGGACGGTGAGCAATCTGAACTGCCGGATGCCGCCGGCATTCATGGGCACAAAATAGATGTGCCGATAGATTCCGTCAAACCGAAGTTCCAGTCGCCGGTTTTTATCCGACTCCAGCAGTGTGGTCAGCGCCGTATCATAGGACTCGCCCAGCAGGATTGCGGAGTCGATGCTCTGAACCCCGGCATTCATGCGGGCAAGCTCTGTCAGGCTGTGGAGCGCCTTGAACTCTCCCATGCCGTTCCATTTCATCGCGGCATTCCGCGTGTTGTAAACGGCGTAACAGCCGCCGGGATAGAAGATTGCGCCGACGATGCGTGTGAACATGGTTTTGTTCTGTTCCGCTGGGGTGATCTTCTTGAAGTCCCGCGCCAGATAAAAGGCAGGCGCGTCCGATGTTATCCGAAGGATAGCCCGGTTTTGCAAGGCGGGGAGTAGATAGACCCTTGTCTCGATACCGGCGGTCAGATGCATCCCAATCGTCTCGGCAACCCGAAGGTTACGGTCCCGATGCGCCATACCGCCGGGGAATCTATGATTGTAAAACGCGGCCATATAATAGCCGTATGCGTCCGGATGTATCCATTCCAGTATGGGGAGAGCGCCCTTACAGAAACGAATCGCTTTGGCATTCCCGATGCCGGTCATCTGCAGTAGCTTTACCCTCATCCGCTCACCGGTATCCGGGTTACGAAGCTCCTGTGTTGTGGAAAGTTTACTCACCAGCGCTCTGAGAGTACGCTCGTTTCCCAGTACGCCAAGCGAACGGACAGGGTATTCGCCGGCGAGCCCAAGCACTGTGATAAGCCGATGTACATGACTTCCCGGCCGAACGGTAATCATTGTTTCAAACCCCGGAATGCAGGAGCTTTCCGACAACATGACTGCTCTCTTTGTCGGAAACCGTCCGCGCAAAAAGCCTGAAAAATATCGGTTTCATCGGTGTTTTCCGGCTGTTAAAAGATATGTCATTGGGGAGGCGGGTTTTTGCCCTGTTTTTACACATGTTTTTGACGCCGCTCCGGCACATTTTCATGGAGCATCACCCCCTCGTCCGGGATCAGGGGCTCCAGCACCAGCCACTGGGGAAAATCCCGTGCCGGGACCACATACACCTCCGTACGCTCCTGCGTGGAGGCCGCGCTGCAGTAGAAATGATCGCAGCACGGCGGCGCGTCATCCGTAAGCACATACATGGCGACGGTATCGGAGACCATATTGACCTCAATATTGTCATGATCCCGGTACCGACGCTCCGGCCTGCCTTTTTCATATACATGGCGGAATATCATGATGCTTTCGGGGTATCGAACCGGCGCTTTGCCCTGAAAGAAGTTCCTGAGCGCCGGGTACAGGATGCCCCGAATATAGGAGGCGGAGCCCCTCTCCTTTTTGGGGAGCAGCAGAGGCAGCCGGATGCAGAACCAGCCTTCGATGGTAAAGCCCGCTTCTATTGGAACCGACTCTGCTGCAACCGCATCCACATCCTGCAGTGCCCGCGGATTTCCCGTGTAGGCGGGAAGCGCTCTGGTCAGCAGCGTCAATTTTTCGCTTTCCTCAGCCAGCTTCAGCGCCATGGCATATGCCAGCTCCATGCTTTTCCCCCCGGTCAGACAGCGGAGATTTTTTATGGTCATGCCGAGCCGTCGATCCTGCGTCTCTATTTTATCCAGCAGATGAATGAACGAGCTTATCGAGTCCATCGGTTGCAGCCTCCTCTGTGTAAAATGTAATGTCCGGTTCTTCCTGCCCGGCAAAGTTGACGGTTGCAAACAGGCAGGGCGCCTTGGGGAGCATCATCTGGGACGCCATGGCGATATTGGGCAGGACAAAGATATATTTCATCTCGTCATCCTGCGGCTGCAGCAGCTTGCTAAGGTGCTGCTCGCCGTCATACAGCACAACGATCTCATAGCCGGTGTTTTCCTTCAGAAAAAAGATTTGGGACGGGTAGACCGCAGGATAATGCGCCATGGGATCCACATAGTCGATAAACCGCAGCAGCACCCATACGGCAAGGATCGTCCGCTGATCCGGCTTGCATAGTCCATCCAAAGCCAGATAGTAGCCACCGGCCACATCCGAGATTTGATGCTCCCTTTTCAGATTGCGAAGAATCTTCTCCGCCGTCTCCGGGGTTTTGTCCCGCAGCAGTCGGATCACCTGTGTTTTGGTCAGTGCGCCGTACTGCGACAACCATTTGATCACATGGCGCTCATCATCAAGCAGCATGTTGTTCACCTCCTTCTGTGTGTGCGTATTCTTTGCGAAATGCGTATTCTACGCTGAATGCGTTTTCTCCCTCTGCCGTTCTTTGAGGATTGCCTCCAGTTCGGCACGATCCGTGGTGATCATTTCCTTTTCCAGCTTGGAGGCCTTCACCACCACGGGCACTTTGTTGTTGTTGGAGCTGATGAGCGCCTCGCCGCGCTCGAAGCGGGTGATGGCGCGGATCTCCGTGCGGGTGAGCTTCAGCGTTTCCTGCACATACCGGGCCTCGTCCGGCTCCAGGTTCAGAATGATCTTGTTCTTGGAGTTGTTGATGATCGCCCTGCCGTACTTGCCGTCCTCCAGACCGAAGAAATCCGACAGATCCTGCGTTGCGGAAATGGCCGCTCCGCCGAAGCCGCGGATAACCTTGTATATCTCAAGGCAAAACTCTGCGGCCATGCGGTTGGAGCTGGCGCCGATCAGCTGCCAGATCTCGTCGATAAAGATGGCTTTGCGTTTGGTGCGGTCAGACTTTATCTGATCCCACACATAATCCAGTGCGATGAACATGCCCACCGGAAGCAGCTTGCCCTTCAGCTCCGACAGGTCAAGGACGATGTATTTATTAGAGAGGTCTACATTGGTCTGTCTGTTGAAGCTTTGGGCACTGCCGGTGACAAAACGGCTGATGATGGCCGCCAGCCGCTGGGTCATGGGATTCTCCTGCAGGTGCTTATGCAGGTCGCCCAGGATAGGCATCTGCTTCATTTTGGGCGGAGCGGAGGCCATGTCCGTATAGATGGAGTCGTTATCATGGGTGATGCCGAAGTCCGCATAGGTTCGGATCAACGCTTCATCCAGCATCTGTTCCTCTTCGTTGCTCATATCGGGGATCAGCAGGCCGAAGAAGGTCATGAGCTGCTGAATTTTTCGAGCCAGCATGGAGCCCATCTCCACATAATCGATCTCGTCAATCAGCTCCATCTCCGGCGACATGGTATGCCGTATCTCCATTACGTTGATGCAGTGGGGGGAACCGGGTGCGATCTTGATAAACTCGCCGCCGATCTTATTGCAGGCTCTACGGAATTCGTGTCCCTTGATGGGCGCCAGAATGTAGCACTGAATGCCGCGCATCCGCATCCGAAGCGCCAGCAGCTGCATGGTAAAGGTCTTGCCCGCGCCCGATGTGCCCAGCAGATTCAGGTTGGCATTTTTATTGATCTTTGTGTTGAACAGATCCACGATGCACAGGGAGTTGTTGTATCGGTTGATGCCCAACAGCACGCCATTGTCGTCCGACAGCTCAAAGCTGGTGAAGATATAGCTGGATGCGGCGCCGCTGGTCAGCACATTGCGCTGCGCCTTTTTCTCAAGCTTGGGCGAGATTTTCAGGAACGGCATCACCGACTGCAGTGCGGCCTCCTGCTGAAAGCTGCACTCGCTGGTGTACATATCCATAGATTTGAGCATATCCACCATCTGCTGCTTGCGCCAAAGTAATTCCTCGTAGGTTTTGGCCGATACGGTGATGAAAACGCTCATGTAAAAGAGGTCCTCGTTGTAGTTGGCGATGCCATTCTTGATAAAATAGCCCGCCTGTATGGAATTGGTCAGCTCCTCATAATCGGTGCTGGTATCCTGCATGCTCTTGAGCTTGGTGCGGTTGAGCCTGATCCGCTGGGCGACCTTATCTATGGTGCGGCTGCGGTTCTCACGGCGGAGATGGACGTCGATATCCACTCCTTCTCCGGCGTTGATGAGCGAGGACATCCAGCCGGCCCGGACGCGGCTTGGATCCCCGCCTGCCTTGATGTAGAGGAAGGAATAGTACAGCCCGTCCATAACGACATAGTTATAATGGCTCAGATCGATGCCGCGGGGCGCCAGAAAGTTGGCCATGCGGATAGGCGGTACCGGGTCCATGCCGATGATTTTCTTCTTTGCCGCCATGGTGTCCACCACGATGCGATCCACACGGGAGGAAAACGGCTCGTCCGTGCAGGAGCGCCGGTTGTAAAACATGTATAGGATTTCGGCAGTCGCTTCATCCGGGTCTTTGGACTGGACGATGCTGTTGCCGCATTGCATGAAATACGCCCGCGCTGTCTGCTCGGCGGTCTGGAGCATGCCGTAGATCTTTGCATAGTCGTCGCTTTCGTTGCGGCCTACCGCCTCATACTGGAAAATCAGAAAGAAGCGCCTCGTCAGCGCTTCCCGATTTCCCACATCCTTGATGAGTCCGATATAATCTTCGCCAAGCTCCTTACATTGCGGATTCTCCTCGTGTTCCAATTCCTCGCAGATCATGGATATGTGCTTATCTGAGTCCGCGCGGCGCGTAATGGACTTGAACTGCAGCCGCATGGGGGATATCTTCAGCCAGCTGGCAAAGCTGGAGATGATGTTGAACTGCTCCTCATCGGATCGCAGCGTGAAGTTGATCGGCTCGATCTCAAGGATTTTTATGTAGCGGTTGTCCGTCGTTTCAATGATCCCGTTTTTCAGGTCGCGGATGGGCAAATAATCCTGCACAAACTCAAGCTTTTCTTTTCTGCGGTTTCTTTTTCCTTTTGCTTTGGCCATAGCGGTATCCGATCCTCCTGAAGTGTAATTTCCTGCGGTGTGTCCAGAAATGGATGATATGGCCGATGTACTGAAACAGCGACCCGCCATCCACGCCCATTGCAGATACCACCGCCAGCGGCAGCAGCGTGACCGTCATGACCACGATGCGGATGGTGCCGGGCATGGGGATCAGAATCAGCTCCGGATAGCCCAAAGCCAGCACCAGAATCACCGTTTCGATTGCGTTGCGGGTATCGATCATCCCTCCCAGCAGTTTGCCGCTGTCCGTATAGTTTGCGGGGATTGCGTACACGTTGTTGTATTCTCTTTCGTCCAAGTTTTTCACCTGCCTAATCTGTAAATTGTTGCGGTTGTGGTATACCGTCCCATCCGCAGCGCCTGCTGATGGTCCGGCACATAGATATCCACGCGATGGATATTGTTCTCTATGCCCGAGCCGCCCCGATCTTCCACGGTGTACATGGTACCGTTTATCATGATTTGCGTGCCGAAGGGATAATGGCTGGACATAGCGACCATACCGACCGCTGCCTGTTTGCCGCTGGCGGTAAGCCCCTGCGCATTGCTGCCGCAGCACTTTGCGCAGGCGCAGTAATGCGTCACCTCTACCTCCAGCGTATAAAGCGCCTCGCCGGTCGGGGCGTTTACCACCGGCGCATCGTAATCCACGATGCTGAGGCGGCGATAGGAAAGCCTTCCTTCATAGCTTGGCGTATTCAGGATAACGCCGATGCCGCCGGAGGAATGTACCCACATACGTGTTCCTTCCGCATCATATCCGGCAAAAATAAGCACATGGCCCCAGCCGTCATCATCCGCAAGGAATCCCAAATCACCCGGCAGCAGCTCCGCTGCGGAGACGCCGTAGGTATTCGGGTATTGTCCGTTGCAGCCGGCGCCGATCTCAACGCCTACTGCCGTATTGAATACCCATGTGGTGAATCCGCTGCAATCAAGACCGTAGGGCCGAATCGTGCCGGTCGTCGGAGAACCGGCTGACGTCACCAGCCGCGGCGTGTTCCAAGCATCGTTCCAACCGGGCGCCGACTTGCCTCCCCAGAAATACGGGACCTTTCCTACCAGTGATAGCGCCGTTGTGAGGATGTGCTTTCGCATGGGACTGCAGCTTTGCGCATTGACAAAGGAAATCAGTTCCGCATCGGTCAAGGGAACCATCTGCCCATTGCCTAATGTCCCATACAGCGTCATTTTCAAGGCGTTGGCCATCTTCTGAATGGCCTCGCCATAGGTTATTTTGAATTGGTCATAGGTGGCGGAGGGATCGATCCCGAAGGCTCGGATGATGACGCTGTTATCAAATGGCTGTATGGTGCATTCCACATACTTTACGACCTCCGTTTCCGGAGTGAGCGTCTCCGTGCCGCCCTGCTCATAATAGATTTCGCTTCGTGTGCCGGTGATTCTGCCTCCGCTGTATATGGGAACGGAAACTGCCACAGGCGTATAGGCTGCCACATTGACCGGCTCCGATGTTGTTATCGTTTCGTCCGGCTCATAGTAGGTGCGACGGGCTGTGGTATAACGGTACTGCGGAACGCCATTGATGGTTCCCGTCTGTGTCTTGGATGTGACGACCGTCACGGTAACGGGTCTGTATGTAGCGTAGGTAAAGGGGACGATTTGCTCCGATTCCTTCTCTACGAAAGATACCGGAAACATACTGTCGGCAACGCTGCGAAGCTTTGCCAGCATATCCTCCTTACCGGTATTGCGTTGTTGAAGCGATGCGGAGTAGGCCGCAAGGATATAGCTTACATCGTACCCGGCGGAACCCTGTGCGTAATTGATAAGTGCATCCATAGACAGATCGTAGTCGTATCCGCCGTCCTCAATGATCTGCTCGACTTTTGCGAGGGCTGCGTCATACCCTTCCTCCACAACTGCGGAAATATCTGCGGCAAGGTCGTTATAGGATTCCAGCAGTGTTGTGGGGTTTTCCATGTCCACCATCGACCCATCCAGCCCAAACACGCTGTTTGTGACAACGCTGGGCAGTGAAACGATCAGGACGATAATGACAAGGAAAAAAAGGCAGATGCAGACAAGTATCTTAAACAGCGTGTGACGCATGGCCCATGCCGCCGATAAAATTGCACCCCACGGTCCGCCCGCAGCGGTTCCTGCGGCTATCTCTGCAACCGCCTTGCCGCCCTCCACACCGTCGCGGCTGCTGCATTGGCGCCGGCTTCAGCGCCTTTCACGGCGGCTTGCTTCGCCGTCTCTTTTCCTGCTTCCTTTGCGGCTTTGGCCATCTGCTTGGCAGCTTCGCCGTAATTATCGCTGCCGTCGCCTATCTGCCGTTTATCCGGATCAGCCATTTTCTTTTACACCTCCCCGGTGAGTATCCGAAGCCGCGCATGGCGGCTGGTTTCTTTATTCGCAGGCAGGCAAAACAGCCGGAGGGATGTCATCCGCTCCGGCTGTTGCCCGCTGCATTTATTTCCTGCGCTTCGGCGCCTTTATGCCGCTGTCCGGACGCTTTTCCGGCTCCTTAAAGCGGCTGGGCGTGTTCTTGTATCGAACCGACTCCACGGACACCGTGCGGACGTTTTCACCGTCGTAGACGGGCTTTCCGTCCTCGAACACCGGTTTGCGTTCCACAGCGGGGTCTCCATGGATGGCGATCCACTGCTGCCCTCTGACGTCCTCATATACCTGATAATCTCCGCGCGGTGCGGCGAATCTGGCGGTGTCGTAAAAGGCCGTCCCGGAGCCATCGGTATGGCGGACCTCGAAGTGTCCGTCCTCCCGATGCGTGCCGTCCACATGTGCCACCTGCTGCTCAAAGCCGGGCATGAAGTTGCGGAAGGCCGCCTGGTTATATGCGTCTGCGGCCTCCCCCTGTTCAAAGGCAGGCGCTTCCGCGTGCTGCTGCATAGCGTACCAGTCTACGCCGTTTGCCGCCTGCATGACAGTGTGCGGTGCGTCGGGCTCATTGTAATACGCGCTGTTGTACCACAGGCAGTTTCCGCTCTCGCTGCTAGCTTCCATGATGCCTTCGCCCGTGTTGCGAAGGACTGTACCTTCAGCAGCGCCGGGGAAGGCTGCTGCAACCTGTTCGGATTCGGCGGGGCTGCCGGTAAACCCGGGCGCATCGTAGAAGGCGTTTCGGCCCTCGCCGCTGGCCATCTGATACCAGGTGCTGCCGTCAGAGGCAGTTACAACGGAGTGCGGAGCGGCGGGTTTTTCAAACTGCGCCGTATTGAACATCTCCACACTGCTGACCTTGCCGTCTGTGCCGGTCGCCGTCGTGCTGATGTGTCCGCCGCTGATCTGGGTTCCCTTGAGTGTATGGCCCGCAAGCTGAGGCATGTAGTTGCCAAGGCTGCGGTCGGCGATATCGCCGGCAATGGTGCCGGCTGCTTCTGCGGGACGCGCTGCTACGGAGGAGATGGATTCTCCCGTAAGCATCGCACCGTTTCTGGCAGCTACACCGCCAAAAACGCGCCCGACAAAGCCGACGCCGCCGCCCATGCCCATGCGCGTGCCGCCATCAACGGCGGCGTCACGGACATAGCTGTTACCCTTGAATCTGCTGGCAAAGCCGGATGCAAAGCCGCTGGCCGCGGCGCCGGTTCCGGTTGCAGTCGAACCGCCCCTGCCGAACACGCTGCCTGCGCTCTTTGCGCTGTGTCCCACGCCGCTGATCACCCTTGCGGCCATCAGCAGCTCCATGCCCATGCTGGAACCGGTCTGCGCCACATTAAGTCCCATAGCGGCCATATAGCTGTCGAATTTCTGCGCGGTCTTTAGAAATGCCAGCGCGCAGAACAGCCATAGAAAGATAGATCCCTGCCCTGTACTCAGCGCGCCGCCGTTTCCGATATACTGGCCTACCGAGGAGTTAAAGCCCCGGATAAACCACACGTTCATGACCAGCAGGAGAAGCTGCGAGCCTACCATCCTGCACCAGCTTTTAAAGACCTGATTAGTCGCCTTGGAGCCGCCCATGCAGAATGCCAGCGGGGAGGTATAGCACAGCACACCGACCACGATATACCGTTCGACCGCCTCCAGCAGCAGCTTGAAGTAGTTCCATCCGAGCGCGATCAGCAGGATCAGAACCAGTATGGGCCCGACAACCGTCACGGTTGAAACGATTGTCAGCAGTCCGTTGCTCAGCACCTGCTCCACACCGGCAAAGGTGAATTCCTCCGCCGTCATGCTTACATCCATCAGCGCCGTATACGGCGCTCTGGCAATGTCGAGCGCCAGCATGAAAATTGGTTTTGCGTATCCGATCAGCAGCGCGAAAATCGCGCCACGCACAACTAATTGCCATGGGTTTTCGGCTTCTGTAATGGGTCCTCCGAACGCACGGAACAGCTGCCAGACCACAATGAGAAAAAGGACTGCCCAGGCTGTGTACTGCATGACGTCAAAGGCCTTGGTGATGAAGGGGAAATACTCCTCCATGGTCACCATGTCTGTTCCCAACGCATTGAGAAAGAGGCCGGAAACCGCGTCCATGATCTGCGAGGCAATACTGGAGATCCATGTCACGATCCCTTCAAAAATCCAGTCTAAGATAGTCGTTCACCTCCCGTCTGATCCCGAACTGTTGATCATTAGCCTGTGTACTGCCCGCCGGCGATCAACGGCTGCAGGTATGCTACGATAAAGCCGAGTGTGTTAAGAATAATCCAGGTCACAACGACTCGTTTGAGCCAGCTGGTAGCCTCGTCCACCGCACGCTGGTTCCGGCTGACCATCCGCACCAACAACGCAATGGCTGCCACGGTCACGGCGACAATGGTACTGATCCCGACCAGCTGTCCGTAGATATCCCGCATGATCGTGGAAAAGCGATCCCAGATCGTTTCAGCCATTACGGGCTGGACGGAGAGGATCATTGCCGACGCGGCGCCCACTAACGACCAGTAGGTATTTCTGAGCCGATGCTTAACTGATACAAGTTGCTTTGACATGCTTTTACCTCCTGTTTTTCAATTCGGCACATAAAAAGGCACCGCTCTCGGAGGCTGAATTGCCTCGCAGAAACGGTGCCTTTATGGTGTGCTCCTACTATCGGACGCTAACAGTATAGCATGTTTGCATTTACATGTCATCGGCGCGAACCGTGCCATTTTCTCCGCCTTTTTCTGTGCCATCCACTATACCAGAAGGGGATGGCGTTTGTTCTGTTGCGGAGATATCGGCGATTTTACAACCGGTAAGGCAGTCATCGTCGTAATTTATGAAGCTGCTACAGCAAGTGGATACCTCTTTCCAGATTTCTGAGTGCATCCATCACTGTGTAAAAAGAAGGAACATCACCATAGAGCATATCCTTCATGGCTTCGTAATCCGCAGCCAGCGCTGAAAAGCGATACTCCGGGGGAACCAGCTTCAAGGTGCCCGGGACAGCCTCCTGATACTTTGCCCAAGATCTCGGATAGAACTTCATTTTGAAGTCTACTACCGTTTTCAGCAGGTCTACCCGCGCAAAAGCGGCCTCTTTCACAGGCGTCATAGACATCCGATATAGGTCATAGTAATGCCGGGAATAACGCTGCGGCATTTCCGAACCTTCGGGTCTATTAGCTTCATGGTGCAGGATCGTCGCCTTTTCCCAGAAGGTCCGCTCCGGCGCAACGGTCAGAATTGCCGTATCCTTTTGTGAAAAAACTTTTGGATAATAGGTTGCTGCATAGGGCTCGATCTGCGCAATTTTTGCAGGCGTCCAAGCAGCCAATGCGCCAATCTCCAAACGAATGACCTGCAAGGTGGCAGGGTTTGTGAACAGGTGCGGATAGGCAAAGATGACGGTCTGTTTGTCCTTTTCGTCTATGTAAATGTTCGCCTCACAGCCAAGCTCCCGAGAGAACTCTGCCTGAACGGTGGGGCAAAACTGTTCTGCGAGGAAAACTTCCGCCCGAGCATTGGCTTCTTTGTTGAATGCATCCTGCTTGGTGTTGGAGCGCTTTTCCCATGGCTCGTCTTTACCATATCCCAACACCCGCCAATCCAAAATCAGATCAATATCCTCGGAAAAGCGGCTGATCAGGTTGAATGCTTTGGAAAGGCTGGTACCGCCTTTGAAGGTAATAGCATCTTTCCAGGGGCATCGGTGGAACAGATGGTCAAGCGTAAAGCATACCCAAAAATCTTTTTCTACGATGGCATCATTCAAGCCCATCTTATCTGCTGTATTTCGGAACAGTTCGCCACGGTCACTGTCCGGCAATCGTGCTACATTTCTCATTGTGTGTCGCCTCCACACATTTTCCGTATCGTATCATAAACCCAATCCGTAGATTCCGTCGCCTCTTTCAGACAGGCTCGCTTTTCGTCCTCGGACAGCTTTTCAGAAAGCGTCTGTATGATCTCCGCCGTCACATTGGTCCTTCCCAAAGTTTTCAGCGCCTGGATCACCAAGCTCGTCATGTAAGACAGACCGGTGATTTCCTTGTTGGTCCTATGCTTAAATTCCAGCTTTGTGGAGTTCCACTCATAGGTCTTGTAGGGGCCGTCGCTGATATAGGACCAGACCGCCGTCACCTGTGTGGAGAGCCCCAAAAGGTTCAGGGCTGTATTCCCACACGGAACGATGGTCCAATGGTAACTTCGCGCCAATGCTTTTGCAACTGCGTCCGGGTCGGCCGCTACGTATTCATCAAGCAACTTGCTGTACTTCGGCTTTTCGTAAACACCCTTTAATATCCGGCGAAGCATACCGATTTGCGTTAATCTGTTCAGATTGCGCCTGGTTGTTTCCGAATCAGCAATATCCGCGAAATCCGAATTCACGAAGATTGTGCCGTCGTCCGCACCGTTGATTCGCTCCTGTATCTGCTTGGAATATCCAGTTTTCATCCTGTTTTCCTCCTTTGTTCTGTCCCGAATATTATATAATATTCGGGACAGAATTTCAACCGGATTTGCGATCCTTATCTACATTATCTCCAAACAATCTGCACATAATCAAACAGCTGCCATGCCGATGCTCCTGTGCGGTATCATTTGTCCCGCTCCTGTAGAAGCAATGCAATAATCGAGGCCTTTAACCTTACCAGTTTTCCAAAATAGAAAGAACCTCCAGCCAGGAATCCACCTCGCCGGCAGGGGCAGACCATAAACGCAGGGCGATGATATTGATTGCCTGCGTGCGGAGCCGGTAATAGTGCCGGGCAGAGATGTCCAGACGGTACAGAAGCTCTTCGTGCATCAGCTTGTCCGGTCCGAGAAAGGTCATGTAGATGATGTCGTACATCTTGTGCCCGTTGACCGGTTTGGCTTTCAATATACTGACCGCATCGTTGAGCCGGTCAATCAGCAGGCGGGAGCGGCGTACACTCTCCATCCGGCCTTCCAGCTTTCGATTGTTCATCCCAAGTTCCAGGTCGATCCGATCCAGCAGCGTATCCAGATCCTTCAGAGGGCGATCCAGCTCCTCTGCTACGCTGGATGGGAAGCATTCCAGCGTCCAGAGAATGGTTCGGTAGTGCTGCAGCAGGAGATGCGTGTTATGATACATGCTTTTCTTTTTCTCCTTTTTGGCTTGGCGGACTCTGTCATCATCGATAGACGAATCTCCCAGAATGCCGCGCTTTGTTAAGAGTTCAATAAATGCGGCGGACTGCTGCGACAGCTTGGTTTCCTGCTGTTCATAAAGCG
>ENA-OOYV01000705-OOYV01000705.1-human-gut-metagenome-genome-assembly--contig:-NODE-705-length-22741-cov-4.551970_pt1 | contig 22741 bp, 17 predicted proteins | sample MGYA00241704_ERZ501380 | MGnify/ENA primary metagenome ERZ501380 (study PRJEB25962, sample SAMEA2042984) | human gut metagenome | biome: human gut; feature: human-associated habitat; material: faeces...
GCATTGCAGGAGACAGATTTTGTAGCGTTGGCAGCAGAGGTTAAGAGCGAGGGCGGTACAGGAATGGATATCTATACAAAGGCCGGATCACCATGGAAGGTAACCGTAACCGCACCAACCTTTACAGATGGCAAATACAATGACAATGCAAAGGTAAAGATAGGGGCAACAGGAATAGCCGATGGCGAAAAAGCAATTTTAAAGGTAACCCTTATTACAAGCAACGGGCAAGAGGTATCTGCATCGAGACCTTTTATATTCTATAACGGAACAGTTGTTAATCCTGCTGCAGCAGGAGGTATGGAGGCTGCATTGAACGGTCTTGATCCTGCAGAGGTTAAAGATCTTAATATCATAGGCACATTAAGCGCAGACGATTTTAAATACATAAAGCAAAACCTTAAAGGTTCTCTTGAACGTATAAACTTCTCCAATGCAGATGTTACTGAGATTCCCGACAAAGCATTCAGCGATTTTTGGAAACTTAATGAGGTCATACTGCCGGGAAACCTTAAAAAGTTAGGATACCAGGCATTTGTCAACTGTCCTATCACAAGCATCACCATACCGGACAGTGTAACTGAAATAGACAGCGAAGCATTTAGAGCATATAATTCAAAATATGCAAAATTAGAGAGTGTTGTAATTGGTTCGGGAATGACCGAAATACCAAGAGAGTGTTTCTTCAAACAGACAAATCTCAAATCTGTCTCACTTCCGCAAGGAATTATCACAATAGGCCAAAGTGCATTTGCAAACTGCAACTCCCTTACAAATATAGAACTGCCCAATACACTCACAGAGATAAAAAATCAAGCATTTATGTATTGCGGCTTTACACAGATTACGATACCAAATAATGTAACTAAAATAGGTGTACGTGCATTCTCCGGTTGCCACAATTTGACTGATGTTACCCTTTCAAAGTCTCTTGTTACAATTGGAGATAGCGCCTTTAACAAGTGCGGAGCTATTGCAACAATAGATCTTCCCGAAACTATAGAGAGCTTTGATCTGTATATATTCGACTGGGGTAAAGCAACTACTATCATCTGTCGTGCAAAGAAAATTCCAAATATCTCCAAGTACACATACAAATGGGATGAACAATTTAAAAGTGTAACGGATAAAGACGCTGCTGTTGTTAAAGTTCCTTCAGAATCATTAAACCGGTACAAGGCAAAATGGGGAAAATATTTTAACAATATAGTTGCTATAGAAGAGTAGTCTTTTACAATATAAAACCTTGCAGATAAGGGGGTGGCAGAGATAGAGAAAACTGCCATCCTCTTTTTTTGTCGGGAAGATAAACAGGCTCCCAAAAAAAAACTTTAAAAAAACATGTTACAAAACAGCAATTTCCCCCTCCATTAATGAGAACAATAAAATATCCACGTTATGGCAGAAAGAATTATTATTACACTTGCCTCTCTGCTACTTGTTTTTGGGTGTGAAAAGGGGAATCCGCTTCCCGACATAAACCCGGATGAGCAGGAGGAGAAAGATCTCACAGAGTTTACTGTAACACTTAAGGATGTCTCTCAGGTTGAGACCAAATTGGGCTTTTCGGTAGATGAGGATTGGGTAAAGGACCTCAATCTGTTTTTGTATAGCAATAATGGTGAACTTATTACAAATATCTATAGAGAGGTTAGATCACAGGATGATCTTACATTCAATCTTAAGGCACAAGATGGTGCGGATTGCTCCGTCTTTGCAATAGCCAACTTGGGTTACCAGATGGATGGGCCCAATATGTACAGGCTTACGGAATCTGTGTTTGGAATTAATGAGTATTCCGGGATGTTTGGCGAGAACGGAAACTGTGTTATGTCTGGAAGAAAAGATTTTAATGTAAAAAAGGATGAGGTTGTTACGGTTGAGATGAGGAGGATTATGGCAAAGGTGACTGTTTTGTGCAACTATGACAATCTTAATTCAAATGTCCAGCTTAAGATTAACAGCATTAAAATCTGCAATATTCCAAAAGAGGTTAAATATTTTGGAAAGAGTTTTGCGAAAAGAGCATCTGATGTGATAGACGGGAATTGCTATATGAAAGGGAATTTAGGCTCTATCACTACTACCGGAGTTGATTTCTATACATTTGAGAATTACCAGGAGGCAGAACTTACCGGGGCAACTACAAATAAGGAGAAAGCAGAGATGCTTACCTCTTTGCAGCTGAAGACATGCAGCTATATTCAATTGGAGTACGAATTTACGGATTCTCAAAAGTTTGGTACTATACGCTACCTTTTTTATCTTGGCAAAAGCATGGAGGATGTTATAGTTGAGCGTAATAATCATTATACCGCCACAGTATTTTTCAATGGCAATGCTTCTCGCGACGAGATAAGCGTGAGCGTTGACAACAGCGATCTCAAAGACCGCATTACATCTCTTACGGTAACACCTAAAGAATTGTTTTTCACAGAATTGAACACCACATCCCAATTAAGTGCATATACCTATCCTTCTACAGCGTATAACAAATTAGTTAGTTGGAGCAGCAGCGACCCATCTGTAGCAACGGTAGATAATAACGGACTTGTCACATCTGTAGGTAACGGCCATTGTTCAATAAGAGCCACAAGTGTTGAAAAACCATATATTTACGATACCGCGGAGGTGACTGTGGAGGAGGAAGTGATTGTTACTGAGGATGATTACATTGCATTTGACAAAAGCTCTCTGCTTATGTTGGATATTGACACCCGGACAATTGGATTTACAACAAATGAGCACAATACCAAGACACCGGTATTCATCGTATCGGATGACAGGGTTGCCAAAATAGTGAGGCAAAATGATGGCAGTATAGAAATAAAGGCGTTGCAAGCCGGTGTCTGCACAATAAAAGGAACACTTGGAGATGCAGAGGCTGTATGTTCCATTACCGTTGAGGAACTTATAGTGACTGCCGATAACGAGGTTACCATCTACAAAGATTTCTACCATGAAATAGGTTATGAGATCTCTCCGCAATGGGCAACCTATACACATAATCTTAAATGGGAGATTACAGACGGCCTTACAAATCCGGTTTTCGGGTTTGTTGGTGGAGTTGCAGGAAACAATATCGTTGGCATAGTTCCTACTACGGATAACGGTTTGAAAGCCGGAGAACTTACAGTAAGTTTTGTTAACGCCCCGCATAAAAAAGCTACCATAAGGGTTAATGTAAAGGATGCCATTAAGATGAGAAGTAAGATTACGGCAATAGCCAACATAGGGTATTCAGACACGTATGAAAGTCTTGATATTGAAGCACCCCAACAGGCTGCAATAAATCTTGAGTTTACAGGCAGATCTCCCGGAACATATATATCTGCGTACAGAGACGGATATGGATATTCCAACGGTTGCATAAGAATATCAAACCCTTGCGGGGCCAACGGAGCGTACAATCTTAAGGCTTCTGTTACGGGCGATAATGGCACTGTAAACACAGCTATCTGTACAATAGAGGTTTACGAGCAGATCTTTTTAGTTGGAATATCCAAAAGCATGGATGTGATAAAGTCCAACAGGCATACCGTGGGTGGGGTCCAATATATAACAATCTCCTATGAAAACGAGGTTGTTGCAAAATATATTGCTCATCCATCATCTCTGCTCTACCCGCGAGGAGTGATTAATGATATTCCGTTCTCCTACTATTACAACGGGCAACACTTTACTGAGGATCACACAGATCTCTCGGAGATTGCAGGGCCATTTGAGTTTAATTCCGGCGATCCATACCAACTTGCCTTTGGTAAAGGGAGAGGAAGCGCTCTCTATCCGCCAAAGTATTTGGAATATTTTGTGCTCGAAACAGATAACAAAGGTTATATGATTACAGCCAATCAAAAATTTCTTTACATAGTCAGCCGTCCGTTTGGAGGAGGATTTTGCGAGGAATCTGTCTCATGGCAGGAGATATTTCAGTACATCTATCAATAGGCAATAGGGATGTAACAAATTAAGAGGGTGAGTTTCACCCTCTTATTATCTCCACCTCGCTATCCAATCCCACCTTGATAATTTGCGAAGGTTTATGCGTTGCCTCTCTGCTTTCGCAAGCCGGGTCTACTGCAAAATCAACAGCCTCTTTTATGCAAGGTTCTATCTCTTTATATGTTACAGGTGATTTGCTTCCCGACATATTTGCCGATGTTGACACTATGGGCCTACGGAATTTTGCAATCAGCTTCTTGCAGAAATCATCCATTGGAATCCTTATACCTGCAGAACCGTCGCCCGCAATAACATTCTCTGCAAGAGCTATGGCTCCCGGATATATGATTGTCATAGGCTTGTCGTTTACCTCTATAAGAGATATTGCTATCTCGGGGAACTCCTTAACATACCTTGCAATCATATCCATATCTGCTGCCAATGTAATGAGGCTTTTTGAATCCTCTCTTCTCTTTATTGCAAATATCTTTGCAACAGCCTCTTTGTTTGTAGCATCACAGCCAAGCCCCCAGACAGTATCTGTGGGGTAGAGTATCACTCCGCCATTTTTTAAAACTTCAATGGCTTTGTCTATGTTCTCTTTAATAATGTTCTCTGTCATAATTTCTGTGTTTTATTTTATAGCTTTGGCGTTGGCTTTGGCGTTGGCTAATTACTCTCTTTACATTAAATTGCCAACGCGAACTCCATATTAGTTTATAGTTTATGGTTTAATGTTTATAGTAAGTTTATCTGCTTTGGCTTTCTTTACTCTAAAAATAGCTAAAGCTAATGCCAACGCCAAAGCCAACGCCTATATGATCAGCTCCGCACTTACAGGATAATGATCTGACAATTTTATCTTATCCGTAATATGAGCAGAGCAGTCAAACTCTTTAGGGTACAAAATATAATCTATCCTTAAAAGCGGCCAAAGTCTCATAAACGTACCACCAAAACCGTTCCCTGCCTCTCTGAAAGAGTCCTTCCTGCCGCTAACCAAACGGTGATATGTGTAGGAGACCGGAGTATCGTTAAAATCCCCGCATATAATGGCCGGCAACTTGCATTTTTCTATATTTGCTTGTATGGTATTAACCTGGTCTGACCTCTTTATAAATGTTCCTAACATCTTGTCATGAACCTCCTTATACTCGTTTCTCATCTCCTCCCCAACCGCAGAATTTTTGCTCATCTTCTTAACTAATGCTGTAAACGACACATTATATGACTCAAGATGATTGTTGAATACTCTTAAAATCCTGTCGTAGTGATTAATATCTGTAAAAACAGAAAGGTTGGTACTCCCCTTGAAGCAGATATCACCGGTGTTGACAATAGGGTACCTGCTAAGTGTCATATTCCCAAACAGCTTTCCATTCCTTGTCTTAAACAGTTTGTAATGCCTGTACCGGTAAGACGAGAAGATGGTATCTGCCATATTCTTGTTATCCACAAAAATCTCTTGCAGGCATAATATGTCGGGAAGGTTATTATTAATGTATGAAATGACAGCCTTTCTGCAATCGTCTCTTGACAAACCATCAGATGACAAACTGAATGTCCCTACATTATAGCTCTTTACCGTAAGTTTTATCCCCTCTTTCTCCTCGTGGCTCCCCCCTCCTATCTTAACAAAAAGGTCTAAATAGAGAAGAGACGGAAGTATGGCTATGATTGGAATCCACGCAGACCTGCTTCTTCTTGCAAATGCCACAAGCAGCAAAACCACATTTACCGCAAGTATAGGTATATAAAACAGACCGAAAAAGAGCGGCAGCCCAAACTTGGACGGATTTACATATATTGAAAGATAAGACAACCCTAAGCATCCGGCAGCTACAAAAAGTACTACCCTGAATACAATCCCCCAAAAAAGCGGGGTACGTCTTCTACCGGATCCGGCTAGTCTTCTTACCATATACAATTATGTTAATAGTACATTCTGTTATTCTTTTTCCAATAGAGTATAAGCACAAGGCCAAACAGCATACCTCCCAAATGCGCGAAATGTGCAATGCTTCCCCCCGGATTTGACAAACCAAGCAAAAGCTCCAACACGCCAAATATTATTACAAAATATTTTGCCTTTAACGGGATTGGCGGAATAAGCAACATTATCCTATCGTTAGGGAACAACATTCCATACGCCAACAACAAACCGTATATTGCACCGGAAGCACCAACGGTAGGTATCATATGTAGCATATTAAACGAAAGCTGATCTCCAACAGAAGCATAATGCAAGGCCTCCAAATATGTAACACCGTTATGCAGCAATGCCGCGCCTATTCCCGTAACAAAGTAATACACAAGGAATTTCTTTGAACCCCATACCCTTTCCAAGGCAACTCCAAAGAAATAGAATGTGTACATATTAAAGAATATATGTGTAAAACTACCGTGCATGAACATGTGCGTAACAAGTTGGTACGGCCGGAACAAAGGGGACCCGAAATAGAAAAGGGCGAACTTTTCAATCATAATTTCCTCCTTGAACAGCGTAAGCACAAACATTATTACATTAATGATAATAATATTCTTTACAACCGGTGTTACAGTAGGCATAAAAGCCCTGTATTTATTCTGATACATACTAATTTAGTTTATTGGCTTTAGCTTTGGCTTTGGCTTTAGCTTTAGCTGATTAAGTTTATTGTTTAAAGTCAGTTAATTAGTTGATAGCTAAAAGAGAACCGTTTTTCATCTTCCCTCTATAAACTATAAACTTTTAACTTTTATTTGGCTTTAGCTTATTTAGTTTATTGTTTATAGTTCAAAGTTTATTGTCAGTTAATTAGCTTATAGTTTTAAAGATATTAGTTTTTTACTTTAAGCTTTGCTGCTATTAACTTAAAAACTTTCTATACACTATAAACTCTAAACTTTTATTTTGCTTTGGTTTTAAAACAATTTCTTAAACTCCTCCTCCTGCATTATTGCAACGCATCTCTCTCCGTATGGGCTCGTGTATGGATCCGGGCAGGCAAAAAGGGAATCAATTATCATTCCACCCTCGGTATTGTTCACCTCTCCTACGCTTCCCAACAAATCCTCTACCAACTGCATTATAAGCCTCTCCCTGAATTTTTCGCTGAAATCAGAGACATTTGATTCTGATATTGTCTGCAACAGGTCATCTATCAACTCCTCCAACGTAAGGTTGTCCCCTTTAAGGGTAGCAGGTGTTCCATACATTGTAAGTTTTCCGTTGCCATCCTCCTCTACATCGAAACCAAGTTTTTTAAGTTCGGGCAGATACGGGACAACCGTAAGTCTCTGCTGGTATGACAGTTCCATCTGCTGCGGATAAAGCAGTTCCTGAACATTGGCCTCTATATCTGCATCTGTTAGTGCATTCTTGAACCGCTCGTACAAAATCCGTTCGTTAGCTCTCTTTATATCAATGACCATTAATCCAGATTTAACAGTTGTAAAGATATATTTGTTCTTGAACACAATACAACTGCGATCATTTATATGATCATCATTAAAGAGTTTTGATTCGTACACCCTTTGGGAACCCGAATAATCCCGCTCCTCTGCATGTCTGCCACCTGCAATATTGTCATTGTCATTGCCATTTTCAAAAAGTTTGTCCTGTGCTCCGGTCCACTCTGCTTTTGTGTTCCATCCCGGCTGTCTCATCCTCCCCTCCTCCACAAACGGGTTGAACAGGGGATCATAGGAGACCTTTGGCGCCTGTGGTATATAAAAATCATTCTTTGCCGCAACAGGTATCTCCGGAACACCTTCCATGTTAAAATCTATGGCAGGAGCAAAGGCATTCTCCCCTATCGCCTCCTTAACCGAAGCACAGAGAATCTCAAATATTACATTCTCATCCTCAAACTTTATCTCTGTCTTTGTTGGATGTATGTTCACATCAACACTTTGCGGGTCTGTCCTGAGGTATACGAAATAAGAAGGGAATAGGTTGTCGGGAAGCAACTTATCATACGCCTTAAGTATTGCCTTATGTAGCAACTGGCTCCTAAAGTAGCGCCCGTTCACAAACAGATACTGGTTAGACTGGCTCTTCTTTGCGCTCTGCGGACGTCCAATATAGCCTCTTATCTTGATTATAGCCGTATCTGTCTTTATCTCAACGAGTTCCTTATTAAGCTCCTTTCCACAAAGCTGTATTATCCTCTGCTTTATGCTTTGGACAGGGGGAAGTACAAATACCTCCTTAGCATTATGTATAAGCCTGAACTCCACATTTTTGCGCGTAAGAGCTATTCTGGTAAACTCCTGCACGCACTGCTTGTATTCCCAATTGTCTGTCTTAAGGAATTTTCGCCTTGCCGGAATATTGTAAAAGATGTTTTTAACCTGGATGTTTGTTCCGGTTGGAGTGGCGGTTTCTCCGGTATATTTTATCTGGTTCTCCTCCACTTGGACCTCTGTTCCAACCTCCTCCTCTGCTGTCTTGGTTTTGAGAATCACCTGTGAACAGGCTGCCACAGAGGGGAGCGCCTCTCCCCTAAAACCGTATGTATGAATTGAATACAAATCCTGTTGGGATGCAATCTTGGATGTTGCATGACGCATGAAACAGAGCTGCGCCTCATCTTTTGTCATTCCGCATCCGTTGTCTATTACCTGAATGAGAGTCTTTCCAAAATCTGCAAGGATTAGCGACACAGATGAAGCACCGGCATCCACACTGTTCTCCATAAGCTCCTTAACTACACTTGAGGGGCGCTGTACAACCTCTCCGGCAGCAATAAGGTTTGCTATGTGGCTTGGCAGAACCTGTATCATCTTACTTAAAGAACAGATCCATTACGTTTGTAAAGTAGAGCACCGCCAACATAAGTATGGCCAAGGTTACAATTGTAAGGATACGTATAACCTTGTCTACCATGCTTGAACTTCTCTTCACCTCAAAGCGTGGCTTTGTAAATGCCCCTTTAATGCTCTCGCCGGGAACATACTGCCCTTTGTTTCTGCGCTCTGCAGCGGCAATCTTCTCCTCTAATGCCTCTTTCCGCTCATCATAGTAAACGGGCTGATAATTAAACACTTTATGTTTAGGTGTGTTAAATAGCTTTAAACTGAAAAAACTCATCTTTTTACCTTTTTAATCCAACAGCAAAGCTACAAAAATTATACTGCATTTCAGACTATCAAATTCTTTAATATTAAAAATTTGTGTGAGCCTGATAGCCGTTCACTACCGTTCTATCTCACAATGAAGATATGTTAATCCTGTTTTGCAATCTCAGGCTGTCTTACCCTGAAAAAAATTTCGGGGAAGGTCACAAATAAGTACTAAGCGCAAAGCTGTCTGTAAGATGACGGTTGAATGGCTTGTCGGGAAGCGAAGGATGATTAATGAAAAGGCTGCAGTGAATAAGCTGCGGCCTTATTTTTTGATTGGAGTTTTTAATTATCAACTTAGTCTGCAGTCAAAGCGAATTTCAAGCCGACGGCCTCCGAAATCATAATGAATGTAGAAAGCTGCATGTCGGTTTCACCATTTTCGAGCATAGCCACATACTCGCGTTTTTTTCCGATTTTATCGGCAAGCTGCTGTTGGGTGATTCCGGCTGACACCCGTGCATTTTTCAATATCTCTGCGTAATACCAAGCTCGAGACTTCGCATCAAACTCATCACGCGAAGCAGTGCCCTTTGCGATGCCCTGTTGGGCTCTTTGGCACTTGGAGATATTGGTCATCATTTTCCCGACAACTCCGCCAAATTTAAGGGAATAGATAGCAAAATTCTGCTAAAACGCAGCTATGATTTAATTAAAAAACCGCGGGTACAAGATAGTAAATGCAGACTGTACCATCCTTTTACAGAAGCCCAAAATTGCCGGTTACATTCCTCAGATGAGAGAGACTTTAGCCTCTGTTTTAGAGTGTGATATAGATCAAATCTCCATAAAGGCCACAACCACAGAGGGGCAGATGCCGTTGGAAGGGAGGAGGCCATAGCTGCATACGTCACTGTTCTCTGTGGCAAAGAATAATTATAAATATATTCTTAAATGCTATTACATTAAAAAAAGATTGATGTGTTTTTGCTAAAAAGAATAACAACTGTATTAGTGTTAACTGCATCCATAACAGGCTGTGATCAATTCCCCTAATTAAAGTTAATCCTAATTTTTGGAAGTAGATCATTCTGCTCATGAGTTTGATTTACACGCCTCTTTTCCTATATTTCAAATTAATCCGGATATTTATAAAACGCAACCAGAAAAGATTCATGTAAAATTGTAAATGTACATCTTCAAGCAAACACTACAGATGAAAAGAGGGTTTTCAAAATGAGAATAACCAATGGCAACAAATCTGATTATGTAACAATTATCCAAGATAAAGAAGATCTCAAAAAGTGACACATATAAGAGGATTACTAAAAATTGAATAAATTACTACCTTTGCCGCTCACATCTAAACTATCCCTAAAAATAACACTTGTATGTATAGTACGGATGGAGTCAGCGAAAAGAGATTGTTGCTGGAGGATGTTTACAAGAAGCATCACGATGCATTGTGTTTCTACGCCTGCAGATATATGAGTTCCTACTCCGATGCTGAAGACGTTGTACACTCTGTATTTGAGAAGCTTATGGTAAAGAAAATCCTTCCAAACAACGAAGAGGCTATCTGTTCCTATATCTATTCATCTGTTCATAATGAATGCCTTAATACGCTAAGCCACAACAATGTAGTGCAAAAAAACATTGGGAAGATGGTAGAAAAAGGTAAAGAAGTTAATTCTACATTAGAGTATATAGACAGCCGTATTGAATCTGATTTTTTATGGGAAGTGTTTAACGGTATTGAACGCCTCCCCAAGCAATGCAGCAGAATTTTAAAACTCAGTTATCTAGAAGGAAAAAACAATGCTGAAATTGCAGATTTTATGGGTATATCTATAAATACCGTAAAAAGCCAGAAGGCAAGGGCAAAACTTTTACTTAGGGAATACTTAAAAAATATTTTTGAGTAATTCCATCCTTTTTACATTCTGAACTGTCTTTTATACAGATTTTACTTAGAAAAGGATCCTTATGGGTAAAGGTAACTTTATAAACAGGATAAAGTATCTGCTCTCCGAACATCTTTTTGGGAAACTCAGCGATGAGCAGAAACTTGAACTTAATCGTTGGCGAGCAATGTCTGCCAACAACGAAGAGCTATTTAACAAACTCTCTAATTTGGAGTATGTTAAAGATAGGTATGAAGATTTTGAAAAAGTAAAGGAAAATTCTCCTCTTGCTAAGAAAGTTGGTATAAAACACTCTAAAAAACCTGCTCTAAAATTGCGTTGGAGCATTGCTGCCTCTCTAACTGCTGCAGCCACCATTATCTTAGGTATATTCTTAATAAACAGGTATACGGCAGAGCCTCCTAACAAGTTAATTACTATTAATGCTCCTCGCAACAAGATACTGGAAGTTGTCCTTCCGGATGGCTCTCAAGTCACTATGAATGGAGGAAGTAAAGTTGTATATCCGCAAAACTTTATTGGGGAACAGAGAGTAGTGCAGTTTACCGGAGAGGCTATTTTTGATATTGCAAAAGATATGCTTCATCCGTTTATTGTATCTACGGGCGGAACATCCATTAGAGTTACAGGTACAAAGTTTAATGTAAAGTCTTACGATGATGATAAAGATGTACATACTGCCTTAATGGAAGGAAAGGTTATAGTGGAGTATGCAGATTCTTTGGGACGAGGGAGAGAGATATTTCTTAGGCCCGGTGATGTATCCGTTTATAACAAATCTACAAAGGAGATTAAAGTAACTATTACAGATACATATATGTATTCATCATGGAAAGATGGTGTATATTTTTTTGATGCTAAACCCCTTGAGAGCATAATGATAGATATTTGCAGATACATGGATCTTAATTATGTATTCTTAAAAGATGAGCTTAAACATAAAGTTCTTTCTGGCAGAATTAAGATAAAAGACTCTGCTTTGGAGATGATTGAGCCTTTTGAAGGATTTATGCCAGGCCACATAAAATTAAATGGCAAAACAATAATTATTCAATAATTAATTTATAAAAAAGCTATTTCAATGTTTAAAACAGGAGTGAAAACATTTTACCTTCTTTTAGTTATGGGGGTTATGATTACCTCCGGCACTCTTAGCGCACAGACTAAAGGTAAGCTCTATGATGTAAGATTGGATAATGTTACATTAAAAGAGGCACTGAACTATGTATCTGCTCAGTGTGGATATGACTTCGTTTATGAAGATGCAGACTTTGCCAATACTCAGCGTATTAGCAAGAACTTCAAGCAGTGTTCTATTGATTCTATTCTAAAAGGCTGTCTTGAGGGTACTTCACTTACTTACATAATAGACAAGAATAATGTCTATATCAAAGCAAGTGCAAAAACACAAAACATCTCTGTACCAACAAATTCAAAACAACAGACTACAGGCAATGTTGTTTCCGGTATTGTGAGAGATGAAAATGGAGAGCCTCTTCCAGGTGCTAATATAATTGTAAAGGGTGAGCCTGGCAATGGTACAAACACAGATGTTGACGGTAAGTTCTGTTTAAAAATCAACAACATTAATAAAGACAATGCTCTTATAATCTCTTTTATTGGTATGAAGGAGCAGGAGGTACCGATTGGCAACCGTCAGGTTGTTGAGGTTACTTTAAAAGAGGACAGAAACGTCCTTGAGCAGATTGTTGTAGTAGGATACGGTGCTGTTAAGAAAAAAGATATTGCCGAGTCTGTACAGAATGTTACATCTTCACAGATAGAGGAGACTAACATTCCTAACTTTGAGAGAGCTATTCAGGGTAGGATGTCGGGTGTTCAGATTACATCTACATCCGGTATTCCTGGATCTTCTTTTAATATTCAGATTAGAGGTAGAGGATCTATTAATGCAGGTACTGAACCGCTTTATATTGTTGATGGTGTTCAGATGACAAACGGTGCAAGAAGTACCGGTGTACTTACTAATGCAGATGCTATGTCTAGCATTAATCCTGCTGATATTGAATCTATTACAGTTCTTAAAGATGGTGCTTCCGCTTCTATCTACGGAGCTCAGGCAGCTAACGGGGTTATAATTATTACTACCAAGAGAGGATCTGCTGGCAAAACTAAGGTGTCTTTTAGCGCAACTGCAGGTGTTCAGCAGCTTGTTCGTAAGGTTGATGTAATGGACGGAAAACAGTGGGCAGAATATGCTCTTACAGAATACAAGAATTATGATGCTGTTTACGGCACTACTCTGTATGAGCAACGCCGTGCTATGTTTGAGGGTTTTGGATGGGGTGCTGACGGTTATTCAAATGCACCTACAACAGACTGGTATAAAGAAATTTTCCACAAGGCGGTTGTTCAGAATTATGAAATTGGCATTCAAGGAGGTAACGAAAAAACTCGTTTTTATATATCTGGTAACTATAATGATACAGATGGTATAATCAAACATACAGACTATTCAAGAGCAACAGGAAGAGTTAACTTGACTCATGAATTCAACAAATGGCTTACTATAAACACAAATAATACATTTGGTCGTAATAAATATAACCAGGCATCTACTGTTGCTTCATCTAATCCGTCGAGAACTGCAATGCTGTTGCTGCCTGGTGTTTCTCCAAGAGATGAGAACGGAGAATGGGTAAGAGATCTCTCTTATGGTTACTATACTCACAACGTACCTCAAATGCTTGAACTTAACGAATATACCGGTACAAACTGGTCTCTCACTTCTGCTAATGATCTTACCTTTAAGATTATAGACGGTCTTACTTTTAAGAGTAGTTATAACTTTGACTATTCTTGGATGAAGGAACGCCAATACAGCGACCCACGTACCAGACTTGGTTATAAATCTGGTGGCGTTGTATCTGCTTATGCTACAGATATTAACAAATTCCAAACAGAACAAGTTGTCACTTATAACAAAGAGTTTAAAGAGAATACGTTGAATGTTGTTGGCGGATTCTCCTACATAGATCACAAGTATCACTCAATAAGTGCTTCTGCCATTGGAGTTGCGCATCCGGATCTTAGTCTTCTAAGCAGCGCCTCAACACCACAAACAACAGGTGAGAGTTTCTCTGAGTGGAAGATGGCCGGATTTTTTACAAGAGTAAGCTTTACTCTAAAAGATAAATATATCTTCTCTGCAACTGCAAGGTATGATGGTTCTTCTAAATTTGGAGAGGAAAACAAATGGGGTTTCTTCCCATCTTTGTCATTTGCATGGAGAATGAAGAACGAGAATTTCCTAAAGAATGTAAATTGGCTCAGTGATCTTAAACTTAGAGCCAGCTACGGTATTACTGGTAACTCAGATATAGGCAGTTACGTATCGGGTAGACTTTATTCGGGAGGTCATGCATATAATGGCATTTCAGGTATTCTTGCTTCATCAATAGGTAATCCTAAATTGTCATGGGAGAAGAAGCACTCAAAGAACATTGGTATTACAGCAGGATTTTTTGACGGTAGAATTACTATAGACATTGATGCTTATAGAGATGATACTAAGGATCTTCTATATTACCGAACAATACCTCAAACAACCGGTTTTACAAGCATCCCTTCAAACATGGGCAGCGTTAGAAACCAAGGTGTTGACATTCAATTGAACACAGTTAATATTGACAGAGGAGACTTTAGATGGAATACAGAGTTCAATATCTCATTCTATAAAAACGAGGTTACCAAGCTTCAGGATGGTCTTAATCAGATTGGTAATTACAAAGTTGGTAAACCGGTATCATCTGAGTTTATCTATAAATGGGCTGGCATCAATACATCAGATGGTCGTCCAATGTACTACGACAAAAATGGTTACATTACTTATAATCCAACTCTTGAGGACAGATATTGGTCTAAGCCAAAAGATCCAACATTATATGGAGGCCTTCAGAATACGTTCAGTTGGAAAAACCTTTCACTTTCATTTTTCTTATATTTTCAATCGGGTGCTGTCAAGTATTGGAGCGACAAAACAATCCTTATTGGTCAGGCCGCTGACAATAATTTATTAACAGAGATTTACAAATCCTACTGGAAGCAGCCTGGTGACAAAACCTGGGTCCCTTTGCCAATGTACGATGGCGTTTATCCTGGAAATCCAAGAAAATATGACAATAACTCAGATCCAGGCATGAGCCTTATATATGAGAAAACAGATTTTATAAAATTAAAGAACATCAACTTAAGTTACTCTCTTCCAAAGAAGTGGTTAAATAGGATTCGCATAGAGGGAGCTTCTGTATTCTTTAACGCATACAACGTATTTACAGCTACTTCTTACGGGGGATACGATCCTGAGTCTACAGGTAACGACAGAGGTCTTTATCCTCAGAGCAAGAGCTACAGTATTGGTGTAAAACTTAATTTTTAAGGAGGAGCAGAAATGAAAAGAATTAATACACTTATTATAGCACTATTTATTGCTGTTGTTTCTGTATCTTGTGATTCATTATTGGATATTGATACAAAGCACGCACTCCCTCAGGAAAAGATTCAATCAGTTGAGGGTTGTCGCGCCCTAATTGTTGGAACATACGATCTAATGCAAAGCCCAACATATTTAGGAAGAGATCTTATTGTTGAGCCCGAAATTCTTGCAGATAATCTGGGTTTATCTCCAAATGCCTCAAGATACACTAATCTTTATCAGTTTCAGCCAAATTATCAAATTGATATCTGGACATCAGCTTACGAGATTATATCTGCATTGAATGAGGCGCTTGCTTCACTGGAGAAACTTGAGCAGACAGACGCTGTTACAGCATTAAAGGGCGAAGCTCTTTTCCTTAGAGCTTACAACTATTTCTATCTTGCTAATGTTTATGCAAGAACGCCTAAACACCTTGTGGGTAATTTTGATCTTTGCGTTCCTTTAGTTCTTGAACCTTTTTACAACGATGGTGGCAACATAGCTGAGCAAGCTTCTGTTGAGCGCAACAATGTTGATGTTGTTTGGAACAAAATTATTACAGATCTCAACGATGCTTTTTCTCTCCTTAACGGAAATGATTCCGGTCTTGCTCCAGAGAGGGCATCTGCCATTGCCGCAAAAGCCTTTTTAAGTAGAGTTTATCTGTACCATGAGGATTGGGACGATGCCGTAAATGCAGCTACATACGTTCTTACTAATTCTAAAGTAAAGATTTACAAAGGCAATACATATACAGATATATTTAAGAAAGATTCTGAGTCTTTGTTTGAATTGGTATATGCTGAATCTGAAAATCTTGCATCATCCGGTCTTCACTCTATATACGGCACAGTTGATGACGGCAAAAGAGATGCTGATGGTTTTGGCAACGGTATTGGTGCAGGCGATGGTAACTGTGCTGTTCCTGATGCTTTTGTTGATCTTTTTGATCAGACAAAGGATATACGTTTTGGTGCACTTAGGAAAGTTATGCGTTCTGGCGTAAAAATGTGGTGGTCAACTAAGTTCAATAGTTGGAAAGGGACTTTTGGTATGGACAACATTCCTCTAATTAGAATTTCTGAGGTTCTTCTTAACCGTGCTGAAGCATACGCTCACCTTGCAGACAACACAAGTCTTATTAATGCTAGAACAGATATTGATGAGTTGAGAAAAAACAGAGGACTTGATCCTACAGATGTCCCAAATTCCGGACTTCTTGATGAAATACTTCTTCAGAGAAGGATAGAGCTTGCTTTTGAAGGGCACAGATTTTTTGATCTTAAAAGACTTGGGAAAGATATTCTAAGGTCTAATTCCCTTCCTACTGTTGAGTACTCAGATTACAGAGTTGTTTCTCCTCTTCCTACAAAAGAATTAGATGTAAATAAAAAACTTAAGAATAACCCAGGTTATTAAAATTTTGCAGATATATGAAAAAGTATATTATAAACATATTTACAATTCTGGCAGCATTAATAGTTGTTTATTCTTGCCAGAAAGAAGACTGGACCTACAATGGACCTCAGTACTATGAATTTAGTGCCTCCTCTCACAATCAGTCTTTTGCAAATGGTATATTCCATAAAGAGAATGCAAAAATAGGTTTGGACTCTATGTGCGTTCAACTTATAAAGACTTCTAATTCTGAGGTAACTGTTAATTATAAACTGGTTAAAGAGGTCTATTACCTAAAGTTAGAGAACAGATATACAGACGCTGTTCCAACAGGTACTAAAGATGAGGATGTAGATATTCTTACTACCGATGCAGTATATGGGACTGATTATGAGATTGTTTCAGGCGAAAAAAACATATTTGATGCAACTTCAATGGAGGGAACAGTAAAAATTGCTGCAGGTGAATATTTTGCTTACATTCCTGTAAACATGAAGGTTAAGTCGGGCTCTCAGTTCTTTGTTATTCTTAAAGATTCCAAGGATACTAAGGCAAACAGAAATACAGCTATTCTTAATTACGTAATAGCTCCGGATAAGATATTCTTTTTAGAGGAGAGTTTTGCAACAGAGCTCCCTTCTACCTGGCAGTTGATTGACAAGGATGGTGACGGATTCTGTTGGGAATTCTACAAACAATCTGTTACTTCAGACTCTTATAGATCTTCCGTTGGCACTTTGCATCCTGAGAACTACCTTATCTCTCCAAAATTTGATATCGGGAAGAAAAGTTCTCATGTTTACTTATCATTTGATGTTGCTCCAGGAAAGGCAAAATATCCCGATGAAAATTATAGAGTTATAATCTCGGAAACTCCTATTACAGAGGCTAACTGCCAAAGTGCAACACTTTTGAGAGACTGGACACAACTTGATGCCTCGTACGCAGATTTCAAAACCGAAACAATGGATATTACTGCTTACAAAGGCAAGAGTGTTTATATTGGATTTGTTCACGGAAACTGCTCAGATAACTATTTCATAAGATTGAAGAATATTCAAGTTTACGGTATTTAATTATGATAGATTATAATCTAAAAAAGATATTTATAGAGTTAACTTTAATAGATGCAACTTCGGGTTATGAAAAACCTGTAGCAGATTATATTCAGAATTTTGTAAAGAATCTGGGACTTGAGAGTTATGTAGATGAAGCTTCTGAATTTTCCAAAGGCAATACAGGAAATGTAGTAGTTCCTATTATGGGTGGTGGTGAATATTTTATTGCTTCTCACATGGATACTCCCCGATCTACCAAGAATTTAAAGCATCTGTTCCTTAATGATAGAATAACTTCCGACGGTACCACCCCTCTTGGGGTGGATGATCGCGGAGGCCTCTCTTCTATTCTATGCGCTCTTGAGCGTGCAGTAAAAAACAATACACTAAAACCTTGTACATTACTGTTTACTGTGTGTGAGGAGACCACATTGGCCGGCTCTACCTACTTTAAAGCCCCTGAAAATATAAAATATGGTTTTGTTTTTGATTCTTATATGTCACCAGGATGCTTTGTGTCACAAACATGCGGACTTATTGAATTTCATTTTAAAATAAGAGGGAAGAGCGCTCATGCCGGTATCTCTCCAGAGAAGGGGGTTAATGCAATTGCTCTTGCTGCAAAGGCAATGACAACTTTTCCTTTTGGAAGATTAGACAGTATGAACACAGCCAACATTGGTAAAATAAATGCAGGTACGGCAACAAATGTTGTATGTGATGAAGTTACCATGGTTGGAGAGCTTAGAAGTGATACCAAAGAGCACGGTGAACAGAGAATTAAAGAGATAATAGATAACTTTACAAAAATCTGCCAAGATGGTGGAGGTTCTTTTGAATATGAATATTTTTGGGATTTCACTCCATATCATATATACAAGGATGATAAGCCTTACAGGCATTTTGCCAACATAGCTGAATCTGTTGGCCTTAAGGCTACTCCTATGCCGTCTATGGGAGGAAGTGATGCAAATGCATTTAACAATAAAGGGATACGTACTATAAACATTGGCGTAGGTGCACAGAATCCTCACGGTAATGATGAGTTTATCCTTTACAAAGATTTTACAAACGACGTTGAGATAGCATACGGGCTTCTCACAAAACATTTAGATGATTAATGAAAAAACTATTTATATTTGCTGCAGCTGTTTTTTGTCTGGCTGCACTATTTTGCTGCAATCATAAAGCAGAATCAGAGTTAGAGTATCTACCAGAGAAGATTCAAGCAAAAGGCACTCTTGTAATTGAGGGTGGTGGAGACCGAATTGCTCCAATTCTCAACAAAATTATTGAAAAGGGTGGTGGAGTTGACAGATGCAAATTGCTTATTGTTCCATTTGCAAGTGGATATGCAGAGGAGACAGGTGTAAATCAGGTTGAAGAGTTTAAAGCTCTTGGATGCAAAGATGTTGATTATATCCTTTGTTCTAAAGACAGCATAGATTCTCCCGAGAGTCTTGCTAAACTTAACGGAGTTACAGCTGTATTCTTTTCGGGAGGAGATCAGAACAGACTTTACAGCTATCTTGCCGGAACAAAATTCTTTGATAAGATCAAGCAGATCTACAGAGATGGCGGTGTTGTAAGCGGGACAAGCGCCGGTGCAGCAATTATGAGCCGCGTTATGCTTACAGGTAACAGTCTTGATACAACTCGCAAATCCGGTTACTTTAATTATATTAAAGCAGGTGATGTAGAGACTGTTGAAGGTTTTGGATTCCTTGATAATATTATTGTAGATCAGCACTTTATTGCAAGAAGAAGACAGGTAAGACTTATCAATGTCCTTCTTGACCATCCTGGCTACAGAGGCATAGGTATTGACGAGGAGGCTGCTATTGTTGTTAATCCCGACAACACAATGGAGATTGTTGGTGATAACTGCGCTATGTTTTTTGAACCTTACAGGCCGGAGGATGGAAAACCAAATCATAGCTTTAAACTAACAATTCTTTACCCTGGAGATAAAATTAATCTATAATTAATTGATATGGCAAAGATTAAAAAAATACCACATACGTTCTTGATTATTGGAGCCGTTATGCTTTTGTGCGGGTTCCTTACATGGATTGTTCCCGCAGGAGAGTTCAGCCATCAGACTGTTAACGTTAACGGTGTGGAGCGAGATGTTATAATAAGTGACTCGTATCACCCCGTGGAACAGGCTCCTCAGACATGGCAGATTCTTGGTTCTATAGTAGATGGTTTTGAGCGTCAAGCGGCAATCATAGCATTTGTTCTTGTTATGGGGGGAGCTTTTCAAATTCTGAACGGTAGCAAGGCAATTGATTTTGGTATTATGCAATTCCTTAAAAAATCAAAGAATTTTGAAAAGAATCCTCTGATGAAAAAAATAGGAGTTCATAATATAGTAATTGTTTGCTCCATGCTTATTTTCTCCATTTTTGGAGCCGTGTTTGGGATGAGTGAGGAGACAATGGCATTTGTTATAATCTTTGTCCCTCTTGCAATATCAATGGGCTATGATTCTATTACAGGAGTCTTAATGGTTTATGTTGCAGCACATATAGGATTCTCCGGTGCAATATTCAACCCTTTTACCATAGGTATTGCGCAGGGCCTTTCCGGGCTTCCTCTATTCTCCGGCTTTGAATACAGGTTTCTGGTATGGATTATTCTTACATTGCTAATTATTGCATTTACTCTATGGTATGCAGGTCGTGTAAAGAGGAATCCACAGGTGTCTCCTACGTATAAACTGGATGAGTACTGGAGAAACAGAGAGAAGGAGAACTCCTCATTTGATTTTAATACAAAATCATCCGCTTCTGCCTGGCTTGCATTTGCTCTTTCTGCTGTTGTTCTTGTAATATTCTCTGTTCTTTATCCAAAAACAACAATATCTATAGGCAATACTGAGAGTACTTTTATTCTCATACCGGTACTAACTGTATTGTATATCATTTCGGGAATAATGACATTAAGAAAATCTTATCTGTATTATATTATCTCTGTGCTTGCTTATACAATCATATTCCTTGTTGTTGGTGTACTTGGTTACGGCTGGTATGTAAAGGAGATTACCGCATTGTTTATAGCAATGGGAATAATATCCGGCATTGCAGCCGGCTGTGGAGGTAACGATATTGTTAAGGAGTTTATGGTTGGTGCTAAAGATATACTTACTGCAGCAATTATTGTTGGTCTTGCAGGTGGTATTATTGAGATTCTTACTCAGGGGCACATTATGGATACCATTCTATATGCTCTTGCAGGGACAATGGAGGGGACAAGCAAGTCTGGTACAGTTTCAATTATGTATGCAATACAGACATCTCTAAATTTGTTTATACCGTCGGGAACTGCAAAAGCTGCGCTTACAATGCCAATTATGGCACCGTTCTCAGATATTATAGAATTGTCAAGACAGTCAACTGTTATGGCATATCAGTTTGGAGACGGATTTACCAATATGATTACCCCAACCTCTGCTGTATTAATGGGTGTTCTTGGAATTGCCAAGATCCCTTATGATATATGGTTTAAGTGGTTCTGGAAGATTCTTCTGGTATTTATGCTTATTGGCCTTTTGCTTCTTATACCTACGGTCTATCTAAATCTCAACGGATTTTAGGATAGCGTAAAATAAGGCTGTGGCGAATGACATGTACCCTTTTCATATATATGGGTATACATTTGCCATATTATATTTATGTTTGCAAAAAGAAAAACATTCAGCTATGGATCTTAGAATTGGAAACGGCTATGACCTGCATCTGCTGGCAGAAAACCTCCCGTTTTGGCTTGGAGGGATAAAGATAGAACATTCAAAAGGTTGCGTTGCCCACTCAGACGGCGACACACTCATCCATGCTCTTTGCGATGCCCTGTTGGGCTCTTTGGCCCTTGGAGATATTGGTCATCATTTTCCCGACAATTCCAACGAGTTTAAGGGAATAGACAGCAAGATCCTACTGCAGCGCAGTTACAATTTGGTTAAAGAGCAGGGGTACAGGCTTGTAAATGCAGACTGCACCATCCTTTTGCAGAAGCCTAAGATTGCACGTTATATTCCGCAGATGAGGGAGACATTAGCCTCTGTTTTAGGGTGCGAGTTGAGCCAAATTTCTATAAAGGCCACAACCACAGAGGGGGCAGATGCCGTTGGAAGGGAGGAGGCCATAGCTGCATACGCCACTGTCCTTTGTTGCAAGGGATAACAAGAAGCTGTCTAAAAGGGTAAATTCTGCATACCATATAAAAAATAGAGGTAATGATTATGTTTTTTAATCACTACCTTATCGCTACAACAAACTGGAATCATCCGCTTCTACTCTATCTTTGATAGAGCAAGGAGCTGCTCTGTGCTTATCTTTTCGCCAAATGGCCCGTACTCTTTAAGGGCTTTATGTGCCAACTGCTTCTTAGGATTGGTTACATGGTCTATTGGCTCTCTGTCTATATTCATCTTCTCGCTATCCCAAACAAAAAGGTTTACAAGCTCTCCGTTACCCTTAATGGTCTTGCTCCACTGCTCTTTTGGTGATGGGGTATTTAGTTTATTATCATTGTTGTCTTTTGAGCACTCTGCCATTATTACGCACAATATACATGCAAAGATGACTTTATAGATTTTTTTATTATGTTAAATTAAACCGCTTTTGTATGTTTTCATCGCTGCAAAGATATAACGACGATACATAACAGGCAAATTACGGCTGTTCTATGTAGCTGTAAAAATATATTTTTACATTATAGTTCACGTTTTGTTAAAAAAAATTTTGCAGGTTATTTAATTATTCATACATTTGCACTCCCGAAACGAGCGCACTTATTGAGATATGGTGTAATGGTAGCACAAGAGATTCTGGCTCTCTTGGTCCGAGTTCGAGTCTTGGTATCTCAACTAAATGATGGCGCGGTAGCTCAGCTGGTTAGAGCGCATGATTCATAATCATGAGGTCCCCAGT
>ENA-OOYV01000717-OOYV01000717.1-human-gut-metagenome-genome-assembly--contig:-NODE-717-length-22473-cov-20.469578_pt1 | contig 22473 bp, 22 predicted proteins | sample MGYA00241704_ERZ501380 | MGnify/ENA primary metagenome ERZ501380 (study PRJEB25962, sample SAMEA2042984) | human gut metagenome | biome: human gut; feature: human-associated habitat; material: faeces...
AAGGATATAAACCTCACTTTTGAGGTTTTGCACTTATCTTTTACTTATCCTAAAATTTTTAATCTATATGGCAACACTCAAATTGACCGTATTCAAGGCTAAAGTCTTAAAAGATGGCAGGCATAAAATTAGGATTGCAGTCTGCCACAAACAAGAAACATGTTACATTATTACAAATGTAATTATCGGCTCAGAGTCCCAGTTCAAAAACGGGCAAGTTGTAAAAAGGCCTGACGCTTCAATGATGAACTCCAAACTAAGAAATCTCTTAAATGAATACCAGGAGAAACTTGATGCTATCAAAAACAAAGAAATATACACATGTGCCCAGATTAAGAATATTATCTCTAAATCTCAGTCAGAAGATACATCTGCCACATTCCAGCAGATTTGCATAGCATACGAAAATGAATTGGTAGAAAAGGGAAGCAGTGGGTATGCTGGTCTACTCAGAATAAACCGGAGATATTTTACTGAATATGTTCATGGTGATATACTTTTGTGTGACATCACTCCCGAGATAATTGAAGGTTATTCTGGCTTTCTGAGAAAAAACAAAAAGTTAGGAGAAACAACGAATGGGATGATGATGCGACATACTAAAACAATCATCAATCGTGCGATAAAGAAACGTATAGTGAAATATGAAATCCATCCATACATTGATTTCTCAATACCTTCTTCTCCAGTCAGAGATATAGACATAAGTGTAGAAACATTCAATGCTATTAGGAAGTCATCACCACAAGAGAAAAGACTTCGCATAGCCAGAGATTTATTCTGCTTGTCGTTCTATCTTGGAGGAATCAACCTGATAGACCTTATGAGTTATGATTTCAGAAAATCCGAAAAGATTGAATATGTACGTACCAAATCGAGGAATAGGACAATAGGCACAAAAATTATCAGCTTTACCATTCCAGAACCGGCCATGAATATTATCCAAACATGGATGAATAAAGCAACAGGAAAGTTAGATTTCGGATATAAGTTTACTTATAAGAACTTTCAACGGTATATATCACGTTCATTGGCTGTACTCGTTAAATCTATTGGAATCAGTGAGAAAGTGATGTTTTACTCGGCTCGTAAGTCTTTTGCTCAGTATGCCTCTGAGATAGGCATTCCTGACGGGATAATTGATTACTGCCTTGGACATTCAGATAGTTCTAAAGGTGTTATCAGATATTACACAAAAGTCCGGCAGAAGCAGGCGGATATGGCTATTTCTCGAGTGATTGATTACGTGAACAATCCGGAGAAGTACAAGGAATATATTGAACTTCGGTCTGATATTATGATGATGAGAGGGTAATCGGGTCGGGGTGGTCGTCGAATCCCTGCTTGCCACCTGTAAGACACATGATGTAAACCCAAGGGATTATCTGAATGATGTCATTACTCGAATACATTATTATAAAAAAGCTACCCGTGAGCAGTTATTGAATCTACCTTCACACTAATGGAAGTTTCAGCATCTGGAAAGTGTATTAGCAAAACAAGGGGAGGAATCCGGAAGCCAGTGTTGACTATAACATATAGGTTCAACAAAACAATAGCGACTGCAACTATTAGGTTTATAGTGACGTCGCTATTGTTATATAAAGATTCAATGCCTGTAGTTTATCGAATACTTACAAAATTCCAGAAAAACTGTTCTAAATCGATATTTATTTGATACTATTAGTTCCGAACCGGAGTCGAATCTGAACGAATCGGGACTAATCATATTGTAAAAAAGCATATCTGTTGGATCAGACTATATTATTTCATCGCTCTCTATTGAATGAATTGTAGGCATCCATCAGCTTTTTATCATAGTAGTTCTGTGCATAACTGGGGCCGTTGTATTTACGTGCAAATTCACTCCAGTTTTTGTTGATTAATGCCGGTAGCATGCCGTTTCTCCTGATGAAACGGGCAGTAAGGATAAGCTGTTTACGTTCGCTTTCACACATGGCCATGACAAAGCTTTCTACGCTTTCCTCGTCACATGCCTTGTAGTTGAACCCCATGATCTGGAACATGCCCCAACTAGCAGATGCGTCGGCTGCCTCCTGGTTTATACTCCGGGCTTTCTCCAGTCGTTCGTACTCATTTATCCCGCCTTTGTAATATCCTCTTTTCCATTTGGGATAAAGTATATCTTCGTTCCCTACAACATATTTGGTCGGTTCGATACCTTTGTTTTCCAATTGTTTCCAAAAAATGTGTCCCTCAAAAAGAATGGTAGGTTTACCCGGAGCACAGAAACCTTTCCGTCCTTCTGTTTCCACCTTGTGTACAGCCATAAGTGCGGCAGTTTCACATCCTAACAGTTTGGAGGTTAGGTTGAAATCCTCCTCTGTCAGTTTCCCCGAATCCATTCTTCCTATAAACAGTATTACCTCCCACGTACGGTCGTTTATGATGCCGTCTGCCTCCAATCCGTTTTTCCGTTGGAATTCGATGACTGCATTCTTCATTTTTTCGTCGAATAAATCATTCTGAACTACCTGGTAACCGTTACGTACCAGATTCTCCTTGGCAAAAGCAACGTCTTTTCCAGTACTTCCTAATTTGATTGTTTCCATTTTTTATTTTTTTGTTATACTCCAAAAAATCGGAACGAACTGTTACAGCAAAAACGGTATGCCGTTACAGCTTCCGACGGATAAAGTTAATTATTTTTTGGGGAGACTATCTCTTAATTGATGGAAAAATCTGCATGCTTTGTGGGTGATACCGGATATTGCCTAGGGGGAGTGAACGCATATGCTCCGAAATATGCAGCTACAACTAAACCTCAAGGTTTACGAGGTATATTTGTTCGAATGCTTACTATAAGAAGGCTGGTGTGATTGTCACAGAAATCATGTACAACATTCAGCATAACCTGTTCGACACCGTTGACCGTGACAAGAGGGACAGGCTGATGAACGCCATCGACTCCATCAACGGGAAACATGGCCACTCGGTTAAGCTAGCCGTTCAAGGTCAGGGGACTGGATGGAAGCTGAAGCAGGAACAGCTATCTAAGCATTATACGACGGATTTAGGAGAGATTATAGAGATAAATTGTAGCAGATAAATGTAAATAATATTTTATGGCTTCCATTTATCTACAATCTATTTATTTTTTAAATCCTCAAGATAAGATTTAATTTTTTCAATATATTCAGGTACATCGCTTTCTACGAATCTCGTAAAATCTTCAAATTGTATATAATATGGAGAGCCATCTTGTATAATTGGATATATCAAGCTATTTGTTAGCTCATTTTTTATGGCCATAGCATGAGTAAACATATTATCTAATGCACGTGTACGTTCCTTTTGCCTTGTATTATGTTTACTTTCTGATTTAAACTTTGAATACTCTCTTAAATGATATTCGAGACTATAAACAATGCGTTCTAATACATTAATATTTTTCTGTTGTTCGTCCATAATAGATATAATAAAATATAAATGATTAATATTAATTTTTCATGTACTAAGTACAAAGTTAGTATTTTCTTTTGAACTTGTACACTATCCAGATGATAAAGACCAAGGATACCATGATAATTATCCCCAATGCCCAACCTCCCAACTCCAACTTCAGCTGCTGCCAGCGTGTGAGTACTTTTTCGACCGGGTAAGGCACTTGGATGCTATCCGTCTTAGCTATATACAGTGTATCTCTTACAAGCTTATCACGATATAGATACTTATACTTTTCAATAAAAACGGTATCTCCTTTTTCCTTTATATATACGCTATCTAACAAGTATATACTATCACGCTGTAACTTGTTGATATAGGTCGTATCAACCTTTATCGTTTCTACAGGAACGTATTTCACAGTCCGGCAGGAACAGATTACAAATAACATGCACATGAAGGGAGCCAGCGTAATACACCAACTCACCTTCTTAATTATGTAGTTATAGAGCTTCATGGGAGCAAATCTTTGTATTCCTCTTTTGCATCAAAACAAGGGCACATCTTCGTCCATTCGCAAGGTTCCACGATACCGTCATTATCTAGGTCTGGCGATGTGTCACGATGGCCCAACACTTCCTTAATATCCGGATATTCTTTAATCAACTTTGCGATTAATTCGCATAGAGCCTTCTTCTGTTCCGGCGTCCGTGTATCGGCTGCCTTACCGTGCGCATCCAGCCCACCAACATAGCAGATGCCAATGCTGTGTTTGTTGTAAGATACGCCGGAGAAGCCCTTACTGTTGCAGTGTGCCCCGTCGATCGTAAGCGAACGACCAACTTCTACCGTACCGTCCAATCTTACCACATAATTATACCCAATACATTGGAAACCACGAGTCACGTGCATCTGATTAATCTCTTTTCTACCTATATCCTGCCCTGCCTTAGTCGCCGAGCAGTGAACTACAATTGCATCTATCTTATTCATTTCTTCTCCTCCTTTTTTGTTACTTCTTCAATGATTTCTCCAGCTGCGCTATACTTTTTCTTAATATACCCAACCAGCAGCCGCTTTATACTCACCTTGTTCTTAATACCGTGAATTGCGCAAATATGATCGGCAATACTGTCAAACTCGAATATGAATGCTAATCCCAGCCCACACATGGAACTGATTGTATAAGAGCAGATACCAACTGGTTGGAGAATAGCAACACCCAATCCAAATCCAAGTACTAAATACGAATTATACTCTATGAACTTGCACATCGTCCTTCGTCCGGCTCGGCTGAAGCGGAAATCCTCTCCCCTCTTCACTACTGAATCAATAATACCAAGAACGAAATCCGCAATGATCATCACGACGATAAATGCCAGCATCCAGCGAAGCTCAAAGACTACCCCTTTTATCTCTCCAATAAAGGAGTAAGCCCCGGCTACAAGTAGCTGCGGGGCTATTATGGTAATCAGATTCTGCATTACTCCTTATTTACCTTACCACCGAATAACTTGGCCAGCCACTCAGACGTAACCACTGACACAATTCCAGTCGATGCCAGTGCCACAAATAACGAGTCTATCAATACAACCCAAATGCTTGCATCCGAAGGCGGAAAACCGAGATTCATCCACCAACTGAAGAAGGTAACGACTACACCGACAACGGCCGTCACCCACATAGTTACCCATTTGTTCATCGGATTGCTCAACTTTGAGGCAATAAAACCTAGCACAGATGGAACAACGATCGACACCAGTCCGGTGAAGCTGGCAAATCCGGTCAGGAACTCCGGAACGGAAGGTTCTACACTAGCGGAAGTTTCCGCGAAAACACTCACTACACACATCAACAGTGCGACACACATGAAAACGAATCTTTTCATTTTACTAAGATTTTAAATTAAACAATATGTCTTTATATATCTCTCGTATTCCGGATTTTGGTAGCACTTATAATACGACAAACGCCCACAAGCGCATTCCGGTAATGGAACACGCTCATGGGCGTTATCTCATAAGTCACACACAAATCTACTCATTTACCAAAGCTTTCCAGCGAAGATAAATGATGCAAAAACGAACAAAGAATAAAAGGTTTCAAATCGACTGACAAACCGTGTCAGTAACATCTTCAGCAGGTTGTATCAGACTCTGTAGCCATTCCTCAACAGAGTTTTGAAATCCGTTTTCGACAGCTATTTCCCAGGTAATGTGTATATCTTTACCTATTCTTATCTTTTTCATAATTACATTATAACATTTCTTCAAAGGCTTTCTTGACAAATGCCTTGTAGCCGCCGTTGATATACTTTCTGATGACTTCTACTTCTTCGTCAGTAGCTTCAATCTCGCCTTCCTTATAGATTCTCTGTGCAAGGTCTAATTCTCCCAAGTCAGAAGTTTCACGATAGATATAGTTCCCCAGCTCTTTCGAAATGTCACGAGGTTCCAGGTTGCCTTCAATGTCCCTTGTAGGGACAGCTTTAAAATTCAGTTTTTTCATAATTAAATAGTTTTTATAGAAAGTTTTATTTAGAATGTTCCAAGTTTGGGTGATTCATAATAGACATTAAGATATACAGCACAATTCCCATCTGTAAGACCATATACGCCTCCTACTGGAGCATTATAAGCAGTTGTATAAACAAAATAAGTAGTTTGCCGTTCTCGTACGCAAGCTATAGGAAAATATGTATCTCGTATTGGTGTTATCTGAACTTTATAGGAAGTGTTCCCTATATTGTGAGTTACCTTATATGTTCCTGTGGCTGTTCTAGATACAGAAAATGTAATAGGTTTTCCCGAACTATTTGGTATATTAGTTCCGATTTTATCAATAATACTTCCCGAACTTGATATATAAGCTGAATATATACATTTAGCATAATGGACTATATATCTTGTAGAACTTCCACTAATCGTGTAAGTTAAATTTATACCTACTTGGTCAATAGTTATTCCTGCTTTATTGCTATCCAGCAAACTCATTTCATAAGCTCCGTATTTACCTCTATAAATTTTGTTGTCTATTGTACTTTTACCAATAACATTTAATTCTGAAGGAGATAATGTTCCTATTACTTTACTCCCATCATCAAGGAATGTAGATAAATTAAAAGCAGGATAGTACCCGTTTGCTCCATTTTGTAAAAATATACTCAAAAGAGTATCACTTCCAGTTGACAGCTTTATACCATCCTTATTTACTAAAGTATTTATCCCTTCATCGTTGACAGCGTTCAGCGTTTTGGCTACAAGAGTATTTGTATCAATAAGACTTGTACGGATATATCCACCATTGATGATAGTATTTCCGGACGATGCTTTATTAGCCATGTCGGAATAGCTGGAATATCCTAACTTCTTAGCAATATCATCTTTTGAAGAAGTAACGTCGCTTGAATTAGCCTTGCCGTTAATAGTGCTTTGCAAACTACTATTAAGAGAACTGAAGGTAATCTTTCCTTGCAATGATATTGCTTTACCAAGTATGGTTATCGTATTTTCAGTAATACTTATTCCAGCTTTAATTTCTTCGGTTGTGGAATAGTCACCTTCTGAATAACACCAATCCGTTGCTCTTTCTCCTTCTTCGACTTTAACCTCGCTAACAGTCAAATTGATCCCGTTATCTGTTCCTAAGCTCGGGTCTAATTTGAAGTGCTCTGAATAAAACGTAATTCCTTGATAATTGCTATTTGCTGTTACAGGTATTCCATTGCTAACACCTTGACGTGCCGATGATGCGGCGCCATTTGAGAAATACACAGCTAAATTGCCTGTTCCTGAACCTTTCCATGAAACAGTATAAATAGTTCCTGATTTTAGAGGCGCTACAAATGTAAGGTATGTCACTAACTGATACTTGTTAGCAGTCCATGGGCCTTTCGAATTTAAAGCTAAATTGTTTCTATTACTATCTACCTTATAACAATGTAATTTTGTTACATAAGCCGTTCCAAAATTAGAATTAGCTTCAATATGGCACGCATAAACCCTTGCTCTTGAGTAACCTGATGGTATTGTAATATAACCTTCAACTTTTTGCCATCCAGAAGTCTTTGCAGCAACACTTTTAGACCATAACCAAGTTGATGCGCTACTGCCATTAGATTTTATTAATCCTAAACCTACCATGACAGAATAATTACTCTGAGAAGCATTTATATAAGCTGAAATATAATATTTTTCTCCTTCGGCTACATTGAAAAAACCTTGTGCTACTACATCTCTTTGACTTGATTTTAAACAATAACTTGTAGGACAACTATTATTGGCCGTTGCCGCACTAACACGTGAACCTCCGCTATAAAGTAAGCTGTAATTAGCATCATCGAAGCAACTGTCAGGAACAATGTTGGTTATCTTGCTCACACTTGTAACCTTAGAAGAAATACCAATCCAAATATTATCTGGCTGTAACGCGACTTCTGCTTTGCTTACACGTGTAGTCAGCGCTGACAAATTGTTATTAGTCTGATTAAGGTTGTTCTGAACGGCAGTAACTTCTGACTTTTCGGCTTTCAAAGACAAACTACTGCTTAATTGAGTAATTGAAGTTTGCATAGATGATACGGTAGTAATCGTTGCGTACTTCTTGTCTGCATTTTGTCCGGCTGTTGTTATAGCATCATTCTTAGCCTGATTTGCCTTGTTGGTAGCATCTGTAGCAGCAATAGATATAGCGTCCTGCTTTGCCTTATTTGCCTTGGAAGTTGCGTCAGCAGAGGCAGTACTTATTGCTGAAGTCTTTGCATCATTTGCCTTTTTGGTTGCATCGCTCGCTGCCGTATTAATTATTTCCTGCTTAATAGTAGTAATTTCAGTAGAAGAGACCTTACTATTAATTTCACCTTCTAATACACTGAATTGTGATGTTACCTCTTTTTTGTATTCAGTCAAAGAAGAATTAACTTTTCCTACAGCACTATCTGTATATTCCTTAGAAGAAGTAACGGCAGCAGTAATGCTGTTGTTGGTTTGTTCAAATTGCGAACTTACCGTTTTCTTATAAGAACTTAAATCGTTGGCTATACCTTGCGCATAGTCACGTGCCGCATTCGATATTGCCGTTAGAGCCGTCGTTCTCTGTGTATAATACGTTGTTTGCTTAGTCGAAAAGTCAGACGGAATAGTGATCGTTTCTGGAGAAGAAGCCGTAAGAGTTACCAGCACAGCACGGTAAACTGTATGAGCGTTGTTATAGGCAGTAGGAGTACCTAACGAATACTTTGTATATCCGTTTGCTATCTGAGTCTTGTCTGCATCAATACGTGCAATTTCCTCTTTCAAAGACTGTTTTTCTGTCGGAGAAACAGAACCGTCAGAAGCCCAGTTATCCAATCGGCTTTTAGCTTCATCAGCATCACTTTGTGCATTGTCGGCTGCCACTTTTGCGTTGGCAGCATCTTTTATTGCCTGATTTGCTTGTTGTTGAGCTTTGTCCGCCGTCTGCTGAGCTGCATCTGCAAGGGATTTGGCTTTTGCAGATATAGCATTTAGCATATCAGTACGAGCATCGTAGTAGTCTTTAAATTTACTTCTGAATGTGGTTCCAGATATGTTGCTTGTAGTAGAAAGGCTCGAGAGCAGAGGAGTGATATAAGTACTTAATGCACTATAAGCTGTATCGTATGCAGTCTTGCTTACTCCATATTTATCAGCACTTGCATCATTTTTCGACTTTTCCGATACAATGATGTCCCATTCTTTTTTAGTTTCCTGTTTTTCTTGTGCAGTCAGCTTGTTGTCGTTTGCTATGTCTGACAACAAGGCGTTAGCAGTAGATGCACTTTGAACCGCATTGTTGGCTGTCTGTTGTGCACTATCAGCGGCTTGTTTGGCTGCATCTGCCGAAGCCTGGGCTTGATTAGCCTTAGTATCGTCTGTATATTTTGATGCAAGTTCCCAATGTCCTATTGAAAACTGAGCATTAGCTTGTTTGGCAGTTTTGCATCGTAACAAATCGTTATTGTAGCTTCCGTATGTGGCATTTACCCATAAGTCTCCAACATCGTATGCAGAAGAATTTGTCGGAGTACTAACAAACACTCTTCTTTTACCGTCTGCCGTATCTTGTGCCGCCTTAGCGTTTGCCAAAGCCTTAGTAATGTCTGAATCAGTTATTACCTGCCATACATAAGAAGCACCCGACATCTGGAAACGGTACGCCTTGCCGTTCCCATCATAATATAAGTCACCTAAGTGTCTGTCCTTGGCTTCATTTGTAGTCCAATTAACGGCAGGTTCGTTGCTTAACGTAGGAACTGGCTCATAGAACCATGTTTCAATAGCTCCGTCTACCTGATTTTTTACGGATTCCAGATCTTTTGATAATTGATTAACAAATGATATGTTCTCAGATAAATCAGATATAGCTTTGTCTACCTTAGAATTTACATCACCTACCGCACCATCTATGTAGTCTTTTAGGCTTTCACCCGAACTGAATTTTATTGTATCAGCAATGATCATTACTTCTGAACGGGAGAAAGAAACGAATTCCTTACCGTCCAAAGAATAGGAATTTATTCCACGATACAATTTAAAGTACGGCGCATCATTCCCGTATGCAGACAAGATAATAGCCGCTTGACGTGTAGCGTCTGACTTGTTACCTAACTGCACAATATCATCGCCTGCCTGAGGTTCGGTAGAACCTGCATCGCAATCTGTCTTAGACAAATCAATATAATTATCCCCAACGCCAACGACAGCACGCCAATAATATGAGTTGCTTACATTTTCATTTACGCCTTCCTTGACGTTAAAAGTTTGTGCCCTCGCCAGGTCACCGACAACAAATTCCTGTTCGATTGTCTTTTCTCCGTCTGTATTCTCAAAATAGCAGCGGTAATAATTTCCTTTATCTTCTACTTTAATGCACGACATCGAAGCCAGAGTAAGAATTATCTGTCCTCCTACATGCTTAATTTGCTGGATAAGCAACTGAATGAAAGTTGCAACCTTTCTGACAAGCATACGGTCTACCTCCAGATAACTGTCACCGTTTTCGTCTTTCTTCAGACAGAATCCAGCTCCCAAAGCACCCGTAGAGAAATTGGCCGACTCCATACCGTCCCTGACCAGAATGGAAAGCAAATCGGCAGCACCTTGTTCGTCAATATTGGCTCCTTTCAAGCCTTTTTTATATTCTCCTATCGTCAACGCACCACGCAATACCAGTGAGAGTAATTCTGCTGCGCCTTGCGCATCGATATTTGCTCCGGAAATTCCAGAAGCAAACACTCCAAACTCTGCTCCTCCCAGTAACTTTAGCAGAAAGCTGGTTCCGTCTGACTGGTCCTTACGAAGGAAGATTTTTAATGCCCGTAGTGCAGAAAACGTATTACTATCACTTGGAGCAGTTGAATCATTTACTTTGATAAGATATACTCCGCCTTTTCCAAAATATGTTTGTCCCTTGTAGGTTAAGGACTCGACATCACTTTCAATTTCACCGATGCGTGAATAAGGCATACTTTCCCCAATCGTGTAAACTGGAGAATCCCACGGAATATCAAGATTCATTTCCCATCCCAAGACACGTGAAATGCGCCCATTTTCAAAATATGTATCATCTACGAGATTGATACGTTGACCAAATTCGAAAGTTCGTGATATCAAATCCTCTTTAACCCATGAGCTTCTTAGGGTAGTCGGATAGGTACCGTCATCCTTTTTTACCTTGTCGGCATACTTCTGCGCCTTTCCCTTCAGTTCCTGCTCGGCTTCTGGAATATACTGGTCGGACACCAATTGGATATCAAAACCTGAAAGAATATATTCATCGCCGTTGGCAGGATACATCATATCATCCGGTAATGGTCGGCCATAATCTTCATTGCGGACAATCTCCCAAAGTTGATCTCCCCGACTTTCATCTTTCGGCTTGGGATTGAAGATTACGCCAAACTCCATACCATTCAGCTTCCCTGACTGAAACTGAATTTTCAATTCTTCACCTTCAAGAATATACTCTTCTTTGAACTCTAACCCAGCATCCTTGTAGCGATAGTACGTAATAGTTTCTTTCGTGCCGTCCTCATTCTCCACTTCTTCGGTTCGTGTGTGTACGTCTGATAAAGTGCCAACACGTCGGGGATAGACATCATCAAATACCACCACGTCCTCAATGGCTTCTTCCTGCGACATACCTTCGTATGCATCAATATAGGGAGTGTCAGCCGGAAGCATAAGCCGTTTCTGGACTACGCCGTTCACCACTACCTGCTCATCGGTCGGACGGTAGTTTGTGGTGATATTCTTTGTTGAACCAAACGCATAGATACGGGTGGCATAAGTACCCTGGCTTTCGCTGCGGGTGATAGACGACGCTTCGACACCACGCTCGATTTTAACGGCATCTCCGAATTCATTTCGCCCAAAATGTATCACGTTGTCCGTTATCCAGCAATCGCAGTTCCACTTATCCTCACCCGCCATTGAGAATAAGGCATCCAACAGGTTCATGTTGTCGTAGGTCATCGCCACGGCCTTATTCTCTACTGTATCGTCTATGCTGAAAATAAAGTCTGTTCCTTTATATGTATATCCCAATGCTTTCAGGTTACGAAGGAATACCCCGAGCTGCACATCAAGGGCTGCTGTAAGCGACCAGGATGCTTCATTTCCTGCATGTTCCGGAGTGTATTTAAATATTTTATTCTTCCACTTCCAGTAATAGGCGTTCATCTGGAGATTATAATCATAGCCGCCAGTTGAAGTGTTGTAAGTAGGCTTCTGAAGGTCAGTTATCTCATAGATTTTCGCCAGCTTTCCACCTAATGATTCATCAAGGACACCGGATAAATCTACATAATCACCAAGTTTAAACTGGACAGGCTTAGCAACCGAAAAAGGAAGAATTATATAGTCTTCCTTCATCAGAGTGAACTTTCCTTTAGCTCCCTTATTAATTGGGATGGAAAGTCTTGTTTTACCTGATATGTCTTTAATGTCTATCATATCCCCAAAGTTCATAAATAGAAAATGGAAGCCCTAAAAATCAGGACTCCCATTTGAAACAATAAGGTGAATGTTCGTTATTCGCTTCTATCCATAGGATTAGGCTCTTCAAATTTGCTCGAAATTTTACCAAAACAGCGGTCAGAACTCATCCCATAAGAAATGCTCTTTCCAAGATAAATCAACTTGTATATTTCATCTCCCAATGCTGGAACTTTAATATTTACGGCACCTTTTTCCAGTTCTGTCTGAAAAGCTTTTTTCTTTGATCGGTAATCGTTTTCTGAATTTCCCTCGATCGTAAACTGGAGAGTGATTTCGCGCGAATCCACTTTTGCATTATCTGTTATCACCCGTTTGCCATGTTCCAGTCGGCTTTCATCCTCAATGTAGTCTTTCATCTCATTGAATCCGTCGATTGCATCGAGAAAACCGTCGCCCATACGGACACCCCATGTGCCCCATGCATCTTTCCCATTGATAAATAAATCTCCTGTCATAGTCTTGCTGTATTATGTTTCACCTCGGCGATGTCAGCCTTTATATCTTTCAGGTATTTGGCTGAATCTTCTGTATTCTCTCTGATTTGCTGCAACTCCAAATAGGAATTAGCCAAAATGGTACGTGTTTCGTCTGCGATGTTGTATAGCCCATTTGCTTGCACTATCAAGGAACTGATGGAACCTCGCAGTTCCGTAATGGCCACTGTCTGTTGCTGTTCTGCTGTCTCAATGCGAAGATTAGACTCATACACGGCAGTGAACCGCCCGCTCAGTTCCCCGGCATCCTCGTGCGTCATTTCTGTACCAAATCCTCGGCTGGAGGCAGACTGCTGCTCGGAGGAAGAGCTATCCCATCCCATAGCCTGCATGATGGCGTTACGCTCAGCTAAGGCATCACTTACCATCTGTTCCCATTGAGATTTGAGATTACTTTGTTCAGTACTAGACAAAGTACCGTCCGTCATCGAGTTTGCGAAGCTCTTATACCATTCTTTCAAACGATTTGCATAGGTATCTGACATCATGCTCTCAACCACTGCCTGCTGCATCATCTTCTCGAAATCTTCCGCAAAATCCTCTGCATCTGACTCCATGTCAAGTAATTGGTTTTTGAACTCATCTCGAATAGTGTCGAACGAGGTGTCGGTCAGCTTTTCGCGGTAAGTATCCTCCAGTTCATCGAGTTGCTTCCAATATTCAATGTAGCTATCCATATATTGCGAAGCGTTCTCATATCCATCGTCGGCATATTGCTTGATTTTTGAATAGAGATCAGTGGCGTTGTTGGCCACGTTATACATCTGCTCACTGGTCAGGTTCCAAAAATCGCTGGCACTTGTCACCGAAACTCCAGCAGCTTCACTGACACGTTTCCAATCTTCAGCAGACATTGCGTCATTGACTCTCTTGTTACTAGAATGTGTACCTCCAATTCCAAGAAAGCCATTACTATATGCGGCAGCGGAGCGTTGCATCATCTCTTGTGTATTTGCAATCATCTCCTCAATGTTCTTCTTCTGCTGCTCGTATATTCCAGAAGCATCAGCAACAGCACTTTCGTCCATCTTATCTGCCAAATTATCAAGGGAAGCTTTCAAATCTTGATTGGAGATTGTTAGCCTTTCCAAATCTTCTTTCAAGTATGGATCACTTTCTTTGTTACCTATAAGTCCGAACGTTAAAGTATCCCATATTCCCCCTATAGATCTAAAAACACTACCAAAAAGATTGCTAACAAAGCCGTCAAGCCCCTGCGTCCCGATTGCATCCAGCAAGGAAAATGCAGCTCCAATGATTCCACCAATCTTACTTCCTGCCTCTGTAAAAACATCAACAACATCGCCAGCCAAGTTTCCAATTTGAGAAAGGGAAATTTCAGAGTTTGAACCAAGCTGGGTAATTACATTCGACAAAGAGATAAGGTTGCTTGTCGTTTTGTCCGTTGATTTCTGAACGTTGGTCTGAGCGTTTTGCTGTCTCTTTTGGGCATCGTTCAGCTTTTTTGTAGCAGCTTCCTTTTGTGCATCCGTACCATTCTTCATGGCTTCATTATATTTTTCCTGAGCTTGTGCCAGTTCGCTTAACTGTTCAGGTAAGTCTGCCAGCAATCCGCCTTTGTCAATAAGGGTTGATTGAATGTTGTTCAACGCCTCGTCAATGACCTTCTTCTGGTCAACGGCCATATTCTTATACTCATCCGAGTTCTTAAAATCTCTAAGCTGCTGCTTCACTTTGTTCAAGGACTCTTTAGATACCTTATCCAAGTCACCGAAGACAAGTTCCCAGTTGATGCCTTGCTTCAGTTTTTCAAAATCAAGGGAGGAAAGAGCCTTCTCCATTTCTTTCTGGAGTATGTCCTTGTCTCCCTGAGTAGTGGCCTCTGAGATTTTACGGGTGTACTCATCGGTAATTGCCTGTCTTTTTTGCATGAACGTTCCGTAGTTTTTCAGGTAGCGTTCGTTAGCTTCAATAGCAGCCTGATTTTCAGTGTCTGTAATTGCGGCTAGACCTTTTTCACGTGATTGCATGGCATTTGACGCACGATTTCCCAATACATCCCGCTGTTCAGACGTAAGCTTTCCACCTTGTGCATCTTCCCATTTTTTACGTTGCTTCTTAATTTCGTCGATTTCTTTCTGGTAATCCAGCTCAATCTGTCTACGCTTCTTTTCAGCTCCATCTTCCATCAGGTTGATTTCGTTCTGCTGATTGGTTCTACGAATCTGAAGGAGTTCTTCTGCAAGCTGTTGCTGCTCTTTCTTTTGTCGCTCGGCGTCTTTTAAAATTGTGCTAGAATCAGAATACTTTTCAATCTGGGACTGAGCTTCTTGTATCTGCTGAGTATATCTATTCCATTCTTCAGAATTTTTCTCAGATACATCTAACGCATCACGAGCCGCTTCAGCTTCTTTCTTTTTATCTTCCCAATACTTTTTGTTTTTTGTTTCATCATTTGTCTTTCCTCTATTATTCAGTTCCCGTTCAATAGCTTGCTTCTCGGCTTGCAACTGTTCGTTGGTCTTGATACCAGGCAATATTCCATTCAATATTTTGCCATTTTTGACAGAATTTCCTAGCTTTTGAGCATTTTCCAAACGTTTCATCAAACGTTCTCTCACGTCCACCTCTTTTTGAAGTTGCTCATTAGAATAGCCAGAAAGGTCTGAGAGTATTTCATCATGTCGTTTCTTATTAACTTCCTCCTGTTTCAGATCACGCTGCTTAATAAGATTGTTCTTTTCATTAACCAATGACTGTATGGATAATCCAGCACCAGACTGCGATACCGATTTAATGGCTTCATTCAGTTTATTGATTTCCGCATTCAATCTATTTAGTTCTTCTTGATCGGAAACATTTCTTCTTCGTTCATCTTCCTCATTAATTTGTTTTTTTATATTCAAAATATCACGAAGCATGTCTGCCTCTGTTTTATATTTCTTGAATATGTCTGGATATTTTTGCTCAAGACGAATCAATGCTTCTTTTCTGTCTTCAGTAGAAGACTGTTCATCCTGCGCTACTGACAAAAGCTTTTCAATTTCTTCCTTATGCTCTGCCTCTTTCCTTGCTGCCTCCTCAACAGATTTATTGTATGCATCAATTCCCTTCTTGCATTTATCAAGATTACTAGCATAATTTAACAAAGCGGCACTCGTGACTACCACAACTGTTGCTATCGCAGCATACGGATTAACGCTCATTGCCAAATTTAATGCCTTTTGCGCTACAGTCTGTGCTTTAGTTACAAGTATTGCAAGCTCCATACGTGCAGTCAACGCATCTTGAGTAATTCTCGTAACAATTAGAGCCGTTTTATAAGTTCCATAAGTAGCTATCAATCCCAATAAGACCTTACCTACCGTTTCATAGTTCTCAATCAGCCCCTTCACAGCAGATATTCCGGAGGATGCTATTCCTTGTGTGTCCTTACCGATTTCATTGAGCATGGTGTCCCAAGCATCCCCAAGATTACTTAACTGCCCCGTAAGAGATTTTGACTGCTCCTGCATCAAATTATAATAGATTCCGGATTCGCTGGTCATGTTCTTGAATGCCTGTTCTACTTCCTTAAAGCCAACCTTACCTGCTGTGACCAAACCGGAAACTTCGTCCTTTGTAACACCAAGAACCTTTGCCAGTTCTTCATAAATAGGGATACCACGTCCTGCAAATTGACGAATATCTGTGGCATAAGCTCTACCCTGCGTCCTTAATGTACCATAGAGATAAGCAATTTCACTGAGTTGAGATCCAACACCAGCCGCAACATTACCAAGCATCACCAGTTCATCGCCAACACTCTCTGCGGATGATCCATAAGCCAACATTTGTTTAGCAGAGGATGCTACTCCCTGAAGATCAAAAGGAGTTTTCGCAGCTATATCCACCAGTTCTGACATCAACTTATCTGCTTTTTCCTTACTTTTTAGCATGGTTGAAAAAGCAATTTCAAGTTGCTGGAACTGCCCTCGTACATTAACAAGCTCTGTAACAAAGTTTTTCAAGGCTGTAACCCCACCAATCACGCCTAATACTTTTGTCAAGGAAACGGACATTTTTTCATTGGCTTCTACAGTTTCACCTGCTTCCTCTTTGAAAGCTGCATATTCATCTTTCAATTTTTTTACTGTAAGACGTGCCTCTGCCTGCTGTTGAGTAAGTCCAAACAAAACATCTTTCTGCTCCCTTAACTTGTTGGTTTGAGCTTTTACCTGCTCCGACATACCACTGGTATCACCACCCGACTTTACAGTTTCTCGGTATTTCTCTTTCAGTAAAGTAAGCTCATTTTGTAATTGCCTAATGATCCCCCTTTGTGATGTAATATTTGCTGAGAGGTTGTTTACTGTTTGTGAAGCGCTGTAAATCCCATTTTTGAAATCGTGCTCCATTACGGCTCCAGCCTTGGCCGCCTCAGTCACCAGCCCCATCATTTGTTGGCGAGCAGATGCCAGTTGAGTCTCCAATGCCTTGGCGGCTGCGGGGGATTTGTTTACGTCCATCTTTTTGAGTTGGGCTTCCAACTTCTCACATTCCTTCCTCAGACGGATAACCTCATCATAATCTGAACTGACTTTAAAGTATAGTGTAGCCATATCTATTTCTTGTTTCTTCTTCTGCGCGAAGCCATGTCCTTACCCTGTACCTTTGTAACCTTTGTCCCTGTAACGGTATGGAGCTTGTCACGCTGCATTAATACTAAGTTTCTGTACGGTATCTCGTAGACCACTTCCCGGTATGACAGATGCAGATTTTCCATGAACGATGCAATCTGCCCCAAGAGAGTATCATTCCCTACAACCTCGGTTTCGCTGCCAGCAGGCTTACGTTCCTCGCCAAGCTGACAGCTTTGAGAAAAACCTTTGAATCAATCATAGAGAGTGCTTCATCCAATGCGTTCACATTCTCTTCGTATGTTCCTTTTCCCAGTTCTTCGCTCAGACTTTCGTCACCAGCTATCAGCCAGGAGAGAGCCTTACTGTAAGCCTCGCTTTCTCCCAAGGAGAGCAGAACTTCTTTCAAGTTTTCGGCCTCTTGTACGCCTGACAGATGGGAAATGGCTCCGGCAAGTCTGTGGATCGTTGGAGGATAAACCGTGTAGGCTTTCCCGGCGACAAACACCGTTCTGAAATCACTGCCGATAATGGATTCTGATATGATTTTTGCTCCTTGATTCATTCTGATAAAAGATAAAAATTAAGGGGTGAAGCCATAAAGCCCACCCCTGTTATGGAATACAATCTCTACCTATTGGATAGGCATTACACACCAGCTGTTACCTCTTCGGAATCAAACCAGTATTCCGGAGCGATAGCCGAGTCTTTCGGCTCCAGTTCTACAGCACTCACCGGTAGTCCAATGGCCTTATCGGTAGTAGCTTCGCGGGCACCGATGTCGGAGCGAGGAATGACGCAATACTGGTCGTCTTCGGTCAGGGCAACAATCAACTTTTCGATGTTCACCTTACCTCTTGCACGCTTCCAACCCTTATCGGTGTTGATGACATCACCTCCCATGAGGTCTTTCTTCGTCGGATAGTCGTATTCACCAATAGTAAAGTTGACGGTCACGTCGCCCATTTCCTTGTCGCTACGATAGGTCTGACCTGTGAGCTGGTTCTTGTAATTCGTTCGGCTCGCTTCCGCTTCTTCGAGCGTCCACGTATCCTGGTGGATATTCTTTACCTCTTTCAAGGTTTCGCCCTGCAAAAGAGTGTACAAAGCCTTTCCGGTCAAATCTTCTGCTATAGCACTTGTCTCGCCATACCAAAGTTTCTTGATATTCACGGCGGTGATTTTCTTTGCTTCTGCCATATTATTTCACATTTAAAACTTCAAACAAAATTCTTACATTCACATAGTGACACTTTAAGGATGTGTCCTCCTCGGTTCCGATTGTGTCGATGGAATAATGATAGGTAGTACCGTCGTAGCGTCCGGTTACACCGTCAAATAGTCCTTGAGCCCGTTTCTCGAGTTCGTTCAGCCGAATGGTGTTGGCTTCACCTTCTTTCAGGTCTGGAACGCAAAGGTTCACTTCTGCGAAAGACTTCTTCCAGTATGTTCCTGGCTGTTGTTTCTTGGCGTGAATGACGATTCTTTCGGATTTCAATTCACCTGTCAGCTTCTTTCCATGAGGAACGATGGATATACCGAAAGGCTGGCAATCACGGTAAAGTATGTTCGCTATGTCGGTAGTTACTATCATTTTATTTCCTCCTTCAATCGTCTCTCAGCGTATAGGGCTGCACCAGTCAGGACTTCGTAGCCTTTTGATTCCACAAACGAAGCGTATTCGGCTTCATTCCTTAACTCCAGTCCGTCATCTTGAACTGAATACTTGTTTGACTTACGGAGAGTTCCGGTCCGGTTCTGATAGCTTCCATGCTCTACTGCATAATCGACAGCTTCTTTACCAACCTTATCTTCAACAGCTTTTACCTCAGCATAACCTTGGTCGAAAAAGCCATCCACGTCCGAAAAATCAAACTTTACATCCATATCTCTGAGTAACCAAAATAATTCGTATTCTTTACCATGTAAACCCTGCCAGTTCCCCTGACATTCTCACCGTCCATACATCTGACTTCATCACCAGCCTTCAGTGAGATTTTTTTCTCACAAACAACATGGAAATTCGGTCGGTACACCTCACCATTCTCCGATGTAAACTCCTTGGTGGAATTATCATCACACCGGCACTTGCACACGTCCTGCCAGCTTTCCACGCCGGTACCGGGAATAGGCCGGCCGAACTCGTCCGTGTCCATCTGAGTGATGACTTTAACCTGTAATGTATGCGGAGCGAATATCATAGGAATCTGACTTTAGGTTTATCTGACAGCATGTCTTCTAGACCGTACTTCTTACACAAGAAAGAGTAATATTCCTTTAAGCCCTGAGTATTCCAGGACATAGAAAAACCGTTCTCGCTGATGGAAGTGGCACGGAGTAATAGAGAGGGGATGAACTTCGCCATAGCCACCGATACAAGACCGATTTTTGACGGACCCATCTCATCCTCTCCGCTTATTTCTGAAGACAGACTTATCTCCAAAAGGTCAGCCTCCGACAAATTGATGCCGAAGGTCTGAAACTTCTGTGATATGTAGTCGTTTACTGTCATGCGTTCATGGTTGACAAATCGAAATTCACAATCAGGTTAGGATTCGTAATCTGCGGAATCCACTCAGCGGTGTATTCAAGATAACGACCGTTACCATCCTTATATCCGGAAATCAGCATTTCACCGTCTGCCTGAGTGTAATTACGTCCTGGCACACCGTCTACAGCTTCATAAGGAGTATGGAAACGCATATAACCAATCTTATCTTGTGGAAGCAATGTGATACGATCGTCTGCGTAAATCTGTACGTTCTTCCCGGTTTGGTCAAGAACATAGTCTTCCTTGATTTCGATGGCAGGAAGCCCAATGCCAGTAAAGACTGTAGAAGCCAGTTGTGAGGTAATCAATCCGGTTGACATGTACATCTCGTTGCCAGTAAGCTGCATCTTAAACTTGTCGCCAAACTCGCTCGAACCGATGATGTTCTTCACGAAAGTACCTCGTGACATAATCATCTTTGGGAAAACACCGTAAATGGATCTCAATTCATTTATCTTCTGTTGCAGATAAGTAATGAAGTTGGCCTTATCTCCAGCTTCTGGAGTGATGAACTTGAACGGAAGTTCGATGTCCAGCAAGTCGATACCGGCAGCGTTGTCGTCCTTGTTCTTCACTTGGGCCTTTCCTGTCATCAACAAAGAACCGAAAACGATGTCCATGCGCTTGTGAGCGGCAAGGAGTACCTGACGATAATCGTCGTAGATGAAGTTCACGATGTCTTGCATGGCGGCAACTTGGTCGGCAGTCTTGGCTTCGTTAAACTTATCAATCAAGTCCTGAAGTTCGGACAAACGATCGATTGAAATCTGGTAGCGATCTCCCAAATAGGCAATTTCTCCATATCCCGAACCGATATTCCGGCGTTCACGGATAGGCTTCTCGCCGTATCGTGAGTTAATGGAACCGGCCATCACGCCAGTAACCTGACCGATGTAGTCCTTGAACACACGGGTAGTCGTTCTTCGGAAATCGAGGTACTGCTGCCAGTAGATTGTATCCTTACGGGTCTGAAGGACGCGCTGGATGACGGCGTTAACGATGTTGGGGTCGTTAAACAGTGTATGAATAGTTAGCATCATATCTTAGTCCTCCTTTCTTATTCGTTAAACTGGAAATATGGCATATTTGCCTTGTCCTTCGCATGGAAAGGCATAGCAAGCTTGGTCGGTTCAATCTCAAATGCACGCATAAGCAATGCTACCAAAACAATACCATCCTCCACCTTGGCTCTTTCGTATAAAGCTGAATTCGCCACTACTTTTGGGGTAGTTCCGGCTGATGCACTTGCCTCAAAGAGAACTGTCCCTACATTGAGCGTGGCACCGAAGTCGGCGGCTAAAGTCAGCTTATCAAAAGCTTTGTCGGACTTGTCAATTGCGTTTACTGTGGCTCCATGAGTGCCATCACCCAAATTCATGCCGGCATAAGCCAATGAATTCTTCTTTATTTTCAACGTGGTATTGGAGCCGGTTGTATATTTCTCATAAACTTCTACACGGATAGCCACCTGAGCGGTCTTCTTCACCAGATCGGCGGCAATCGGCGTGAAGGATGGAAGGAACGAACCAGCTACAAGGTTGGTCGTGTCCAGCTTGTAGGGCCCTCTGCGTCTTACACCGGTAGAAACGTCATAGCGTTCCTCGATGGACGGTTCAGGCTCAATGTTGTACTTAAATCCTGCTGACATAAATTACTTGTTTTGTTGTTCGACAATAGATTTTGTGTCCGCCTCAATCATTTTAGCGAACTCACTAGCTTCTTTCTCCTGCTTCTGCTCGGCAGTTTCAGGAACTTTAGCGAACTGGAAGCCGCTGTTAGACATATCCTGCTTCATGTCCTTGAAATAAGTATCCAAGTCCGTGTTCTCAGGAATGTTGCGATCTTTCAGCATAAATTCGGGAATACCGTACTTCTTCGCCACTGCTGAAATCTGAGAATTGCGCTGCGCCTGCGCTTTCTCTGCTTCATAATTAGATAGCTTTTCAGAAAGAATTTTGTTAGAATCAATCAAAGCCTGAGCCCACGCAGGTACCTCGTCCTTTTTCTCATCCTTCTTTTCGTCTTTCTTTTCTTCCGGATTCTCGATTGGCTTACCGTCTTTAAGGTTATGCTTCTTCTCATAGTTTGCAACCGCTGTGATTCGAGCATCCCCGGCACGGAAATCGCCGTATGAAGTCAACACGTCCTGAAAAGAGATACCCTCCAGAATTGAGTTTACCTGCATTTCGTCCGTTACACCCTCTGCCTTCTTTGTGGCAACTCGGGTAAGTATAGCAGTGTCCACCCCAGAATACTTTTGTTGCAGTCCTGCCAAAATTTGTTCAAAGATTGTCATACCGTATGAGTTTGATTAATAATTTCATACGGTAAATTTACTTATAGAGAAAAGGAAGGGGAAATTTTAAGGCTAACGTAAGCATTCGGACAAATACATCTTTTACACTTTGAGGTTTGATTGTAGCTTT
>ENA-OOYV01000743-OOYV01000743.1-human-gut-metagenome-genome-assembly--contig:-NODE-743-length-21967-cov-5.039202_pt1 | contig 21967 bp, 10 predicted proteins | sample MGYA00241704_ERZ501380 | MGnify/ENA primary metagenome ERZ501380 (study PRJEB25962, sample SAMEA2042984) | human gut metagenome | biome: human gut; feature: human-associated habitat; material: faeces...
GGTGCAGCAGCCATTTCTTTGTTTATTGAACGTGATCTGCGCGGTTTTCCTGTCTTTGCCTGTTTCCCGGACTGTTGCGCAAAGGCAAACATCCCGGGAGCAAAAAGGCACCCGAACCCCAGACCCCCTGCGTGTGATGCATGATGACTTTTTGATTTTTAGAGCGATGATTCGTTAAATAGGCTCAATTTGCTACAGATCTGCTACAAACAGAAAATTTAATCTGCTTTTTTCTTCGCACAAAAGCATTCAAACATCGTTCCTTTCCGACGCTCATATGCTCCTTTATAGTCAAAGTCTGGCGGAGTCGGTTTGAAAGTTTTATCTTCTTTTTGACCACTGTATGCTTTCATTTGGAATTCCCGAAGCTGTTCCAAATCAATAGTTCCAACATGTGCTGTTGCATTACTTCCTCCTTTTATTCTCAGGATGTCCTTATTTTCGGTTTTAGACGGTTTTGTGATTCGGCTGTCTCCATACTCGGAGGTATTCGTCTGGATGCAGTAGCAGTGAATATCTCTACTTAGTGATTCAATTATATTGCTATAATAGTTCACATCATGATTCCACTCGACTGCGATCACCGCATCAATATAGGATTGAAAAATCGAACGATCTCGAATGGATGTAAGCTCAAAGCAGCAGTACACTGTAAACCAAAATCCGTTCCAGCTATACAACTCATACTTTGCATCACATTTAGCTTCAGAACTTTCTATTCCTTCCATAGCTCTTAGATGTAAGCTTTCAATCATCCTTTTTTCTTCAGGTGCAAAATGATTCTTTGAATGGTACAGAATCACAGAGTGCCACTGACCTGTCCACTTTTCTTCATACGGAAGAATCACTGCTGTCAGATTATAAACACAGTTATCCTCAATAATATGCTCTACCCCTGTTACAACTGCCAAATGATTTTTTTCGCAAGTTCTAGCCAACGTTGGCAGCCATTCTTTTGGAGTACACGCTTCCGGCATTACCAACATATCTGCTTTTTCCCGAACAGCAGTATTCACCAGTTCTGCTATCTGCTGATATCTTCGGTAGCTTCTGTTCGGTTTACGCATAACAGCCTGGTCAAAGTTTGAAATGTCCATTTGGATATTGGCAACGGCTACCCTAATCTTTGAAAAGCTCGGCTTTCCGATTTGAAAAACGGGCTGCTTATTGAGTTCACCAGTTTTTATATTTTCTTCTATAAATCTATTATTTGTCCAACCTTCAAATGGAAGTGGGCTATAGTTCAACTGCCAGCATTGTTTGAAAATTTCCTCGATTTTATTCAAATCTTCTAGATCTTTTTTACGAACAAGATCATACATCAATCTTGCGAGCATCAGATCTGCCGGTTTGATAAGGTAGGGGTAATAGATGTATCTCTGATTTATAATCTTGTTCATTTTTTCTTGAAAAGTTTCTGTGCAGGTTTCTTTTTTCAGAAGCTCCACTACATTATCTTCATTGGTCAGATCCTTTTTCTGCAGATTCTCACCACCACAACTCACTAGTTCTGGCCAGATAACACACAGATTTTTATCCAGCATTTTAGCTTTAAAATAACCTTTCGAACGATTCTGTGCTTTTGTCAAAAGTTCTTTCATCTGTTCGCTGAGCAGGCTCTGCGCATCTTCTAACTTCCATTCCTCAAAAGTCTCCCCATCATGAAGTGCCATCGGACGAGCTATGCTGGAAATGAGATGTTCTTGCAGTGCCTCTCGCAATGCATTTGTTACAAATCCGGTATCATCATCCACTCCTTCTATGGCATAACTTGTTTTATCAAGCGTGTCTATGACAAGGGCAATAAACCTAAGTAGTGCCTTATAGGATTTTTTTACAAATAAGATCGCAATTACTCGTTCCCAGAGTGTATAATTTTCAATTATTGTTTTAGGCGTAAATATTTTATGGATGTCACGGACAAAATTATACTCTTCTCCTTTCGTCTTCTCCGAAATCAGTCCATTTATCCTTTGTAACTTCCCCAGATATTTCGAAAGTGCGTATTTATCAACCGCTATATCGTCCACTTCACGAAGTTTATTCACTCCATGGTGGCTTAGTTCAAAAACCTCCGAATAATCGTCCTCCTGAAACACAGCGTCATCTTCCGGCATCCAGCGAAATTCCGATTTATTTTTTTCAATGCTATTCTTAAAACAAGTGATCAATGCATCCGATTGTCCACGCTGAAAGTAGAACAACTTAATTTTGCTTGCCTGTAATTGGATTTTCGTGGCGTTTCCCAATGGTTTTGTAAACTCTGGCAAAATACAGTAAGTTCCACATTCGTCTTCTTCTTTTTTGAAAACAGCCCTCGCATTCCGGTTTTCTTTACCCGTCCAGCGTGAATTATTTACCGTATAATATTCAAAGGCCTCATAGAATTCCAGTTTACCATCCTGCGCTTTTTGAGCGATTCGGCTTCCCTCTTCCACCTTTTCCACAAGCAATATATCATCTACATACCGTCCATAGTAAAGTGGATTCCATCCGTCCAAAATTGCTGTATCAAATTTTTTCAGACACTCGTTTGCTAAAACCCCCGATGGCAGAAACCCAATTGGTAATATACGGCGAATCCACTCTTCTCCGCTATGCTCTTTGTAGATTTGTGAATATCTTTTGATCACACAGTACACAAAGTCATTTATCCTACTCAGATATTCTTCATTGTAATCAGATTTTCCTTTTACCCCAGTAAGAATCTCCTTCATGAATTCCTCTGATACATCCACGGAGTAGTAGTAGCGCTTAAAGTCTAGCGTAAAAATCAGAACATCATCTTGTTGCATACACTTCTGTGCCAAAGTTAATGCCTGATCTCGCCAACTCTCATAATTCTGAAAATACGGCTCAAACAGCGCTGGGGAAAAGGTCGGTTCTTTAGAAAATTCATTATATAGCGTCTTTCGTATACGATTTCCATAGCAATTGGTATAGGATTTATCTAACTGCCATCCTATCATCATAATCCATAGAACGCCAAGAATCATTCCCTCAATCTTCATGTCAATGAAATATTGTATCTCATCAACTTTGACTTGTTTTGCTGGCACTCCACTAATCAAAACGCCTTTTGTTCCGTCCGAACAATTCTTTTCTTCCTTTGTATCCATAATCTTTTTCGGAAGCAGACGACAGGAAATGCTTTTCAAAATATCTTCTTTTTTCCTTTCCCACTTCGTGCTATCTGACGCTACAAACGCTTGGTGCAAATCCTTCAAGCGTTCCTCTATCGTTATATTGAGAGTGTTTTCCGCTTCCGCAATCCGATCTCTCAAATGGAGGTTTGTCTTGTCATAATACGCAGTTGATTTCAATTTTTTATATGCTTTTTGAAACAAATCATACTTTGGGACGCTATCTTCCATAGATACCTCCTCATTTTTACATCAAAACATTAATTTGTATTTCATGTCGACCATGTTAGCAAGGAATCCATCTTAAAAATATTACAGTATAATCTTTTAGACGAGTATCCCATAAACACCAAATTGTGCCATATAAACTTTCCCCTTTATTCAACACCCAATGCTTTGAACACTGCATCCTCTGCGCTACTATAAAAGATTAAATTAAAACTTCCCACTAATTCGGGAGGTACAGTTCCAAGATCTGCAGCGCTTGTAATCGGCAGCAGAACTTTCTTCGCTCCGCTGTCAAGACATACCTGCAAGCTGTTTGCAAGCTCGTCTACCTTTAGAATTGTACCACTGATACTAATTTCACCCAGAACAGCAAGGGTACTGACTGTTGGCCGTCCAAGCGCAATACTGCACAGCGCAATCAGCGTAGGCAATGCTAATTTTCCTGTCATGCCAATACCTTGCAGATCCTGATAATTGATGATGTAGTCTTTAGATGCAGTGCTGATGCCTCCGCTGATGCGTTTTCCATTTGCTTTTAGGAAATTGAACGCCGTATTCGTTGACTCTTTGCAGTCACGGTCACTGCCAAGACCTGTGCGCTCAAACTTTCCGCTACCAGGCAACATCTGACTTTCCAAACGGAATACACCAATCATGCCACTTTTTCCGCGAGATACTGTGTAGACCTGTCCTGGATTGCACATACCGTCTGGAATCAACTTGCCACCGCCCTGTTCAGGAACCGACACATAATGCTCCGACATGTCTTCCAAGTCGATATAGGAGAAATTCACATCGTAGAATTCCATCCCGCCCAGCTTTTTCAACTGTTCTTTTACGCGGCGACGCATCTCCAATGAAATCTGCAGAACTTCTTCCAGTTCAGATTTATCAAACACTCCATCTGGGTACATCAGTTTCAGATAACCATCCACCATACGCCGTACAGCAATGGTATCACGCTGATTCAAATTTTTGCCCAATCGGAAATAATGATCCAGCGCATCACCATACTGTTCTTTCCGCAGTTCCCGGATAAACTCAGCCAGATAATCGCTGATGAAACCATAGTCATTCGTAAAATGTTCGGGTCGAAATTTCGGGATCTCCCAGCCGGGCAAATAGCAATGGATACGATCCAGAAATGCAGTGTCCGTTCCCATTTCGGGCGGGAATGGGTCAAACAAGCTGGAGGTTTTCAGTAGCACATCCACGCTCTGGTTGATATTTCCTACAAAGACCATCGAGGCCGAGGCTGCCTTTTCCTCTTTACCACGGGCAAAGGACCCGGATGCCATATAGTCCTTCATGATCTGGATGCCGTCTTTATCCTTGAACTTGATTCCGGCAACCTCATCAAAAGCCACACAGTCCCAAAGACCAACCAAGCCAACCGATTTGCGCCCCATATTGTAGAACAGGTTTGCAACGGTCGTCTGTCCACCAGAAATCAAAATGCTGTTGGGCGAGATTTCTTTATAAAGATGCGATTTTCCCGTACTGCGGGGACCAAGTTCACAGAGGTTGAAATTGTTCTCCACCAGTGGAATCATTCGTGTGAGCAGGAGCCATTTTTCTCTTTCCGTGAATTCGTCCGGTTCCATGCCGATAGAACGCAGAAGGATATCCAGCCACTCATCCTTTGTAAAAGCTTTATGGCCACGCTTTAATTCGTCGATATCGATATGCGGCATCTGGATCGGTGTTAGTTTACGGATACTGATTGGAGTAAGGTTCTTCTGCTTTTTCTGGCTGGACTGCAACGGTTCACCGCCCAGATCAACAAGGCCAAAATTATTGTCACCCTCTACTTCATAATCCAGCTGTACAATGCACCAGATGCCTCCGCAGAGCAGCCGATCATATTTTTCCGGATATTCATCCGCAATGGGCACCTTGTCCAATCCCAAATTAGAGAAACTGGCAAAGAAGCAGTTCTTCTTAATGTCAAGATTGACCGTGATCATATCAATAACAGTATGGCTTCCCTTTTTTCGCAGCTGTGACAGAATTTTCTGTGCCTCATCCGGACGAACAAAATTGTCCGCCAGAATCCGTTTTACATTTTGTACGCCTTTCTCAATAATGGCTTCGTCATCTGAACTGCAGTACTGGCCTAATAAAAACTCTAGCACATAAACCGGAACGTTCGCACCTTCCTTGATCTTTTTGGTCAGGTCCTTGCGAACGATCTTTCCGTCAAAGTTCTGCCGTAACTTTTCCTTGATTTCGTCTCGGCGGCAGCTGTTTTCCGCATTCGGCTCCATTTATAGTTCTCCTGCTCCCATCAATTAAAAAAATCGAACTCATCAATCGCAAATGCAATATCAATCTGGAACTGTTCCCGCTGCTGCATCTGCTGACCCTGCTCATCCGCAATCACCAGATAATAGGTTGCTGTATTGCTGAACTTCATCGATTTGAGGTTGAAGTTGCAATGGAACGTACGATCTGCGCCGTTCTCACTGGTTTTGTCCGCAATAATCTTCTGGGTATCGCTGACAGGCTTTCCGTATTCATCCGTAAACCACACCAGATAAGTAGCAGCCTCACGGTTTGCACTTACCGCATCTTTCTGGTAGAAATCCAGTGAAAAGATCATATTGCTGATCTTCCGACTGGAAGAAAGCAAACTCACTGTTACGGGGAGCGTATCATACTTCTGCTTATTGCGCCGATATTCCATAGAGCCGTTGCGCAGATAATGATATTCGATCACCGGAACCGTCATTTCCTGCAGGCTGATACCGCCATGCACAAAATTCAGCCCGCCACCATTCATCTTGATGCGAATACCTTCCCGTGGAGCAAATCCAGTGTATTCCGTTTTTCCGTCCAGGAATTTTACAGGAAGCAAATACTGCGGATTCGCCTCCTTCTGCATGATTGCATAGCGTCTGCCATATTCCACTTCCATATCATGGAAGCTGGTTTTATCCACTTTGTCATCCTCGGTCAGCGGACTGTAAGTGTACAGGAAGCCATGATCTGCCGTAATCAGAATGTTCGCCCCGCCGAAGTCATTGACGATAATGCGCACCATATTCTTCAGTTCACTGATAGCCCTGTCGCATGCCGGGAACACAGAGGTGTCCGAAGTATGGCTTGCTTCGTCAATGGTATCATGGTAGATATAGACTACATCCATCCCCTTGACCAGTGCCGCACGCTCTGCACGTTTCATCCCGATGATGTTCTTATACTGCAACGCCACGCTGGCCGGATTTACACCTTTCAGGACCTTATCCCGGTTCGTGCTTGCGGTAGACTGCCCATCGGCCAGAACATTCAGTACCTCATTTTTCAGTTCAGCCGTCAACGCCTTATGTGGGAGCAGTGCCGCCATGCCAAATTTCGTGATAGACGGGAAGATGCCCTGCATACTGCCGAGTTTCACATTGCTCTGCGTTTCTCTGCGCAGTTCATCTGCCAGTGATGCCGCCACCTCGTAGCGCATAGCATCCGAGATGATCACGAACACGCGGCTATCTGCCGGACGGATGTACTCATTGTAGAAATCCGACTGCTGCGGAATTTCCAATACGCGGCCATGCTCTGCCATCTCATCAGCACATACATCCGACCAGTTTTTGCCGAGGCCTCCCAGAAACCAGTAGGAGTACAGCCCCTCTACCTTATCTACAACATGCTTGAACAGGTCGTCCAGTTTGATATTGGAGGTTTCCAGACTTCTCTGGAAGCTCAGATGGAACAGTCGATAATAGGTGTCCATCCTGTAATAGTCCTCCGCATATTCTTTCCAGACCTGCTTTGCATCCGGGGTATGGAACCCTGCGGAGTGCTCTTTGAAGAACTCCTGCATGTTGGCTACTTGCAACAGACCCTCGTAGAAATTGCGGAAGTACTCGTACCAGACACAGGTGCGGCGTTTTTCCACCGTCTTTGTGATCACATCCACATCAATGATATGGTCACTGATCTCCGTCATCAGCTTGCTCAGGATGATCTCGTTAATGCACGGGAAACACTCCGTTGTCGCCAGATCATCAACCGTTAGTTTTTCCAGCCTCTGCGGCAGATGTGCTTCATCTTCCACATAGCGGGCCACATCATAAAGCTGCTGCAGATCATCACTGTGCAGCCACTCCGACACCAGCTCGTAGCAGTACGCCTGATGCGGAATGGAAAGGAACCTCTCAAGCCCTGCCAGAAATTCCGGGCGCAGTGTGCGCGTAGAAGCTGTCAACAGAAGATGAATTGCCAGCTGCCCAAGATCCGGCTCTTCCTCTGCATAGCCACAGCCCTGCCGAACCATTGCCCAGAAAGCTTCTTCTGCACTATAATCCACAAAACTCTGATAGATTGGATTCTGCGCTTTATCCAGTCCACCACGAAGCACGTTCAGCAAGATTTCATTGGGCTGTGCTTTTTTCATACCGCAGAGCGCCGCCATCACGGCCATGTGCAGCTGTGCCGGAGTGGCAGGTATCTTATCCTGTGCCATGATTTTGGCACGACGAGCCTGTGCACCAAAAAACTTCCGGTAGTGCTTCACCAGCTTGCGCATAGAGGGATTGTCCAAGATATCCAGTTCCTGCATCCAGTTGGAAACAGCATCCGTCCGGTAGCTTTCGCTGTATAGTTCAATATCTAGCAGCCAGTCATCCTCCTGCCGCTCGTAGGAAATGGGGCAGTAGACAACATAGTTGCTCGTCAGGTCATCCACCGACAGCATTTTTTTGACCGCAAAGGTATTGCTGCCGGTCAGTGCGACCAGCTTAGCATTTTCAAGCCGGATCTCATCCAGCTTGTCCGCATACTCCTTTTCTTCATCGTGCCAGAAGATGATCCGGCGCTCATAAAATTCCGGCAGCGGTGCCGCAAACCGGCGGTTGAGGTCTAATACGATTTTATCTGTTTCCACAACATATCATCCTTTTTAATTGTCTACAAATGCCCCTGTGTTTTTAGGTTGCCAGTTTGCCTTTTAGTATTGCTACTCCATTTTTTATATTTCCGAATTCATCGTTATCCCATCCATCATAATCATTTTTTCTAACATCGATAGCGAGATCAATCATATCATGTGGTATTTCCTTCAAAAAAGAAATCACAGCATCTCCAGTAGGATTATATTTACTGTCCGTTTGGCAAAATGCACCTACTGTCGTGAATAACGTTAGCAAATAAATTCTAACATTAAACGCCACACCAAAAATCACAGATTTTCGGTAAAGGTCGATTACACTATCAAGTAATAGTTGTACCTCGGGATAGTCTTGTTGGAGTGCATTAATTAACATCCATCCCAAATCATTGGAAATATTTTTCAGTAGTGCAATGTTTAATGTTTCCAGCGAAAAAAGACCAACGCTGTGTAAGCCATTTATTAAAAGAACTCTTATTTGTTTATTTATCAAAACAAAATTTTGTGGATTACCTTTTTCGAATCGAATAGACCACCCTGATATCATTCCCAATAAATATTCTCGCACGTCCTCATTCATACCAGTCTGCGTAATTTTATCAATTATAATGTTTATAATTTCTTCTCCAAGGTTTTCAGACATCAATTTCTTCCGATCAAGTATCTCAATCGCTTCCTGCATCCAAGAAAGCATCAAGATATTAAGATCCTCATGAGTGGACATTAAGCTTTGCTCTATCACAATGAAATATATTTCCATCAAGCTTTCTCGTGTTGCTTCGGTTATATTTTCATCTGTAATACAATCTTGCAATTCATAAAAAAGCTGATAACTCATCCGTGCCATATCTAATCTATAAGCTTCTCTCATCAGTTGAATGAACGAATCTTTGAGAATCTGAACCCTTTCTATGCGGTTTTCGCTTTCACCTAAGAAACGTTTGAAATTCGGATGAGGAAGTGTTCTCAAAAATTTATCAGAGTATGACTCTTGGATTGAAGTCAACAAATTCACATGCTTTTCAAACGAAATTTCAAAATAATCCTTAAAATTTTCATTTTCGAATTCTACAAAAATTTGAATTGCTAGAATCGTCCATTTTTCGCTTTTTATGGCAAATTGTCTTATTAAGTCTAACGAATCAATAACAATATATATCTCTGCTTTTCTATTTCTTCTCAGCACTGTAAATATTGTGTTCCGAACAATTTCTATTGATCGATTACCCTTTTCAAAATCCGGCATTACAACTGTTGCAGATTTAAGAAAATTCACAAAATCCTTTATGTACTCTTCACCCATATCTTTTTCAATACAATAGCCTAGAAGAAAAAGATATCCATCCGACATATCATAATTTGATAAGTATCCAAAATATTTGGCATTGCTTTTCATTGAAGTTAAAGTACATTTCAAATATTCTTGCGAATTTTTTGATTCTACACTTATTCTAACAATTTCCATAAGTGCATGGTAATATCGATCCTGTAACTCCCCATTTTCGCTTTTGCACAAAAAATACAATTCGCCCATCAACCTATTGGTATATTTTTTGTACTGATCCATCATTCCCAGTTTTATGCACATTGTAAGCTGAGACACCACGTTTCGAACTGCAGTGGTCTGTGTTTTTCGATCTGCTGTCATTTCAGTATCTCTCGCAAGAGATATAGAATGTTCAAATGTATTATCCATTGCCTCGGAAATTTGTTTTGATTTGCTATCACCATTAATAATCGACGTTTGACTTTCCTTCATTGACTCAAGGAAAACCTTATTGCTTTCCTCACAAATGATTTGGCACACATACAGTTCATTTCTAGCGACACACTCATTATATGTTTTTTCAAGAATCTTCAATTTGGCTTTTAGTGCTTTAGAATCCTCCAGCAAACTCTCTGTATTCAAAATGTCTTTAACATATGTACGGGTACACTCCGTCAAAGATGTTTTATAGTGTAGCGAGTATGCAAAATAAAAGAGCCAAATAAATATACCCACTCCACAAACAGATAGTACAGCATCAGAGAATCGCCCCATTTTCACTACCATTTCAACAACGCAGAAAAAAAGATATAAGGCAATCGCTGTACCAAAATTGGCATATCGAGGTTTTATCTGATTCAAAACCAATTCTGACGGAAATCTATTTATGTAAACTTGAATATAAACCAGCAGTGCTGATATAAATATTCCTACAAAAGAGATAACTGACGAAAACATCAAAGAAACAACGTCCGTGTTTCCATCAAATGCAGAAAGAAGTCCATTTACTTTAGCAACAAATTGGGGCGTAGCCAATGGCATCCCCCATGTAATCAAAGCAACAATTACACCAAGTACCAAAGCGCTTTTCGCACATGCAAGCCATCGTGTTACTATTTTTAAACCCTTTAATACTTTCTGCTTCATCGCCAATTTCACCTCTTGTTTATTATTATTTATCACTTAATCTTCGCCAGCACGTCCTTAAAGATCTCATAGTTATGCTTCACACCATCGTCCAGATCAATCTTAATCATCTGATCCGCCAGCGCGTGAACTTTTTCCTCATACTGATGCAGCTCGGCGTCCTGCGCCTGCACTTTGTTCAGTTGCTTAGTCAGCTTGACACGTTCGCTGGTGCTGGTGGCAGCGGCCACCTGTTTTTCCAAACCTTCGATGGCAGTACGGTAGCGCGCCTGTTGCTCGTGGACATAATCGGTACGGATGCGTGCAATGGTATCCGGCTGGTAGCGGTGCAGGTAGATCAGGCACTTGAAGCCATTTTTCTTACCACTGTCAAACAGCCAGTAGATGGGGCGCTTCTGATAAATCTTGCAGTGGTCGGCATAGAAATCGTTCAGGAGGTAGTTGCGGATGACCTCCTTCGGCTGTCCTTTGCCGCCCAGTGCGTTTGCAATAAAGCGCAGATTATCTTCCAGCGAGCTGTCACCGTATACCACCCGCACAAACTCCACAAAACGACCCATCATGTCATCTTCAAAGTATTCGTCGTCACAGATGGGAATAATACCGTCTGCATCCGGCTTATAGATATTGTATTTGCCATCATCCCATGTACCGCCTGCATACGCAAGACCATCATAGGTGGGAGAGTAGCGGCCAAACATACAGCCCACAGCGTAGGAGATAAAGGAGCGTACATCCCGGCCAAGGTCCGCTTTGCGCACGGTCACATCCTTATCTTCTACTTCCGGGGTCAGTTCATCCTGCAAGCCATAAATATCAATAAAAATGCGGTTCAGTTCTTCCTCGTTGGCTTTCAGCTTCTCAAAGCGTTCTTCACATTCGCCAGCCCAAATGTCATAGCACTCAGCAAGGTAAATATTGCCAACATCCATCATATTGGGGTATTTGGTAATGGCCTTAATAAATGGATGGCGGGTAAAGTCCCAAGAGGTTTCAAAGGAGTCCCAGTCAGCTTTCGATAATGCTATATTTTGAGACACCAAGTTGATTACCATATCTTCTTGCTCTGGTAATTTTCCGTAATAGAGAGGTTGAGCAGTTATATCGCTGATATTTGTGTTCAGAGTAGGATTTAGCAATGCAATAATTTCCTGACTGAATTTCGAGTTTAGATAGCCCAGGATATAAAACATCATCCTGTCATTATTAAAGAAAACCGATGGTGCTGCCAAATTAAATGTTGAATTATCATCTAACAATCTAAAACCGTGCAATTTATTGCTTGAAATCAGAGTCCAACAAATTCCCTTTCTGAACCAAATATATTCAGGAGCAATTCGAGCAACATGGTCTGTACGGTAATGCTCTCTGGCAGAATCCGACCAATCAATCAGTGTGTCTATATTCCCATACCATCTTCTGAATGCTCCACCTTTTGCATGAAGAACCCAGTGTTTTCCTTTTCCAATTTCTGAAACTGGTACTTCCCACAGCAATCTCAAATATTTATCATTATTACCAGTTTTAGTTTGGCCATCAGAAATGGTATACTTTCCGATTTTCTCATTGTCAAATGCTTTCAAAAAATTATTGCTCACCCAATACGCCACCGGGCTTCCCGGAATTTTTGCAAAGTTATCTTGATTTGCAATATAACGATTTTCACAGGCAAGGAACATATCCTCTTTGCCCTGCTGGGTGGTAGGCTCAATCAGGCGGCAATACACACCTTTATAATTATCAATATGCGTCCGCACACGCACAAACGAAGTCGTCTGCACCACTTCGCCGCCGATTTCTTCAAATGCGCGTGCGCCCAGATGTGCCATGCTGACGGTTTCAGTCAGCATCATCTTCTCCCGCAGCTTTTCAAAGCTGGACAGGAACATCCATGCGTGCTGGGTGATCATTGCCTGATAACCATTCTGTTTTGCCATACGGGAGCACACTTCAATAAAAACGGCAAACAGATCGCTCTTGCTGTCCGGGTAGTATTTTTTCACATACTCAGATAAACCCGAGTTCATATTAGATGCACCCATATACGGCGGATTGGTGACGACCACATCGTATTTCTGCGCCAACGTCTGCGCTACCCGCACCAATGGGAGTAATTTTTTGCGAATACTCTCTCGATGGAACGAGGACTCGTCTGCCACCTCGTCAAACCGGGCATAGAGGGCATCCCAGTCCTGCGGGGTGATGGTGAGGATGGAGCCATACTCCTTGGCATCGTGCAGCTGGGTGAGGATAGTGTGCATAGCATCTTTCAGTTCCAGCTTGCCGTTGCAGAAATACTCCACATCTGGCTTTTCGATGCGGTTGCTCTCCTCAATGGCATACACATGAGGCTGGGTGGTGTGGCTGAAAAAGCGGCGGTCGTACCGGCGGGCCTTCATCATCACCGCAAAATAGGCCAGCTGGGCGGCGCGGTCGTCAATGTCCAGACCATAGAGGTTGTTCTGCAAAATGCTGGTCACAGCATCGCGGGGCGTGTAGCCGTAGTTCTCGTAGATCTGCATCAGTACATCGAATAGGTAAGCAAGGATATGACCGCTGCCGCAGCAGGGGTCGATGACCTTGATCTGTTCCGGGATCAGGTCGGCATACTGTTTACGGATTTCGGACAGCTGGGCCTGTACCTGCGGCTCCTGCTGGGCTTCCTCCAGATAATAGTGCCACTTGGTGTCCTCCGGGTCACGGTTCCCGGCAGTATAAGCTGCTTGCTCCTCCGGTGTGGGCAGCAGCTGTGCTTTTGCGTCCGGGTGACCCTCTACCCACAAGCGTCCAAGGCTGTTTTCCACCATGTACCGCACGATCCAGTCTGGGGTAAACAGCTGGGTCGCCGCCGGGATATTCTCCTTGGTGATCTTGACATTTTTCTTGAGGGCGGCAAACACGTCGTCCTTTTTCTCGCTGTTGTAGTACTGATACAGCCATCCAATGATCTGGACGGCATCCTGCCAGTTGTCCTCCGGGATCTGGGAGATCATCTGCTCGATGACGCTGCCCTCCCGGAGCAGGTTGTCCGGCAGAAGCAGCTCAGTGTAGTCCGCAATGGTCTGGAACATTCCGGGCAGAATGCTGTTCAGCGCGTTGCATTGCACGATGAGCAGGTATTTGTACAGTTCTTCGGTCTGCTCGGTCTCTTTCAGGGCGTAGACTTTGTCCTTATCCAGCTTATCCAATTCCAGATGCAGGGCTTCGGCCAGAATCTGGGGCTTGAACGCATTGTTTTCATCCGTAAACACGCGCACATGGCTGGGCAGATAGCCGTTGACCTCCATGAACCGCAATGCCGAGAAGCGGTTGAACCATGTATACGCCACCTCTTCCATGACCTGCTGGTAGCCCTTTTCATTGATCTGTACAATCAGTGCCCTGCGCTGCTGCATCTCTTCTGCAGACAACACTTTGCCGTTGACGCTATCAGCACCGGCGTCCACCATTTCCGTTTCCGTAATGCCGTACTGCTGGGCTTTCTGCGCCACGCGGGAGATCAGTTCTTTCCGCGCCCAGACCGCATATTTCTTGATGGCGTTTTTATCCATGATGGTTCTCCTTAATTCAACGATCCAATTTCTTCCAGTGAAATCTCTGACAAAATTGCTGGTATTGGATTAGCAAAACCCGAATACTTCATTTGAGGATCAAATGTACATTTCGAAACAGCATTCTTCAATTCTTCAAGATTCGTAACCCCAAACAAATCATATATCTTTTTGCAGAATCTCCTAGATTTCATTTTGGCCCACTCCTCTGGGCCTTTTCGAGCATAGACATAACAACGAGGAAACCAATATAGATCTCTCCACTGATTTTGAGACTGCTCTAATTCATACGCATTACAAATTTGGTAAAGAAAAATATCTGCCTCTGCAATTGATTCTTTGGAGTAAATCGGAAGTTTTTCCCGGTCATTACATAACGTATGACCCAACAATGTATATTTATTTCTATTTTCAGTAGTCGGCTTATACTCTTCTTCTATAATTTGGCTATAATATTGAAATTGACAGTAATTACCAGCTTTCGGATTATTATCTAGAGAACCATTTGTAAGAAAGTATGTGTTACTTACCATTCCATAAATTACATCATACTTTTTCCGATACCTAAGATATACAATCGTACAAATAAACAACTCCCAAATTAAAATATGAAAAATCTCATAATCACGGCTTCTTGCTTGGCATGCAGATGAGTTGTATCCATACTCGCAGGTGAGCGTATTATGCATTCTTTCGAACATCTCACACAAAACATCCACAGTGTCAAGTTCCGTTTCAAACAATACCGACAAAAAATCCAAAAACAAATCACGAGCGCCTTTTGTTGCAATATACTGCTCATAGATTGCTTTTGCATCTGTATTATCTTTTAATCGAAAAGTTTTTAACGTCTCAATATATGTGTCCGCAAATTTTAAAACAGCATCCTGCTGTTTTTTCAATACAACTGCTCCTTTGATTCGCTGAATAAGATTTGTTAGTGGGCTAAGACTTGTTTTTTCTTCGTCTAACCAGTCCGGCTTTTTTCCAATAGGAGGTTTTCTATACAACGGTTTATCATGGATATCTCTTAATAATTTTTCATATTCAGCCTCATACTTAACAAGGTCATCTGTCGATAAATCAATGTGAATTCTTGATTGAAGATATGCTGGTTTATACGCTATTCCATTTTCATCTGACTCGAAAATAATTGGAATAAACTTTTCTTGTTTCGCTTTTCCGTAAACCTCACTGGATATGATAACCGTTTCGTCACCAACCCCACCTTTTCGAGTATTAGCTTTTTCAGCATATACTTTATCGCAAATAATTAGAACCTTTTTTATTTCCGGGTCAGTCACACACTGTTCCATAAAAACATATTTATCATTTCCCTCTTTTAAATCCCATTTGTCTAAAACAACATCAACTCCGTCTGAACAAAGCCTTTTGGCCAACTCTAGAACTTTTTCTTCAGAACTCCAAGAATAAGAAATAAAAATTTTCGGAAATTCAGTTTTGTCCATAATTTCACCTTTAGTTCAACTTTATCTCATCACAGCCATCCAACAGGTTCCGCAACTGCTCCCGAATCTTCTCCACATAGGCGTCAATATCCGCATCATCTCGCAGCGTTTTGGCAGGGAAGAGGATCTGGCGGCTGTAAGACTTTACTTTTTTCGGCTTTACGGCTGGGATATTGACATCTTTTTTCGTTACCACCGGTTTCGGTGTCGGAGGGGCCAGCGCAATCTCAATGCTGCTGACGGTCTCATCCTTGTACTGGCTCAGCGGGATAATCATACCATCCAGCAGCGCAAGGCTCTTGCAGCTTGCAATTTTTGCCTTATAGCCATCAAAGGAAGCATCCGACTTGCGGACGATGTCCAATGCTTTGGGATCTCCGTTTGCAGCGGTATGGGTCGCTTCCATGCACTGACGCACTGTTTCCAGAATCTCAGAGCGTTTGTCATCCAGCATCTGGTCATGGGCTGTACGCACCGTTTGCATCAACCCATTCAGCTCCGGAATGCGCTTGTAGTTGAACTTCTGCCCAAAAGATGGCACTGTGATGATAAGCCGAATCTTGTTCAGGGCATCGTATGCCGCTGCATCCTGCGCAATGCGGTCCAGATCCGCCTGCATCTCGTGTTCCAGCCGTGCAGCATCATCAAAGGTGCCGACCTGACTCTTGAAGAAGGTCTCTACATTGCCCATGGCATCCTTCTGATCAAAGAGGTCGTCCTCTTTCTTGAGCAGATAGTCGATCAGCGCGATGTTGTCCTTCTTCTGGTTCAACACTTCCTGCGTTGCAGTAATAGCGTTGCGCACCATTGTCTGATCCGGGTACTTGTGGGCATCATCGTACTTCTCGTTCAGTTTGTTATAATGCTGCAGCTGGTTTCCGAACTCATCGGCAATAAATTTAACCAAACCATCTTCGTCCGCAGGAACATCCATGACATCGAAATAATCCCGCAGAAGGTCCCGCACAGCCTTCATTTTGGTTGCCGATACCACCACGCGCTTGCTAATGGATGTTTTACCCACCTCACTCTTTTTACGGAGCATGTCAGGTAATTTGGCGTTGTCCGGCTGGATGGTAGTGCCTGCATATTTGATGGTTACCTTCTGATTCACGATCAAACGCGCCACCACATAAGCAATGTCGATTTCCTTCCAGCCATAGGGTATACTGCTGAACTTGCTCTGTACATCCGCCATGGAGGTTGGCAGGTGATGCATTGCCTGCATCTCAAGATATTCTTCCACAGCTGCTTCCGCATCTCGGTTGGGGTCAGCTTCTGCAAAAACGACATCTGCACCAGAAAGCACCGCCATAATTTCGGCATCGGTATCTGCGTTTTTCCCAATCAGGTCCAACTTGCTGTAAACATGCGAGACCAGATACTCCATCGTCTGGTCAATTTTGGCCTTAGCATTGCCGCTCTTAATGTCCAGATGTTCACCATCGGCGTAAAATTTTGCGTTTTCAATAGCCTCTACCAGAGCTTTGCTGGCTTCAGCTTCATACTTGGTTGCTTCTTCCTGTTGGCCGCGGATAATATCCTGAGCACTCTTGGGCATCTGGCTGACATTCCGCTGTTTGACATATTTGCGGATCTTCATGGATGCTTCCAGTGATTCATAATACGGCGTATCGCCCAAAACTACAATCGCCTCGCTGCCTTTGGAGCTGTTCATCAGGCGAAATTCCGTTTTTTCCGTTGCATCAGAAGCTGCCGTCAAAAAGCGCAGACGCATGCCGCCTGTGGCGATGCCGTACATAGTGTTATCCACCATCTGATCAAACGGGAAGTCACACTTGCCGTAACGGAACTTTTTTGCATCATAAATTATGCCAAAAATAATCTTTGCTATATCCCCAACAATAGCGCCCGTATCCACCTGTGTAAGGTTGATCTCTTTCTGGATGTCCTGCTCTTCATCCGTCAGGAAGTTGTAGGTATCGCCAGTACGTCCGATGTAATTCTGCCCAATCAGTCGATCCAAACTGCCGCGCAGCTTTTCGCGCATCGCGACCTTTTCCAGACGGATGTCGTCTGCCATCAAAATCACAAGGTTGTCCAGATTGGCCGGCATGTCCTCGTTGACATATCGAATGAGATAGAGAAGCTTCAGAACATCCACATCCATCGGCTCCAGACCATCGTGATTTTCTACGGCTTTGCTGCAGCGATCAATCACATTGCGAATGGAACCATCCAGGAAAGAATGTACAGTATCATAGAAGCGGAACAGCGGCACCAACGCAAACTCGTTCTGCTTTTCCACTTTTTGTGCTGCTTCCTGAAATCCGCTCAGCATGGAACGCTCGCCGCCGGAGAAGTGTTTACCTGCATTGCCGTGTTTGCGGATCTCCACAAAAATTTTCTGCATGATGAGAAACTGGTATGGAACGAACGGAAAGTCCTCTGCAAATTGTGCCGGACCAGAGAAGCCCTTGATGTCCGGCATTGCATTTGTAAAGCTGAACAAGTTGCGCATCCCGGAGCTTTCTTTCTCATAGACCGCATCCAGCGTTCTTTCTGCTTCCGGAGTCTTTTTCAGAATACGCTTCTGAATTACTTCGTCTACGGAAGAAGAAGAAAGGCTCAGACGAGTTTTGAAACGAGCCTGAATTCGAGAAAATTCATCTGCTCGTACTTTGATAATCTCATCAATAGCTTCCTGTCCGGTGCAGACCACCCAGACTTTTCCTCTGCATTCGCTGCCGATTTTTTCCACCAAAGACTGCAGATTCAGCAGCATATCCGTGTCCGTGCCAACATACTGCCCCGCCTCGTCCACCATGAACAGAAGGCGGAAGTTTGCAGGTTTTGTGCTGACGTATGCATTGATGTCTTCTACAAGCTGTGAAACAGAGAGTTCCGTTGCACTCTTATCGTTAAACCAGTTGTTTGCATCCTCTTCACTGATATCCAATGCTTCCGCCAGTGCAGGCTTAATGAATTTTCCATTAAATGCAAATGCTTTCCGCACTTCAGTCCAAGGTTTGCCCTTCTTTTCTTCAATCAGACGGCAAAATTCATCCATTTTGCCCTGCTGCGTAATGTACTGCTCCAGCATAGCAACTTTGAGATTGCTGCCAAAGAATCCCAGATGATTATAGAACACCTTAGCAAAAACACGTAAAACGGCTGTTTTGTCCTTATTGATAGAGCCTTCATAATCGATATTAAACAGAATCGTCTCGGTTTCACCTTTGGTTGCACGATCCACCTGCATAAAGGTACCAGGGTCATCCTCAAATTTCTTGCGGAAGCGCTCCACCGTACGAATGCCATTAACCTCTTTGTTTTCCAACAAGTATGACAACATTTTCAAGAAGTGAGATTTACCGCTGCCAAAAAAACCGGAGATCCAGACTCCTGTATCTGCCGTTGGTTCGTCAAATGCTTCTGCATAGGTATTGAAAAAGTCTGCAAAATGCCGCTTCAGCTCTCGTGTAATAACGTACTCGTTCAGTTCCTGTTCCAGGACCTTGTTCTCGTCCTCGTCAACCTTGACAACACCGTTAATTTTACGGTTGATGTCTTCTACAAACATATTCTGTATAACCAAAGCTCTATTTCCCCCTTCACACAACGTTAAATGCACGATAGTAATTGTTCGGCTTCAGACAGTTGAACAGCCGCAGCTGCTGGTCGTTAAATGTTCCCGGGTAAAACACAAGCACCGGCCTCTCTGCAAACAATGATGCCTCCAGTAACGTATGAATTCGCATAAATGGAAACGCTTCTCCAACGCCAGTCAAAACCAGTACTTCTCCCGGCTGGAACGGCTCGCTCTGAATTTCCTGTACAATTTCATCGACTCCAATTGTCGATTGAAGCTGTTCCAACAGATAATCATGGCCGTCCTCTTCTTCCATATCAGGGATAGCATCCAAAATATCCATGTCTTCGCAGATTTCCAGGAAGATTTGATATAAATTGCAGATTCGAAGCTGACACTCCAATGTCAGATCTGTCGATAGCTGTTCAATGAAATGCCGGACTGCCATTTCATCTCTCGGTTCATAGCAGAAGATACGAATATTCACTTCATTGCTAAGACCTTTTCCTTCTAGGAAATCTTGAATCTGAATCATCTGCCGAACGTTATCAAGGCGTTTTTGTATGTCACCCATTAAATTTTCCTCACTCAAAACGGTTAAATGCGGGCAATACCGCCTGATCCCCATTTGTAAGAATCACATTTTCCAATTCCGGATAAAGCCAAACCGGGTTCAAATGGCCTGCTTTTATACTATCCAGATAATCATTTTCTCTTAAAATTCGATTTAGAACCGATTTCAGCTTTTTGACTGTAGATTCGCTCCAATCTGCGATAGCATCATTTTGCTCTTGTAATCTTATGAAGAAACTTGTCATGTCAAGTTTTCCATAGCTGAAATCTTGGTTTCGATATTTTTCTCCAATAACTGTCACCATAAAATCCCAGACAAGTCTATTATCCTTCATAATCGCGTAAAGACAAATTTGTTTTGCCTCTTCCACGGAATGCTCTGCAATATTCCGAAGCAGTTGTTCACTATTCAAAAGATTTAGCCGCCGATAACACGCCCGAACCATACCAGCTGTCATGCGTTCAGTTGGATACTGGAAGAGATTATTGGCGGCAATTATTTGTATCATTGATGCAAGATCCTCTCCTTGCACCATTTGCTTCGCTACAATTCGCATTTCGTGGAATAAAAACTGTTCTCTTGTCAGAGAAGCTTTATATCCACTTTCTTGTGCTCTGTTTGTATTCTGCATTGCTTATGCAACTCCCATTTATAACTTTTGATACGCCCAATAGCGACCATCTCTCACTCTCTCTAGTTTACCTTCTTTTACAAAAGAAACTAGAATTCGATTTGCTGTTGCTGAAGAGACTTCCAGCAACTGTTGCACATCACTGTTATGAATAATCTTCTCTTTTTTCAAGTATTTTTCAAGAATATTCCATCGATTTTCTTTTCCACTTGTAGGCATCATGCTCTTTTCGAAGTTTTCTGGGATTACACTCAAAAGTGCTTCTTCAATCACACTTAGCATAAATTCAATAAATGCAGTTCCTTCACCTTGGGCATTGGATGTATTGATAGCCTCATAATACTCCTGCTGATGATCATGAACAATAGACTCCACCGGAAGCCATGCAAACAGCGGATTCCATCTGGAGAGCAGTAGCGTATGCCAAAGCCTTCCGATTCTTCCATTTCCATCTGCAAACGGATGGATTACTTCAAATTCATAGTGAAACACGCAACTTTTGATCAGCATCGGAAGCGGGCTGTCCTCTGTCCATTTGAGCAATTCTTCCACCAGAGGAGGCACATACTGCGGTAGTGTTCCAAAATGAAGTACATTTCCATGACTGTCAACCACACCTACTGGCTTTGAGCGAAACACACCATCTTCTTGAACCAGCCCTCGCATCATCACATGATGAGCCAACAGTAAGTCTTCCACTGAGTATGGATTCAATTCATTCAAATGGTCGTAAATTTCATACGCATTCTTCACCTCCATAATGTCTTTTGGCGGTGCAAGGACACGTTTTCCTGATAGTACAGCCGTTACCTGCTCTAAGGATAGTGTATTTTGTTCAATTGCAAGAGAGGAATAAATTGTTTTAATCCGATTCTGCCTACGCAGAACAGGGTCAGATGAAAGATGTTGTGTTGAGCTCACTTTTCCAACAAGTTCACAAATCTCCATTACATCTGTGAGAATTTTTTCTGTAATTGTAAATGGCGGTTTTTTATTCTGCATCTGTTTTTCCTCCCCTCCATTCTAATTAATTATATCATTTCATCGCTCATTCATCAATCACACTTTGCACAAGTGATTGATGAATTTTTCAGCGATTATGCCACTTTTCCAAATTTCTTTTAGCTACCTTCATGCCAGTCTGGCATCTTTATCTCTAGCTTTCTCAAATTTCCATTTTTCACCCAGATATAATAATCATGATCCAAAGCCTCTGAGTCGAAAGACTCAGGGGCTATTTTTATGTCTGGAGGTGAGCATCTTGTTATTCCGCACCATCACTATCATTATTACTATCGTATTTTAACGCGCAGCTGCGCAGAAAGGAGAAAGCATTATGAACTTTTGGTCCGAAATCGTCAAAGAGGTTGGCACCGTCCTGGTGGAAGTCCTCGTCCGCATCGCTGAAGAAATGGAAAACAACAATTGATCACAGTACACTGAAAAGGAGATTTTACTATGCCCGCAAATGTTGAAACGATGTTCTCTGTCCGTGAGACCCCTTGGCACGGCCTTGG
>ENA-OOYV01000748-OOYV01000748.1-human-gut-metagenome-genome-assembly--contig:-NODE-748-length-21912-cov-6.218328_pt1 | contig 21912 bp, 14 predicted proteins | sample MGYA00241704_ERZ501380 | MGnify/ENA primary metagenome ERZ501380 (study PRJEB25962, sample SAMEA2042984) | human gut metagenome | biome: human gut; feature: human-associated habitat; material: faeces...
AAGGGAGTTCCTCCCTTGACCCTTTCGCGCGATTCAGTTGGTGACTTCTGCATACAGTGTCCGCGTGTTTATCCAGCGAACCTACGGTTCGCTAAATTTCCGGTAGAAACCAAGCAACATGGGAATGACCGCGCCGAAGGAGTCAAGGGGGCGACCGGAAAGCCCCCTTGTCGCCGCCGCAGCGGCGATTCCCCCTGCGGCAACATCACGCAATAAACAAAAAGGTCAATATTCAAAACTCCCCTGTCCATATCAAGCAGGGGAGTTTTTGCATCATCACACCTCGCGCCCAACAGCTTCGGCAATCTTCCGAATATCCGCCATCACGTCCACAAGTGCGGCGGGCGTAATCGACTGCGCACCGTCGCACAAAGCGTGCGCCGGGTCATTGTGCACCTCAATCATCACGCCGTCCGCGCCGACCGCAATCGCCGCGCGCGCAATCGGCTGCACCATCCAGCTCTTGCCGGTCGAATGGCTCGGATCAACAATCACCGGCAGATGGCTCAGCTTCTTCACCGCGCAGATGGCGGACAGGTCGAGTGTGTTGCGCGTGTACGTCTCGAACGTGCGGATGCCGCGCTCGCACAGAATCACCTGCTCATTGCCGCCCGCCATGATGTACTCCGCGCTCATCAGCCACTCCTCGATGGTGGCGGACAAACCGCGCTTAAGCAGAATCGGCTTGCGAATCTTCCCCAATTGTTTCAGCAGGTCGAAATTCTGCATGTTGCGCGCGCCGACCTGAATGCAGTCCACCTTATCCACGAAAGTATCAATGTCGTAGGGGGACATCAGCTCGGTCACGATGGGCAGCCCGGTCTGCTCGCGGGCATGGCAGAGCATGTCCAGCCCCTCGTATGCCAAGCCTTGGAAGGAATACGGGGACGTGCGCGGCTTGAACGCACCGCCGCGCAGCACCGTCGCGCCCGCGTCCTTCACCGCCTGCGCCACGGCGGTAATCTGCTCGTTGCTCTCCACGGAGCAGGGACCCGCCATAATCGCCAGTTTCTTGCCGCCGACAACCGTGTTCCCGATTTTGATTTCGCTCGGCGCGGGATGGAACGCGCGGTTTGCCTTCTTGAACGGCTCGGCAACCTTCATGATGCGTTCGACGCAGTGGAAGGATTCCAGCTGGTCGGGGTCAATGCGGCTCGTGTCGCCAGTCAGACCAAGGATGGTCATCTCCGTGCCTACAATCGGGCTGACGGATACGCCGCGCGCAACCACGGCATTGGTGACGGTGTCGATTTCCTGCTGGGTCGTACCCTGCTTCAAGACGATAATCATGGTGTTCATCCTCCTGCGTCAATCATTATTGGCTCAAAATCATTATTGGCTCAAAATCATTATTGGCTCAAATGGACGAAAAAAAGCACGGAAGCCCGCAAAAGAGCTTCCGCGCCTGATGTTTTCCTCAATCGCTGCGGCTGCTGCTTCACGGTACGTCAATTTGCCCGGCGAAAAACGCCGGGAACGTAAACGGAAACAGCACAGACAGCATCATGGAGAAAATTCCTCCGTCCGGCGGCATCATTGCCGCGTATCCGCATTTATTATAGTCCGCTCATCCCGCGCTTGTCAAGGGCAGAATTGTACATTTGCTGTTTTTCGGGCGAAAAAGTTTGCCGATGCTAACCTGTATTGGATGTCATTCGTCCAGACTCGGACACGCACGGCTATCTTTCAGAAAAATTTCGGGAAAATCGTGTAATCCTCTTGACAATCAACCGATTTGGGCATTATAATAGCCATAATGACAATTGTGCCATTTGGTTGAAGGAGGATGAAGGGCATGGAGTCTTACCTGTTCGCAGACGTAGAGGCTGCGGCGGATACTATGGTGGTGGAAGGATACCACAAGCCGGGCAGCTTGACCCGCTCCAGCGGTGCGTGGATTCACGCGGCAGGCACGGCGATGTTTGAGGCAGGGAGACGCCCCATTAAGCCGCATGACCAGTGGATTTGGTTTGCGGTGGAGGCAGGCGAAGCGACTCTGGTTTGGCAGGGGCATGAGCTGACGCTGAAACAGCAGGAAACGTGCTTCCTGCCCGCCGGCAACCGCGACGCTGCCCTGCAGATTGACGAGAGCGTCCGCTGCGTGTGGATTGCGCTGGAAGGCCCGCTTGCGCCGATGGTCGTGCGCAAGATGGGCGCGCTGCTGCATATGCCGTTGAAGCAGGGGGCGCTGCCGAGCCAGATGTACTTGGCGAAGCAGATTGTGCAGGTCATCGTCCGCCACACGGACACCAGCGACGCGACATATCAGCTGCAGCACCTGATGTACGGGATGCTGGCAAGCCACTGGGGTCAGCCGGTCGCCATGGACGCGATGCTTTCGCACGAGATTGCGAAGGTCGTGGACACCCTGCGCGCGAATCAGTACAAGGACAACTTCTCTCTGGCGGAGATGGCGGCAATTTCCCGTATGCCGATGGAAACGTTCCGCAAGCGCTTCGTGAGCGAAGTGGGTATGCCGCCGCTGTCGTATGTACTGCACTGCAAGATGGAGCGCGCGAAGGAGCTGCTGCGCGAGGAAGGGCACACGGTTCGTCAGGCAGGCATCGAAGTCGGGATGCAGGATCCGTACCACTTCTCCAAGCAGTTCAAGAACATCGTCGGCATCAGCCCGTCGGCGTTCATGAAGCAGGCCGCCAAGCCGGATGCGACCATCCGCGGCAGCAGCAAAGTAGAAAAGAAGTAAACAGTGAGGCGACTGTCAGGGGATAAGCCTGGCAGCCGCCTTTTTTCTTCCACATAACCGCCACATTTACCGCACGGGATTCGGGCAGCCTTGGACTTTGTGTTGCTCGGCACACTCGTCCGCCCCTCTACGGTCTACTATGTGATTTCTGTTCGTCGGTTCGGGAGTTTGTCCGCTGGCATTCAGCTTCCTTCAGACTCCGCCTCTTGATGGACACCCTTGCCTTCGGCTAACACTTCCTACTGCCGGGCGCACCATAACGGCCGTTGCAGGATTCGTATTCTGCAACGGCCTTAAAAACGCTATGCAATGGGATTATTCCGCTGTCGGTATCAGGCGAATCAGCGCAGTGGGAATTTCTGCATCGGTGAAATCCAGCGTGAACACTGCGTTTTCACCTTCCACGATGTAGGGCAGATCAATTTCCGTATCGTCGGCCTTCAGCAGCGCCAAGGTAACGCCGTTCAGCAGCTCAGCGGGCATCGTGATTTTTACCTCGCCCTTCGGCTGGGTGAGCTTGCCGGAAACTTCAAAGCAGACGCTCAGCAGCGTATTGCCGTTCGCAGTTTCACCCATGCGCAGCACCAGCTCGCCATAGGGCAGATGCTCGCCCTCCGCCGTCACTTCTTCAACCAGCGCCAGATGTATGCCATCGCTCACATTGCCGCATACGGGGCAGAGCGTGCGCGTCGCTTCATCCTGCTTGAATTCGACGATGGCGCATTCGGTCTTGCCGACGTGCTTGCAATCCTTGCGCTTGCAGGTCGCGCTGTGCGTGCCGTCGCCGTTACTCGTCCATTCGCCATACCAGTGCAGCAGCGTCTTCGTCTGGTGATCCTTATAGCTGTCATTGCATTTTTTGCAGGTGTGCAGCGTGTAGCCGCCCTTTCCACAGGTAGGCTTGACGACCTTTTCGGTATAATCGTGCCCGGGGGCGGGGATTTCCACCTTGGTGGTGTAAGTGCAGCCCTCACGCTGGCAGGCGTCATATTCATCCCAGCCAATTTCGGTGCAGGTGGGCGCCTTGGCGTCGTGGTGCACCAGGTCGTGGTTGTTCGGGTCAGGTCCATACCATGGGTGTACATAAGTATCCGTTCCCTTGCGGTAGCAGTAAGCGCAGTTCGTGTAGTACACGGGCGGAGAAACGCAGGTGGCTGCGGACTTAAGGCACACGCTAACGGCGCCCTGAACGAACCAATGTGCGCCCATCTTAGTTTTCGCTTCGTGGCAGACGGTGCAGCTAAGCCAGTGGTTTTTGTCGTCCGAATGCCAGTTCTGCCCCGCAGGGAATGCATGTGCGCTGTAGTACTGCCCGCCGCAGGTGCTGCATGTTCCCAGCGTAATGCAGGTCGCGCTGCTGTCGCCGGAGCAGCTTGCGGTGTCGACCGCATCGCAGCCGTCACGCTGGCAGTGGCGGATATGCTCACTGTTGTTACCCCTGGATTGCCATGCGCCCCAGTCGTGCGGCCCGTATTCACCGTAGGACATAAGACAAGAAGTACATACCGCAACTTTCGTGCAAGTGGCTTTGTACTGGGGTGTATCTATGCTCCAATGATTCTCTGTAAACTCATCATAGCAGCGGTAACAGTACAGCGTATGGTACTCTTTTTCTCTTTTGCGTATTTCAAAGGTATTCCCTTCGCAATAGTCGCCGTTCAACCTGATATGCGCAGCCATCGCCGTGGTTGCTACAAAGAGCAGCGCAATCGCCAGGAGACATGTAACCAACCATTTTTTCATGTTTTTCTCCTCCTCAAATTTTTAAAAACGCTATGAAATGGAAATAAGATTATTCCGCTGTCGGTATCAGGCGAATCAGCGCAGTGGGAATTTCTGCATCGGTGAAATCCAGCGTGAACACTGCGTTTTCACCTTCCACGATGTAGGGCAGATCAATTTCCGTATCGTCGGCCTTCAGCAGCGCCAAGGTAACGCCGTTCAGCAGCTCAGCGGGCATCGTGATTTTTACCTCGCCCTTCGGCTGGGTGAGCTTGCCGGAAACTTCAAAGCAGACGCTCAGCAGCGTATTGCCGTTCGCAGTTTCACCCATGCGCAGCACCAGCTCGCCATAGGGCAGATGCTCGCCCTCCGCCGTCACTTCTTCAACCAGCGCCAGATGTATGCCATCGCTCACATTGCCGCATACGGGGCAGAGCGTGCGCGTCGCTTCATCCTGCTTGAATTCGACGATGGCGCATTCGGTCTTGCCGACGTGCTTGCAATCCTTGCGCTTGCAGGTCGCGCTGTGCGTGCCGTCGCCGTTACTCGTCCATTCGCCATACCAGTGCAGCAGCGTCTTCGTCTGGTGATCCTTATAGCTGTCATTGCATTTTTTGCAGGTGTGCAGCGTGTAGCCGCCCTTTCCACAGGTAGGCTTGACGACCTTTTCGGTATAATCGTGCCCGGGGGCGGGGATTTCCACCTTGGTGGTGTAAGTGCAGCCCTCACGCTGGCAGGCGTCATATTCATCCCAGCCAATTTCGGTGCAGGTGGGCGCCTTGGCGTCGTGGTGCACCAGGTCGTGGTTGTTCGGGTCAGGTCCATACCATGGGTGTACATAAGTATCCGTTCCCTTGCGGTAGCAGTAAGCGCAGTTCGTGTAGTACACGGGCGGAGAAACGCAGGTGGCTGCGGACTTAAGGCACGAGCTATCGTTGCCCTGAACGAAGAAATGTGCGCCCACCTTAGTTTTCGCTTCGTGGCAGACGGTGCAGCTAACCCAGTGGTTTTCGGCATCCGAATCCCAGCCCTGATTCGCAGGGAAGGTATGTGCGCTGTAGTACTGCCCGCCGCAGGTAGTGCATGTTCCCAGGGTGATGCAGGTCGCACTGCTGTCGCCGGAGCAGCTTGCAGTGTCCACCGCATCGCAGCCGTCGCGCTGGCAGGTGCGGAAATGCTCACTGTTGTTGCCCCTGGATTGCCATGCGCCCCAGTCGTGACCGAGTTTGCCGTATTGAGTGCCGCACCGGGTGCAGGTTTTGCCCGTGGTGCAGGTCGGCGTTTCGGTGCCGCCAGAGTGACGGCCGATTGGATTGTCATCAAATAGGGCATAGCTGCCTTTACCGCAGTGTGAACATATGTAAATTACATAATGATAATCGTCGTTGAATCGCTCGAATCTTGTAATCTCATGATCTGCCGTCGTGTTGCAGAAACGGCATTTGTCGCGGATGGTTTCCGCCTTCGCTTCCGGCGCCATTCCCGGCAGCAGGCACAGCAGCAGCGCCGCAGCCAGCAATATGGCAAAACTCTTCTTCTTCATCTTCGTCGCCTCCTTAAAGTTAGGGTAACACCGCACAAATGAGGTGGTCGGCTGGCAAATGGATTGTGCGGTGCTGCCTTTATGATGGATTTACTGTGCCAGTTCCACCAGCGTGTCAAACGCGGGCTTCGGCTGGGCATCCTTGTCGAACAGGAGCGGGTACTCGTCCGCGCGCCAGCTCAGGTCGTCCACCGTGCCCCATACCTGCACCGCTTCGATGCGGTCGGCGTAACGCAGGAAAATCTTCATCAGGTTGCCGTAATACTTCGCCTGCTTCTGCAGATTTTCCTCGCTCGTATCGTCAATGCCCACGTCAAGTTCGGACACGCGCAGGAGCAAATCACGCTTGGCAATCTGCTGGAACGCCCAATCCACGCGGTCAATCGTCGGACTGCCGACGGAGTAGTGTGCCTGGAAGCCGTAGCCGTCAATCGTGCCATCCGCAATCAGGCTGTCCAGCAGGACGCAGATGCCGTGCAGCTTGGGGTCAAGGGGGGTGTTGTAATCATTGTAGTACAGCTTCACGCCGTCCGCGGCGTACTTGCGGGCGTACTCAAACGCGCGGTTCACGAAATCCTGACCAACCGTCTTTGTCCAGTTGGATTCGCGCAGCTGGTCGCTGCCGTCCGCCACGGCTTCGTTTACAACGTCCCACGAGACAATCAGCCCCGGATAATTCTCGTTCGTCCACGTCAGCACCTGCTGGATGTAGCTTTCCATGCGGGCGAGCATGGTTTCGCGGCTGCACAGCGGCTTGTGGGTCGCGTAGCCCTCATGGAAGAAGGCTTCGGGCGTCTGGGAGTGCCACACCAGCACATGCCCATGCACCTTCACGCCATTGTCGCGACACCAATCGAGGAACGGAATGCAGTTGTCGAACTTCACAGCGACGGCCGTGTCGTCCGTGCGGCTGAGCTTGCGGCATTCCGCCATGTCCAGCAGCGAATCCGGCTTCATCTCGTTTCCCGCGGTCATGATGGTGAACTGGCTGCCGTAGAACGCCATGCGTTTGCTGTCCGCCACTTCACTGGCAACAACCGCCGTGCCGAAATCGAACTTATCCGCATAGAGCGTCTTGAGGACAGGCAGCGAAGTGGTGTCGAAGGAGTCAATCTTCTCGTCGCAGGTGAAATTGCGGATGGTGAAGGACGTTTCCTTGCCCGCACCCTCGACGTACAGCACATACTTGTCATACCGACCGGGAATGTACGAGCCGGACAGCATTGCCCATTCGCCCTTCTTCGCCGTGCCGGTGACAATGTTCTCATAGGATTCCTCGCCGTCGCGGGTATGGGCGACGGACAGGATGAAGCTGCACGAATCCATCTCGTCCTGCTTCACCTGCACGGACAGGTTGTAGGCGCGCCCCGGCACAAGGTCGAAGTCGCGGCCGGGAGAGTTCCACGTCGCGGTACGCCCGGTGATGCACAGCCCGTCAGCGGTCGTCTCGATGGCGGCACCGCCCGCAGAACGCGCATACCAGCCGTCCGTGCCGCTGGTAAAGTCCGACGTGTAGTGAATCTGCGGCGCGTCGGAGTAATCCACTTTTTCGGGCGCGGTGATGGTCAACATAACGTCATCAAGGCAGTAGTTTTTGCCCAGATAGTTATCCGACGCCGTGAGGAAGCGGATGTTGACGCCCGCGTCCGCCTCGAAATCGCAGGAGATTTCCGTCCACTCCTTGCCCTTGACGTTCACCTGCGCGTAGTAGGCGTAATCGCCGCCCGCCTTGCCAATCGCCATAGCGCCGTCCTCCGAGCTTTCGACGTAGACGCAGGCGGACAGGTGGACTTTCGCGCCGGCCTCAATGCCAAGCGACGCAGCGGAGAGGTCAACGGCATCCCAGTTATTGCTGCCGCGTCCAGAAACTCGCAGGCTCTGCTTACCGCTGTGTGCCTGCGATTCCGTCACGCCGACGGTGCAGGAGCCAGACTGGCTGAACGCGGCGGCGTTGCCATCCTCAAAGTCGATGGTGACGGCGGTCTGCGCGGCTTCTTCCGCTGCGGCGAAGCAGGGCAGAAACAAGCAGAGTGCCATCAGCAGAGAAAGCGCTTGTGCGACCCAGTGTTTCATGTTTAATTTCCTCCCTTAGCGTCTTGGGGGTCTATGGAATGGATGATGCAATAATTTAATTATACACAAAAATTGTGTTTTGTCAAGAATGTCTGAATTTTTGCCAGAACGAAAATTGTTTCGTTGGGTGGTTTTTTCTGATTCTATGCTGATGGGCATGGTTGAACTGGTCTTTTCCATGCTTCCAGAGGGCAATGAAAACGGACGAAGTCTGCGGTCACCCTCTGGACTCCTTGCTTTCGCCACTCCTGTCGCTGGTTTTTATCGCTGCATTGTGCCTTTTGTCCTTGAATTTTCCGGCTTTTTGTTACTTAACTGATGGGCAAGAAATATTGTCGAAATCTTTCCAAAAGCCCCCTTGAAACAAGGAAAAAACCGTGCTATCATCAAACCGTTTCTAATGAGGCTTTACGACTGAACGACCCGTCTGTACTATTTCCAAATGAGAATGCGCCAAGATGCGAAGCGAATTTTTTCTTCTGGCTAACGCGAATGAAACGCAGCGTAGCAGCGCTACGCTAAGTGGAATGAGCGGACGCCAGAAGGAAAAAGGCGCAAGCAGATGGCGCAGGCGAATGCGGAAAATAGTACCACCACAAGGGAGGACAACCCCATGAACATCCGCTGCTTCTGCTGCATGGGCGACAGCATCACCAGCGATCAGGTCAGCGGTATCGGCACGATGGTGGCGCATCGGCTGAACGCGCAGGAGGTGCTGAATGCCGCCTGCGGGTACGCAACCTGCTCCGACTGGCACGAAGGCGATAGGAACATCACGCCTGTAACGCTCATCGAGCCGCCGAACACGAACACGGCGGACAACGTGCTGTCCAATCAGGTGCGGCGCGTTTTGCAGGCGCTTACGCCGAAGGGCAGCATCATCCGCTGGACGGTGGATGGCATCGAGTATGCGATTCCGGCGGAAATCGGTGTCGGCACAGGCACGCTGAGCACGCCGGACGTCATCTACATCGCCATCTCCAGCAATGACGGCAATCAACCGGAAAATGCCCCGGCGGATGACTTTGCGGCTGTCTGTGAACTCCCCTATGCCGACCTGACCCGCACGTCGATGGCATCTGCGCTGCTCTGGGCAGTGCGGACATTGCAGACCGTCTGCCCGAACGCGGCGATTTTTCTCGCCACGCCGCTGCAAACATACACCCCGCAGGCATGGATGGACGAATCTCACGGGCTGCTCAAGCGCAGCGTCATCCAGAAAGTCGCGCAGAAAACGGGTGTGCACTGCATCGACAGCTTCTACGGAAGCGGCTTTGACCGCAGTGTTGCCCGCTCTCACGGCGAAGTCCACCCGGACGAGGAATGGAAAATCCGCATTGCTGACTTTGTGACAAAGGAAATCGAATCGACCCTGTATAAGGAGTAACCGATGGAGAATATCAAATGGCTGTGGGGCGTAATGGACAAGCGCTACCACAAGTGGCACATTCTTGGCCTCATCATCAGTGCCGTCACGTCGCTGATGCTGCTCATCAACCCCTACCTGACGATGCGCCTGATGGATGACGTCATTGTCGCGCAGAACCCCGAACCGCTCGTCGGCTTGCTGCTGGCGATGCTGATTGTCAAGGTTACGCGCGAAGGTCTGCGCTACCTGATGGTTGTCCTGCTGGAGCATTCCTCCCAGAACACGCTGATGAACCTGCGCATGCGGCTGTTCACGCGTCTGCAGTATCAGGACATGCGCTTTTTCGACATTCACCGCACGGGCGACCTGATGACGCGCCTGTCCGCCGACACAGACTGGTGCCGTCATTTTCTGGCATACATAGACTATGTGGCGGTAGACAGCATCGTCATGTTCGTGTCGTCGTCGATTTACCTGTTCTCGGTGAACTGGAAGCTCGCGCTGGCAATGGTCTGCGTCACGCCGCTGCTGATGATTATCACGAAAGTGTACTCCAAGGGCGCGCGGCGGATGTTCGTGGACATGCGCGACAAGATGAGCGACATGAACGCGAAGGCGCAGGAGAACATTGCGGCAAACCGCGTGGTGAAGGCGTTTGCGCGTGAGGAATACGAGGAGAACCGCTTCGACGAGCGTTCCCGCGCCTTCCGCGATGCGAATCTGGATATCAACAAGCGCTGGCTGTCCTTCTACCCCTTCATCGAGATTCTGGCGAACGCCATGACGCTGCTGACCGTCTTTTTCGGCGGCTACCTGATGATTACCGACGGCATGACGGCGGGCGAACTGACGATTTTCACCCAGCTGGCGTGGACGCTGAGCGTCCCCATGCGGCAGCTGGGCAACCTGCTCAACGACTGGCAGCGCTTCATCACCTGCTCGAACAAGGTCATGGAGATTGAAGTCTCCCGCCCGGAGATTGTAGACAGCTCCTGCGCCGTCAATCATGACCACATCGAGGGTGCGATTTCCTTTGACCATGTATCCTTCGCTTACGGCTCACAGCCGGTGCTGTCCGACGTAACTTTCTCCGCCAAGCCGGGGCAGACCGTCGCCATCATGGGGCCGACCGGTTCCGGCAAAACGACGCTGATTCAGCTGCTCGCCCGCTGCTACGACGTGACCAGCGGCAGCATTTCCGTTGACGGCTGCAATGTGCGCAAGTGGAAGCTGCAGCAGCTCCGCGACGGCATCGGCACGGCGACGCAGGATGTTTTCCTCTTTTCCGACACGGTGGAAGGCAACATTGCTTTCGGCGACCAGACGCTGACGGAGGACGAAGTGCACGACTTCGCCCGCCGCGCGGCTGCGGACGACTTCATCAAGGGCTTGTCCGAGGGCTACGACACGATTATCGGCGAACGCGGCGTGGGGCTTTCCGGCGGGCAGAAGCAGCGCATTGCCTTGGCGCGCGCGCTGGCAGTCAAGCCCGGTATCCTCGTCATGGACGACACCACTTCCGCTGTCGATATGGAGACGGAGAAGTACATTCAGGCGCAGCTGCGTCAGCTCCCCTACGACTGCACGAAGCTGATCATTGCCCAGCGCATTTCCTCCGTCAAGGATGCTGACCTCATCCTGATTTTGAAGGACGGCGTCGTGACCGAGCGCGGCACGCATCAGGAGCTGCTGCGTCAGCGCGGCTACTACTACGAAACGTACTGCCTGCAAAACGGCATCACGCCCGACACCGCTCCGCAGGAGGTGATGTAACATGGCGCGCAACAAATTTGACGTAGACGAGCGCTTGGAAACCCCGTTTGACTTCCGGCACTTGAAGCGCGTGGGCGTTTACATCGGCAAGCACAAGTGGAAGATGCTGCTGGCGCTGCTTTTGTCCGCCTTGGCATCGGTAACGAGCCTCGCCGTGCCGAAAATCACCCAGACCGTCATGGACGTCGCTGTACCGCAGAAAAACGTTGACCTGCTGCTGAAAATGGCGCTGGCGTTCATGGGCATCATCATCGTCGGCATCGTCTTCACGGTCATCCGCTCGCGCATCATGGCGTTCGTCAGTCAGCAGATCATCTACGACATCCGCAAAGACCTCTTCGCGCACCTGCAGCAGCTGCCTTTCGCCTACTACGACAGCCGTCCGGCGGGCAAAATCCTCGTGCGCGTCATCAATTACGTCAACAGTGTGTCGGATATTCTTTCCAACGGCATCATCAACTCGATTCTGGAAATCATCAATATCATCTTCATCGTCGTATACATGTACACGACCGAGCCGACGCTGGCGACGATTGTTGTGGCGGGTCTGCCGATTTTCGTGGCGATTATCATCATCCTGAAGCCTCGTCAGCGCCGCGCGTGGCAGAATCAGTCGAACAAAAACAGCAACTACAACGCGTATCTGGCGGAATCCATTGACGGCGTGCGCGTGAGCGAACTGTTCGCGCGGCAGGATGTCAACTGCTCCATCATGCAGCGCCTGGCGACGGCGTGCCGCGCGGCGTGGCTGAAGGCGATTTACATCTCCAACAGCGTCTGGCTCTCTTCGGAAATCATCACGCAGATTGTTTTCACCCTCATGTACTACGCGGGTGTGTACTGGCTGGGCGGCGCGGTGGTCTCCTTCGGCGTGATTCTCGCCATGGGGCAGTACGTCAGCCGTTTCTGGCAGCCGATTACGAATCTGGCGAACATCTACAACAGCTTCGTGAACAACATGGCGTATCTGGAGCGCATCTTCGAGACGATGGATGAACCAGTCGTGATTGACGACAAGCCGAATGCCGAGACACTTCCGCCCATTACCGGCGCAGTTGATTACAACAACATCACCTTCGGCTATGAGGAAGGGCAGACCGTCCTCAAGGATGTTGACCTGCATGTCAAGGCGGGCGAAAGCATTGCGCTTGTCGGCCCGACGGGCGCGGGCAAGTCCACCATCGTCAACCTGCTCTGCCGCTTCTACGACCTGCGCAGCGGTTCCATCACGCTGACGGATGAATCCGGCGTGAAGCACGACATTACCGACGTGACGCTGCACTCCCTGCGCTCGCAGATGGGCATCATGCTGCAGGATTCCTTCATCTTCTCCGGCACGATTCTGGATAACATTCGCTACGGCCGTCTGGACGCGACAGACGACGAGGTACGTCAGGCGGCAGCGGTTGTCCGCGCGGACGACTTCATCCGCGAAATGCCGCAGGGCTACAAAACGACCGTGAACGAGCGCGGCGGCAGCCTTTCGCAGGGGCAGAAGCAGCTGATTGCTTTCGCGCGCACGCTGCTGAGCGACCCGCGCATCCTGATACTGGACGAGGCAACCTCCTCCATCGACACCAAGACGGAGAAGCTGCTGCAGGACGGCATTCAGGCGCTGCTGAAGGGACGCACGTCGTTCATCATTGCGCACCGTCTGTCCACCATCAAGAACTGCGACCGCATCCTGTACATTGGCAATCAGGGCATCATGGAAGCAGGCTCTCATGACGAATTGATGGCCAAGCGCGGCGCATACTACGAGCTGTACACCGCGCAGGCGCGCGACCAGGGCATGGGGGAATAAGGCGCGCACGGCACTTCTGAGAATTGCATAGGAACAAAAAGCGGGGTTGCGTGAAAAATGCGCAATCCCGCTTTTTTATATTATTTTTCCGCCCCTAAAATCGCCTTAATATCCCCCAAATTCTCCGCAAAATACACTTTTTCCTGTTTTTCTTCCGTCGAAAGCCCCATCTCCACCATATGCCTCAGCAGCGCCTTCAATCCCTCATAATACCCATTCAAATTATACAGCACACACGGGGCATCTATCTGCTTCAGCGCCAGCTTCGACATCACTTCCGACACCTCTTCCAGCGTCCCCGTGCCGCCCGGAAACGCAATGAACGCATCCCCCAGTTCTATCATCTTCGTCCGGCGCTCCGGAATATCCTTCGTCACAATCAGCTCCGTCAGCCCCTCCATCTGAAAGCTCTCGCTGATGAAAAACTCCGGCTCCACGCCCGTCACCTCCGCGCCAGCCGCCAGCGCACTGGCCGCCAGCGCGCCCATCAAGCCGGATTTCGACCCGCCATACACCAGCGCGTTGCCGCTTTCACCAATCCAGCGTCCGAGTTCCTCCACCGCCTGCCGAAAAGACGGATCGTTGCCCTCGTTTGCCCCCAGATAAACCGTAATATTCATGCGAAAGAATCCCCCTTTGCGTATTTCTGCTATCGAGTATAGCAGAATGAACACGGAAACGCAATCGGGGGATTTCCGCAAAAATGAGAATTTCCTCATGAATTTCTAATCATCCTTCGATGGATTTTCCATTCCGCTTGTGCTATCCTTATTCTTGTCAGAACGACAGGACGCGCCCCTCATCGGCGCAGGAGGATACAGATATGATGGCATTCATCGGCTCGGTTTTCAACATGATTGGCTCTTTCATCAACATGGTGTTCGGCGCGGTCGCCAGCGTGTTCCACTTTGTGTTCAGTGTATTAGGCGGACTGCTGGGGCTGGTGCTGCATCTGGGGATGCTGCTGCTGGTTGTCGGTCTGGTGGCGCTGGTGATTACGCGCCGCAAGAACTACAAGCAGGCGAAGGCGGATGAACCGCGCGTCATCCACATGGACAACGGCGAAACCTTCAAGAGCTATTACAGCAAGTAATTTGCAAAAAAGCGCTTGTCCTTCCTCTGAAAATGTGGTATAATCAGCGTTACACTAAATTTTCGGAGGTTAAGAAGCAATGACGATTCTATGGGACTGGAACGGCACGCTGCTCAGCGACGTACCGTTGGTGGTCAAAATCAACAATGAAGTTTTCGCGCGCCACGGCTATCGCCTGACAAGCGAAGAGGAATATCGGCAGATTTTCCGCTTTCCGGTCAAGGATTACTACACCGACATTGGCGTGACGGACGAGGATTTCCCGCTTGTGGCGAAGGAATGGAACGAAGGCTACGTCGCGAACTTCCATCTGGCGCAGCTGCACCAGACGGCGGCGGAGGCGGTTCATCGCTTCCACGACGCAGGCTTCCATCAGGCGATTATCTCCGCCAGTCAGGTGGATCAGCTGCGCGCGCAGGTTGTCAAGTTTCCGGAGCTGAACGGCATGTTCGACGACATTCTGGGGCTGGGCGACGTCTACGCCGTGTCGAAGGTGCAGCTGGCGAAGGATTACCTTTCGCGCAAGGGCTACGACCCAGCGGACACGGTGTTTCTGGGCGACACGAGCCACGACGCCGAGGTTGCCCGCGCCATTGGCTGCCGCTGCCTGCTGATTTCCGGCGGGCACCAGTGCGACGCGGTGCTGCGTCAAGTGCCGGGCGTTGAAGTGCTGCCGTCCCTGCGCGCGGCGGCGGATGTATTAGGAGCATAACAAATTATGGCGGATATCTTGCAGGTCAACACGGAGCTTCCGGCGGATTTCACCTCGACCGCGCCAAGCGGCCTGACGGACGAGGAGGCGGCTTCCCGCAAGCCGAACATCTCCCACCACCGCCCCGACAAATCCACCGCGCAGATTCTGGCGGAAAATCTCTTCACGCCCTTCAACGGGCTGAATGTGGCACTGGCGGTTTGTCTGGCGCTGGTGGGCAGCTGGCGGAACATGCTGTTTCTGGGTGTCGTGGTGTCGAACACGCTGATTGGCACGGTGCAGGAGCTTCGCGCGCGCAAGACCATTCGCAAGTTGTCCCTGCTGAACGCCCCGACTGCGCACGTTCTGCGCAACGGGCAGGAAAAGACCTGCTCGCCGGATGCGCTCGTCAAGGGCGATCTGGTGATTCTCCGCGCGGGCGACCAAGTGATGGCGGATGCTGTCGTCACCAGTGGGCAGGGTGCGGCGAACGAATCCCTGCTGACGGGGGAAAGCACGCCCATGCGCAAGCAGCCGGGCGATTTTCTTCTGTCCGGCAGCTATATTTTAGAAGGAACCTTCACCGCGCAGCTGGTTTATGTGGGCGACGAAAGCTATGCCGCCCGCCTGACGCGTTCCGCGAAGGAGATTCGCCGCCCGAAATCGGTGCTGATGACGGAGGTCAACCGCCTGATTCGCATCGTCAGCGCGGCGCTGATTCCGATTGGGCTGCTTTTGTTCTGCAAGCAGTTCTTCCTCCAGCACCTTCCGCTGACAACGGCAGTCCCTACGTCCGTCGCCGCCATGATCGGCATGATTCCCGAAGGGCTGATTCTGCTGATTTCGGTCGCCTTGGCGGTTGGCGTAATCAAGCTCGGCAAGCGAAACACCCTTGTGCAGGAGCTGTACGGCATTGAGACGCTCTCCCGCGCGGATGTGCTGTGTCTGGACAAAACAGGCACGATTACGACGGGCAAGATGACGGTGGATTCGCTGCTGCCCATTTCGGGTGACGAGGGCGCCATGCGGACGCAATTGGGGCGCTTCCTGTCCAGCATGGACGAGCGTTCCGGCACGCTGGATGCCCTCCGCGCGGAAATCCCCGATGTGCAGGGCGAAAAGCCCGTGGCTGTCCTGCCATTTTCCTCCGAACGGAAAAAGTCCGCCGTATCTTTTGCGGATGGTACAACGCTGATTTTAGGCGCACCGACGTTTGTACTGGATGATGCGCATCTTGCGCCGATTCGCAAAACGCTTTCGGACTGCGCCGGGCGCGGCTTGCGCGTGCTGGTTTTGGCAGAAGCGGACGGCTGCGTCACCGAAACCGACACGCCCGCTATCGCCCGCGTGATTGGCCTGTGCCTGCTGACCGACGAGATTCGCCCCGCGGCGCAGGAGACGCTGCATTACTTCCATACGCAGGGTGTTGCGCTGAAAATTATCAGCGGCGACGACGAAAAGACGGTCGCGGCGATTGCCCGCAAGGTCGGCTTGTCGGGCGGCGCGGTGGATGCCTCCACCTTATCGGACGACGAACTCCCCGATGCCTGCGAGCGCTACGCCGTATTCGGGCGCGTGACCCCGACGCGGAAAAAGGCGCTGGTCGAGGCACTCAAGGCGAAAGGGCATCACGTCGCCATGACCGGCGACGGTGTGAACGACATTCCCGCACTCAAGGCGGCGGACTGCTCCATTGCCATGGCGGGCGGCGCGGATGCCACAAAACAGGCGGCGCAGCTGACACTCCTGGACGCGAATTTCGCGAACATGCCGCTGATTGTTGCGGAGGGGCGGCGTGTCGTTGGCAACATCACGCGCGCGGCGTCGCTCTTCCTCGTCAAGACGCTGTATTCCTTCGCCTTGGCGCTGCTGACGCTGCTGTTCCCGGTCGAATACCCCTTCCAGCCGATTCAGCTGACGCTCATTTCCTCGCTGACGATTGGCCTTCCGGCGTTCCTGCTGACACTCGAACCGAATCAGGAGCGCATACAGGGCAGTTTTCTGCGCACGGTGCTGACGCGGGCGATTCCCGGCGCGGCGGCGGTGTGCGTCTGCGCCATGGCGGCAATGGCGGGCGTGAATTTCGGCTGGGATATGGCGGACTGCAAGACGCTGGCGGCGCTGTGCGCGGGCGCGGTCGGGCTGATGATGCTCTATTCCGTCTCCGTCCCGCTGACGAAGCTGCGCGCGGCGGTGTGCACCGTCATGACCGCCGGATTCGTGCTGGCGGTATGCTATTTCAAGCAGATTTTCTATTTTGAGCACCTGACGCTGGCGCAGTACGGCGCGCTGGCAGGGCTGATTGTCCTTGCCGCGCTGGTGATGGCGGCGGTTTCGTGGGCGGCGAAGCGACTGCCGGAGAAAAAAGGATAATAGCAAGAAGGACGAGGCGGGAATGCTTCGTCCTTCTTTGTGTTATACTATTTCCTGATGAAAATGCACCATGATGCGCGGCGCGTTCAATCATCCTTTCGATTGGGCAGCACCGCTTTTTCTGTATGCAGAGGGCGACATGCCCTCATATTGCTGGAAAACCCGGTTGAATGTCGCAATGCTGCCGAAGCCCGACTGCCCCGCAATGGACGTAATCGAATCATCCGTCCGTTCCAGAAGCTGCTTGCAGAGCGTCAGCCGCTGGCGGGTCAGGAATTCGTGGAACGATATGCCTAAGCAGTCGTAGAAAAGGCGCTCGAAGTGGTAACGGCTGTACCCGCTCTTGTCCGCCATGTTCTGCGGGGTCAAATCCTCTGCGCAGTGCGCCATCACATAGTCGCGAATGTCAACAAAAAGCATCTGCGTCTGCTCCTTGTGGCGGACACGGCGGTTCAGTTCTGTGCCGTGTTCCTGCGCGTGGCGGCGGAGCAGGTCGATGAGCATCCGGCTCAATTCCAGCCGCGCGACCGTTAATCCAAAGCGATCCCGCGCCACCCCAGCCTCAGCCGCAGCGGTCTTTACGCGCTGCTCAATTTCGGGCGCGCTGCCCTTGCGAATCACCATGCACGGCTGGAGGGCTTCTTCTACCGCCAGCAGACCGTCGATAATGAACAGGCGCTCGCGGTCAAGGAGGAAGTAATAGCGGTGGCCGGTCGGGGGTGTGTGGATTTCGTGGACGACGCCGGAGGGGATAACCATGATATCGCCCGGATGAAGAAGATGACGCTCGTTTTCGACGATGACAGTGAGGTCCTCGGCGATAACCATGATGACCTCATAGGTCATATGCCAATGCGGGAGGTAATCGCAGGTCTGGGTGTTATCGTAGAAACGGATGCCCTGACTGCGGTCTTCGCCGAATTCTTCCTTTTGGCGCATGTACCACATGTTGCTCTTCACGGCGTTACGTCCTCCTTTCCGGCTTTTTGCTCGCCCCTTGACTTCTTCGGCGCGGGCGCGCCTTCAAGGTGCTGTTTTCTTCATCATAGCCGTTTCGGGCGGAAATGTCAATCACGGCAGGCGCGAAATTCCGATTTGAGATGCGGAATTCATCACTTTGGTTGAATTGTATAGAAAATTACAATCTATACTCGTTTCATCGGTACAAAAATCGCTAAAAATAAGAGATATTTCGCTAAAAATGATTAGCGTCAAATGTGTAATCAGGCGATAATAAAGCCAGATGAACGATGTTCGTCGTTGCGCAATTCAAAAGGGAAGGAAGGGATCCTTTTGCAATCTACCAAGGCGATTGTCCGCCGGGATTTGACCGGGCGTTCCACCATGCGGTGGGGAACGTACTTGAAGCGATACGGCACGCTATATCTGCTGCTGCTCGTGCCGCTGGCGTTCTTCATCATCTTCCGCTACGTTCCCATGTCCTACATTCTGCTGGCGTTCAAGAAGAACAACATTCTGAAAGCGCCGTGGCTGCTGGATTGGGCGAAAAACGGCGGCTGGGAATGGTTCATCAAGGCATTCAACGATAAGAACTTTATCGATGCGCTGAAGAACACCATCATCCTGAACCTGCTTGACCTCGTTATCGGCACGCCGATGCCCATCTTGATGGCGCTGCTGCTCAACGAGCTGGCGTTCCCGAAGTTCAAGCGCGTCGCACAGACCGTGCTGTACCTGCCGCACTTCCTGAGCTGGGTTATCATCTCCAGTCTGTCGCTGCGGCTGCTGGCAACCAACGATGGTCTGGTTAACCAGATATTCGGCACCAATATCGCCTTCTTAGGCACGGAGAACAACTGGCGCGCAACCTACATCGTGCTGGGCATCTGGAAGGAATGCGGCTGGAACACCATCATCTACCTCGCCGCGCTGACCGGCATCAGCCCGGAGCTGTACGAAGCGGCGGAAGTGGACGGTGCGAGCCGCCTGCGCAAAATCTGGCACATCACCCTGCCGGGCATCCGCTCCACCATCATCATCCTGCTGATTATGAACCTCGGCCGCATCCTCGGCAGCGAGTTCGACCGTCCGTTCACCCTGAGCAACCCGCTGGTTGAGGGCGCAAGCAAGACGATTTCCATCTTCGTCTACGAGCGCGGCATCAAGGGCAACCAGTTCGCCCTGTCCACAGCGGTCGGTCTGTTCCAGTCCGTCGTCTGCGTCATCTTCCTGCTTGCCTCGAACACGCTGGCGAAGAAGTTCGACGAGCCGGGCATCATGTAAGGAGGCTGCGATATGGCGACGACAACTACCTTCAACGGCAAAAAAGTCCATCAGGGCATGATCAAATCCCAAAAGACCCGCATGGGCGACTTCATCATTGCCATCATCATCTTTCTGACGATGTTGATTTGCCTGCTGCCGATGGTCAACGTGCTGGCAAGCTCCCTTTCCTCCAGTGACCACCTGATTCGCAACGACGTGTTCCTCTGGCCCAAGGGCTGGAACTTTGAGGCGTACAAGACCATTTTGAGCGACAGCAAGTACACATGGTCGCTGGCGTGGACGGGTATCCTGACCGTCGGCTGCACGGTGCTGAGCCTTGTGCTGACCGTCTGCACCGCCTTCCCGCTGATTTACAAAAATCTGCGCGGCGGCAAGGTCATCAACTTCATCATCCTGTTCACGATGTACTTCAGTGCCGGCACGATTCCGGGCTACATCCTGCTGAACAACCTCAAGATGCTCAACACCCCGTGGGCGCTGATTCTGCCGAACTGCATCAGCGTGTTCAACGTCATCGTGCTGCGCTCGTTCTTCTACAGCGTGCCGGACAGCCTTCGCGAGGCGGCGGAGATTGACGGTGCAGGCCCAATCCGCACGCTGGTGACGGTGTATCTGCCGCTGTCTCTGCCCTCTCTGGCGACGCTGGCGCTGTTCTACGCCGTCGGCCGCTGGAACGGCTTCTCCGATGCGCTGATGTACCTGAAATCCAGCAAGGCGGAAAAGTACTGGCCGATTCAGCTGCTGCTGTACAACATCATCAAAAACTCCACGCAAAGCAGCGAAATCGCCACACAGGAAGGTTTCTTCAGCGCCGGCGTTTCCAAGACGATTCAGATGGCGTCCGTCATGTTTGCAACCGTGCCGATTCTGCTGGTGTACCCGTGGCTGCAGCGCTATTTCGTCACCGGCGTCACGATTGGCGCAGTCAAGGGCTGATGCCCCTATACTATTTCCAAATGAGAATGCACCAAGGCGCGAGCAGATGGTGCAGGTGAATGCAGGAAATAGTATTATAACACCGTATTTCAGGGACGTGTGAGCCCTGCAAATAAAAAGGAGGAAAAAACCCTATGAAACGCATCGTGTCTCTGGTTCTTGCGCTCGCGATGGTGCTGTCTCTGTGCATCTTCACGACCGCATCCGCGGACGACGGCTTTGTGGACGGCAAGTTCACCGAAACCCGCCACATCACCGTGGAAGTCTACAACCGTTACAACGACGGCGGCTCCGACCCGACCAACAGCGTGTACGCGCAGTACATCAAGCAGGGTATGCTTGACAAGTACAACGTGGACGTTGAACTGGTGTCTGTCGGCCGCTGGACCGAAGTTGACGACCTGAACAACCTGCTCGCCACCGGCGACGCGCCCGACGTGTGCGTCACCTACTCCTACCCGACGATCCAGACCTTCGCGGGCATGGGCGGCATCATCGACCTGAATCCGCTGCTGACCGAATACAAGGATCTGCTGCCGGATCTGTGGGCGCTGCTGGGCGACTACAACATCTACTACGATCAGGATCCGGAAACCGGCTCCGTGTGGGCGATTGAAGCGGTGCTGGCGGAATCCGCGCGCATCGACACCTTCATCCGCAAGGACTGGCTGGACAAGCTGGGTCTGAAACTCCCCACGACCGAGGAAGAGTTCCACAACTGCCTGATCGCTTTCCGCGACAACGCTGAGCTGCTGCTGGGCGCCGACGCCGCGAAGATGGTTCCCTTCTCCATCAGCACCGACATCGGCTGGCGCGCTGACCTGCTGAATGTCTCCAAGGTGCCGGAGGATGTGTCCGACGAAACGCTGTATGTCTACGGCTACGACGACCGTCACCTGCTCTACCCGAACTACAAGGAAGGCATCCGCGTGCTGAACCAGTGGTACAACGAAGGTCTGATTTGGAAGGACTTCGCGCTGTACACGGACGCAAGCGTTGAGGACGACATGATGAAGTCCGGCTTCGTCGGCGCTTTCATCCACAACTGGGATTACCCCTACCGCAATGGCGAAGACTCCATTCAGGCGAACCTGACCCGCGCTAACGGCGCAGACGCTGGCTTCATCGCTGTGGACTGCTTCCAGAACGACGCTGGCATCACCCGCAAGTATCTGGCTGACCGCATTGACCGCAAGGTGTTCTTCCCTGCGACCAACGACGAACCGCTGGCTTCCCTGCTGTACCTGAACTTCATCTCCTCCGAAGAAACCATCAAGTTCCTGCAGACCGGCAAGGAAGGCGTTACCTACAAGATGACCGACAACGGCGCGTATGAGATGCTCAACGCCACCGGCGAATGGATCATGAACTCCGGCATGAACATCGACCACACCATCACCGTCAACGGTCTGTATCTGGGCGATGCCACCGCGGCGACCAAAGCGCTGAGCTACCCCGGCGTGAATCCTGACTTCATCATCACCGCGAACACCTACGGCAAGCTGAACGGCCGCATTGTGAAGAAGTTCTCCTGCGGCGCAATCTCCGCGGAAGAAGACGTTGGCACTTCCCTGAACTCCAAGC
>ENA-OOYV01000768-OOYV01000768.1-human-gut-metagenome-genome-assembly--contig:-NODE-768-length-21522-cov-7.340942_pt1 | contig 21522 bp, 18 predicted proteins | sample MGYA00241704_ERZ501380 | MGnify/ENA primary metagenome ERZ501380 (study PRJEB25962, sample SAMEA2042984) | human gut metagenome | biome: human gut; feature: human-associated habitat; material: faeces...
CGTATTCATCGATGAGAATCACCACCCGGCGGCCTGTCTGCTCGCATGCGCGGCGAATCACTCCCTCAAAACGGGTTGCCACGGAATACTCGTCCGGATTATAGCCATATTCCGCTTCCCATTGTTTTAGAGTCAGTTCCAGCTTGTTTTCCAGACTTACTTCCGTATCATACTTTTCTGTGTTCAAATCCATGTGCAGCACCGGATACACCGTCCAGTCCTTTTCCAGTTTTTCCAGTGCCAATCCCTTGAAAAGTTCCTTCTTCCCCTGCGCGTAGGCTTCGAGGGTGGACAACAGCAGACTCTTTCCGAAACGTCGCGGACGGCTCAGGAAATAGTAACTTCCTGTGTTAAACAACTCATAAATCAAGGCAGTTTTATCGACATATTTGTAACCGCCCAAAATCACTTTCTCAAAGTTCTGCACTCCTACCGGATATAGCTTGCTCATAACCACTGGATTTTGATTCTACTGCGAATGTAGTCATTTTAGACGAACATTCAAACAAATGGGAAACGGGAAATGGAAAATCGGGTCGGGAATTCTTCCTTTTCGAAGGTTTGCGGTTCTCAATGATTCGTTTTTGATAAACGGATGGAACACGGTTTGTTTGAAATAGGAGGGCGACCGTCAGATGTAGGAGGATTTTTAAAGGGAAAAGAGGGTTTTATTCTGAATATTCTATACATTTGTAGAAAAAGAATAATCATTTTCTTATTCACGGGATGCGCCATGAAGAAACAGATACAACCCATGAGTATAGGTAAATATGCGATGAAGGCAATAGGGAGCAGTCTTTTCCTGCTGTTTCCGCTTGGCATGGCTGCCCAGACCTCCTCCAATGATTCCATCAGCCGGACGGTCGCCTTGGACGAAGTGATCATTGTGGCATCGAATGTCACTCGTGTGGACAATCATCTTGTGATATATCCCAACACCCAGCAGAAAAAATCGTCCAACAGCGGATATGGGGTTTTGAAACGGTTGATGATACCGGGCATGATTGTCGATACGCAGTCGAACAAGGCCGAGGCAATGGGGATGCCCGTGTCGTTCTATATCAACGGGCAACCGGCCGATGAGAGGGATGTCCGGATGCTCCGTCCGAAAGACATTGCAAAGATTGAATATCATGACAATCCGACCGGGAAATATGCGAAAGACCAGATTGTCGTCAATTTCATACTGAAGGAATATAAGGCGGGAGGTTACGTCCAGTTGGACGGATTGCAGACAATCGGATATACGCATGGCGATTACAATCTTGCCACGACCCTCAACCGGAAGCATACGACCTATTCCGTATTTGCCGGAGCCAATTATTTTGATGTCGGCAATAACCGGACCGGGATGACTGAACATTATGCCTTGCCCGGGCAGCCGGTCGACCGGACAAGCGGTTCCGATGAAGCCTATTCCAGGCACAGCGAGTATGTGCAGTTCCGCTTGCAGCGCCAGAAGGCAGGACGGTATATCGTGGGGAAACTGTCGCTGATAAACAATGCTTCTCCCCGCAGCGAAGTGGCCGGAACTGTCCGCACGGGTGACGAGGCGTCCACATTCACCACGTCTACCGACCAGAAGAGCCTGTCGCCCAAACTGGACCTCACGGGTACTATTCCTCTTTCCAAAACGCAAAGTTTTACTTTCGGTCTGCACGGCACCTATTCCCGTAACCTGTACAACCGGACTTACAGGGAGCCGGACTTTGAATCGGGTTCCTATGAGTCGGAAAATGCCGGAGGCTTCCAGGTGTCTGCCCTCTACAACTACTCCAAGGAGAAACATTCTTTCTCGGTCGAGCTGTTCGATTTCCATCACGTGTGGAAGGCGCAATACGCAGGCAGTCATCCGCTGGACCAGTCACTCTGGAAAAACGAATCGCTGGCTTTCCTTTCCTACAATTATGCCTTTACCCCGAAGCTGTCGCTACGGTCAAGAGTGGGGGTGGACTGGCTCCAGTACCGGCTTCACGGCAGTGAAAAACTCAGCAAGCTGTCGCCGCGTGTCGTTCTCAACTTCCAGTATCAGCTGAAAAGTGGGATGCTGTTATGGTCCTCGTCCTATAACAATTACAACTACGGGATGGACCTCATTAACCAAGCCCGCATCGGGCTTAATCCTTACCTGGTGCAGACGGGAAATCCTTACCTGAAAGTGGGACGCTCATTCAATTCATACCTGTATTATTCCGGCAAGATAAAGAAAACGGGGCTTTCGGCCATCCTCCAGTACAAGCTGGAGCATAATCCAGTGGTCCACGACTATTATGCAGAGGATACTTATCTCGTCAAGTCGTTCACCAACCGCGGGAACATCCACTACTATGGGGCGATACTGGCGGCCTCGCACACGTTCAACCGGACGTTCAGTCTGTCGGGCGATATAAGATACAACTATACGTCCGTTCACTCCGTGTGCGATTTCGGCAGCCGTAACCTGACGGGCAACCTCAATGCCAATGTCTATCTGGGGGATTTCAGTCTTTCTCCCTATATCAATTTCAGGAATAAAATCGTCAATACTACTTCGTTGGGTATAGAAGAGACTCCTGTCAATTACGGACTGGAATGTACGTACAGCAAGGGGAATTTCTTTGCGGAGGTCAATCTCGTATCTCCCTTCACCGACCGGAAGTTCAGAAAGGCGTTCCAGCATGCACTCTACGCGTACTGTTCGGACGAAGATTTCAAGACAAACAGCCGGTACTGTCACATCAAACTGGCCTACACCCTCGACTTTGGCCGCCAGACGAAGAAGGTGAGACAGGAGGTGGACAGGACGGTAAACAGTTCGTTGCTGAAGTCTTTCTAAGCATAAGGATAAACATATTAGAAATGAGAATGAAGAATATAATAAGCAGTCTTATCGTTTTTTATGCGGTGACGATAATCCCCACATTCGGACAACAATTAACCCCCGCCCAGCAAATGGCCGATTTTGACACTTTATGTGCAAAATTAGAATATGTACATCCGGATCTTTATCTCTATCAGTCAAGAGAAGAGTATGAAAACAATAAAGCAATGATTAAGGCATCCCTGACTGATTCTATCAGCATATCCGACTTTTATCTGAAAATAGCTCCTTTTGTGGCTAAGATAAAGGATGGCCATAGCATGATGCTGCCTCCTATTACCAATGACCTCATTGCGCATGCAAAGAAGGATGGCAATACCATGCCATTACGAATGCAAGCGACTGGAGATGTCTTTATTGTAGATTATCCAGTGATTGATAATTCAGGAATAAGCGAAGGTGATACGATTCTCAGCATCAACGGTATCAGGTCAAAAGATATACTTGAGGGGATGTATGGCCTTTGTGGTTCGGAGAAGGATAATGGAATAAAAGAAGGCAGCGTAAACGCCTACTGGTCTCCGTTGTTATGGTACATGTATCGATGGAGCGAATCGTATGTATTTGTGATAAAGCATGGTGATAAAATTAAAGAGATACGTTTGGAAGGAGTGCCGCAAAGCGTGGCTTTGAAGGTCATTAAGGAAAGGCAGTCTAAGGTCCAGCCCGAAAGTTTCACCTGCAAGTTCTCTTCCGACGATACAAAAGCAATTCTTACCATTCGTAATGTGTATCAGGAAAGGGAGCTGAAGGAGTTCTGTGATTCTGTTTTTAAGGAAATAAATCGCAGAAGAATACCGGAGATTGTCATTGACATGCGTAATAATACAGGCGGTTCAAGCAAGTGTGTGGAAAGACTCATTTCTTATTTCCCGCATCCGGACTATTCACTGTATTCAAAAAGCCAGTTAAAGGTCAGTGCATATTCTAAAGCCTATAATAAAGACAGGCATCCGGAAATATACAGTCAAATCTGCAGTTTGCCGGACGGAGAACTTTTTGAAATAAAAGATACTCCAGTCAAAAGTAATTTGGAAGATACAGATCTATATCACGGAAAGATAACCATTCTTGTAAACAACAAGACTTATTCCGGCGCTTCCACTTTTGCGCACACAATGAAGAATTTGGGCATTGCACGCGTGAAAGGTGAAACAGGATGTCCTGCTGTCTATTTCGGTAATTATTTGCCTTTCACTTTGCCCAATTCAAAGATCGATTATTATATCAGTTTTTCTAAATTTTACGAATAAAAACAGTTAACGAGATGAAAAAGATTATTTTAATTTTCGCCTTGCTGATAGCAGGTCTTTATGGAAAGGCGCAGTCGGTTGTTCCACAGGTAAATGAAAACGTGGAACTGATGAGTATCTTGTCCCGCATGGCCGGATTTCAGGAATATCACATGGATATGGCAGGGCAGTACATAAAAGACATGGACAGCTATTTTAAGGATAATACCGCGCATCCGGCTGTAGGATATATGCAAACACTTCGAAACAGGTATGGCATCTCCTTTGATGCGGTCATGTCCATGGCTATCCATTTGGAAAATCGGAATGGTACTCTTTCATTGATAGAGGAAGATGTCCCTACCTTGGATAAAAGATGGAAGAATGTAGATAAGGATGAGTTTTTGTCTCATCTCAACAATTTTTATAAGGATACAGAATTCAATGCGTTTTTCAAAGCCCATAAAAGCCTTTATGAAAAAGGAATAAAGTCTTATCAAGACAATGTCGTCAACCATTTTGATATAGACTGGTATCCTCGTTTCTATGGCAATGAGCCTCAGGAAGTTTTTTCGGTGATTATCGGTTTCTGCAACGGGGGAGGAAACTATGGAGTAAACCGGCAGATAAAAGGAAAAAAGAAGGAAGTCTTTGCCATTGTAGGCTATTACGTGGATAAGGAAGATACGCCTATGTATAGCAAGGAATATCTGCCGACGCTGATCCATGAATTTAACCATTCCTTCATCAATCATTATCTGGATGAAAATAAATATCCTGCATACGTAAAAGAACTTGAGCCTGCCGCCGCAGATTTGTTCAAGTCTTCACTATGGAGTATGTCGAGACAGGCATACAATAATTGGAAAACCATGGTCAACGAGTCACTTGTCCGCGCGGCAGTGATCTGTTATATGCTGGATAAGGCATACAAACCGGAAGAAATAAGGAATGAACTGTTGGAACAGATGCAACGGAATTTCAGGTGGATGCCGGAATTGGTTAGCCTGCTGAGAAAATACGAAAAGAAGCAAGCAAAATATAGCAACTTTGAGAATTTCTATCCGAATGTGATAAGTTTCTTTAAGGAATATGCTCAAAAGGAAAATGAAAGATTTGAGGCGATAAAATAATATCATATTGAGGTTCCGAATATTTTGACCGGACTGGCGTTATGAATGCAGTAATCAAGTGCAGGGCAGAATATGACAAGATTAAGGATACGCCTCAGGATGAGCCGCTTGTGGACGTGGTACTGAATAACAAAAATACTGTTGTTTACAGGAAAGTATCCGTTGAGATATACGGACTTCATCGATATGTTCCACGAAAGCAAAGCTGGGGTAGGTGAAATTAGCATGGAAATTGCATGTGTATCAGATAAATAGTTATATTTGTCATAAATAATGGTTGGGATTATGGGAAAAATATATTGGAAAGGTATCAAAAGAAAGATAGACAAACTGATTGAAAGGATCATTGATTGTATCTTGATTTTTACCAATTGGTTAGGCTGAACAGTTTCTTTCGTCTGACGTAATATGGGGTATCACAAAAACAGGGAGAACTCTTGGTTTTGCACCGGGTTCTCCCTTTTTTGTGAAAATTCTGTCTCAGGTCATTCTGCCGCTTTCTTGATGACCAGTGTATGGTTGTTGGCGTCCTTCCATTCAGACAGCAAGGCATACAGTTCCTTGTAGTTGGACGGAGTCTGCAACTGGCGGTCAATCTTGAGCGTGCGGGTCACTTTCACGCCGTTTTTTGTCGGCTGGTAGCTGAAGGTGACTTTCCCGCAGGCGTTGCTGAGCTCCTTGTCGGCACGCGGAGTCATTTTCATGCCTTCGGGCAGGCAGACCACTGTTTTCAGGGTGCAGTCTACCGTGTTCGGCAGGAGGATGTTCTCAGGAATGGTCGTATTGGCAGCATACGCATAGAGCGTACGGGCTGGTGTCGGGTCGGACAGGGTGACGATTCCCCAGCCTTCGGCGGGTTGCTGCATCTTGGTTTCATCTACTTTCAGGGTGTCGGTCTGCGACTTCTTGGCTCCCAGATAGGCTTCCAGTTTCAAAGGCTTGCCCTCCAGATCGGTTACGGTCATAAAGGATTGCAGACCGGCTTCATCCGTACCGGTCAGGGCTACTTTCTCCGGCATTAGCTTGCTCTGGGCAACCAGTGACACGATGGTAGACAGTCCTTGGTCAGCGGCTTGCAATGGATGCAAGGCACATACAGCCACTTCGGCTTCCAGTCCGGCAGCCTGCTGCAAGGCTACGTCTAAGTTGACCAGTTCCGCCTGGGTTCCGTAAGCCGAACGGATGACCTCTGAAGCCGGACGTAAGCGGTAGCCGGCTTCCTGCAAGGATACCCCACAACGTCCCAGTCGGTACATTTCGGTCATGTAACCCGCGATGGCATTGCGGACGGCCTGCGGATTGTCTTTGAGGCCTTGAGTCAGTTCGGCCAGCTTGGCTTCGACCACTGCACGGTCGCCAGCCTGGAACTGGGCTTTCAGGCTTTTCAGGGCTTCCCCGAAGTTTGCCCAGGTAGAAGCGATGAAGACGGGCATCATGCCGCTGGCCGCCATTTGTACTTGTCCCATGCTGCCTCTTGCAGAAGGATAGGCGTACGGACGGGGCTGCACGTCTTTCAAGGTCCAGGTGAAGGACTTTATGCCGTCTTTCTGAGCCGTTGTCGGCTGAGCGGAAGCGTTCAGCAGTTCGTAGTGTACCGTCTTGTCGGCCGGCACGTTCAACTGGAAGGTGTATTCCTTGATAGGAGAAAGCTCCTTGACCGGGCAGCAGACATCCAGTTCTGGCAGGTAACCGGCTTTGCTCACGATGGAGTAGTCCAGCACGATGGTAGCTCCGAGCTCCAGTCCGGTATGTACCACGACCATCTCTTTCAGTCGGTTGTAGGCCGGGGCATCAGCGGCTGCCGAGGGGAGTACCTCTACCAGGGCATTGGCCGGGGTCTTGATGACGGTACCGTCTTTCTGACGGGTGTAAGATTCGTGGATTTCCAATTTCTGGAAGTCCGGGTCGTACACGATAAAGGTTTCTCCATACAAGCTGTTCATGGCGGCATGCGTGAACAGGGTCAGTTCCTTTTGCACCCGTACCTCCTGGCTGCCGTCGGCCCGCAGGGTATAGGTTTTCGAAAGTTTGCGGAACTCCGCTTCCGATGCGGCTTTGGCCGGCAGGACAGCCAGCAAAAGCATTCCTATGATTCCTATGTAAATCGATAATGTTTTCATTGCTTTTCGTTTCATGTTAAGCCCTCGCATAAGGGATTACTTTTTGACTACCATATATTCTCCATATCCTTTGGCGGTGTTCACTGCCTTGCGGAAGCTGTCCCAGTCGGCTGCTTCATAGACACGCTTCTTCAACCGCAGGGAGGTTTTCAACTGCAGCTGGTTGCCACTCTGTTTCAGGCTTCCGGTGAATCCGGCACCCGTACCGTCCATCTGGTCCTGTTTTTCCTTTCCTTGCCATTTGTATCCGGCCGGGAGTTTCAGGTTTTCTTCCATTTCAACCAGACGGGAGCAGCCGTCCTTGAAGCCGTAGGCCCGTTTCTCCAGACGGGTATCAATCCGCAGGTAGGAGAGGACCTGGGTATAGAGGTTGTTCAGTACGAAGGGCTTGAAGATGAGTTCGCCTTCTTCGCCTTTCAGGGCGTATCCTGGAATGGTATAGCGGAACGTAATCCGGATGGGAGCCTTCTGATAGTCTTTCGGCGCACGGCCATAGTCCACGCTTTCCAGCCGGGCTTTCGGGGAGACGTTCAGCAGCTGGCGTTCCATGGAATGTTTCCATTCACTCTGGAAGCCGGTGGTGAAAATGCGCCGGATGTTGCTGTCGCTCTGTCCTTCGGCTTCGATGGTGAAGGAGCCTTTCAGTGCGCCCTTCTCGTCGAGGGTGTTCTGGGCCTTGATGCGCACGTAATGGTTTTCCGGGTCGGAAATCGGAGTCAGGCACAGGTCGGTGCCTTCCGGGGTGCCCGGCAGGTAGTTCTGCTGCTGTTCGGCACTGCTCCACAGTTCCCGGCAGAAAGGTACCCAGGTCGGGTCGAGGGGCATCAGTGTACCGTCACTGAGCTTTACCACGGCCACACAGTGGTTGAAATGGTCGGCAGGGATGGTCTCCACGCGGCTGCCCGCCATGGTCATGGCCGGGAAGGCTTCGAATCCCGCCATCCGCAGGAAGGAAATCAGGGTACCGGCAATGTCCTTGCACACGCCGCAGCGGTCGGTGTAATCCATCTGCAGGTTGTGCAGGGTGAATCCTTCACCTTTCCCCATGGAGATTCCCGCATAACGGATGTTATCGGCCACCCAGTGGGTCAGTACGGCGATTTTCTCCATCTCGGTCTTTTTGCCGCGAATCAGTTCGTCTACCTTCTTCTGGGCTTCCGGAATGGGAGTAAAGCTGCCGTAGTCTTCGTTGACGCCATAGAACCAGCGCGACTTCTCTTTCCAGTCGGGGGTGGTGGACATCATCAGTTTCGGTGCGGCATCATAGAAATCCACCATGTTCGGTTCGCGGCGGAAGGGCATGATTCCGTCTTTGGTGAAGGTGTAGACTTTCCGTCCGTCCTCGTAGCGCATGGAGGAGGCACAATCGCCTTGATAGAACTGGAACTGGATTTCTTTCTCGGACGGAAGGCTGACGCGGTACACTTTCCGCAATGTCGGCTCAGTGGCCCAGAAAGGTACGATGTCGTAGAACTGTCCGCGCATCGGGGGAATGAAACGGGAATCGTCTCCCTCTTGCGGCTGGTCGGCCAGCAAGGCATAGGTGAATCCTTTCTTGTCGATTTCATAATCGACGATGTCACCGGGTTTCAGGGCACCTAGTTCCAGCATAATCTGACGGGCTCCCCAGTAGATGGCTCTGGCCGGAGCGGCATAATCGCAGGTCTTGCTTACATCGACCGAGGTTTGTGTACCGTCAGCATGGTAGATGGTCACCCGTTTGAAAGTAGCAGCCGCTGTCAGTGGATCGTAATCGTATTTCAATACCCGTTGCTGCAGGACTCCGATTGTGGTCTGTACCCGTACGGCTCGGCAGACTGCAAATGAACCTTGTCCGGTGGGTTCCACCGTCACACTCGTACTGTCCAATAAGTTTACACAAGGATAGCTGGCATATTGTTTGTCCAGCGTATAGGCCCTGCCGTTTCTCCACGACTGGGCATGCACGACCGTTCCTCCCCACATCAGGACGACCGTGCCCATAAGCAATAGTTTTGTCTTTCTCATATTCCTTTTAATAGGTTCTCTGGTTGTAAAAAACGGCGTAAAGGTATACATTCTTCGTGTGATAGTCTAATGCTTGTGTGCTTTTATTTTTAAATCGATTAAAAAAGTGTCAGAATGATAATTTAGGTGAAATCCTGTTGACTTTCGATGAAGCGTTCATTCCCGTAATTATTTCTGCTTAAATCCCTCCGGAATTGCATAGGGTTTGGTATATTTGTAGGAGATGAACCTTAAAACAATGCAGACATGAAACACATTTTGATTCTTTTGTGTGCCCTGCTGGGATTGGGCAGTTGCCAGGGCGAGAATTCCACCCAGATAGACAACCAGACGGTAAAACAATTCGATGTGGCCCGCTTCATGGGTAAATGGTATGAGATAGCCCGTTATGACCATCGTTTTGAAAAAGGAATGAGCCGCGTGACGGCTACTTACACCTTGCTGCCCAACGGGCGTATCGAGGTGTTGAACGCAGGATACAAGGACGGAAAGTACAAGGAAATCAAGGGCAAGGCCAAACAGCCCGATCCGAACGACCCCGGCAAACTGAAGGTATCGTTCTTCCTGTGGTTCTATGCCGACTATTACGTGCTCGACATCGACCCGGACTATCGTTATGTGCTGATTGGCAGCAGCAGCGACAAGTATCTCTGGATTATGAGCCGGGAAGAGAAACTGCCCGACGATGTGCTTCAGCAATTGTTGGATAAGTTGCGGAAGCGCGGATACGATACGGACCGGCTGGTGTTCAATTGATGGAAGGATTTCGAGAGCGGAAAGCGCTTGTTACATAAAAAATCTCCTGCTTTAGCCATTTTCACGAAGGCAAAGCAGGAGATTTTTTTGTAAGGTCCAGTCGATGGGATTGTCACTTTCATAACCCGGTATTGAGACATCCTGTTGCGGTGGGTGCCTCAGGCCCGGAAGCCGATGCGGCGTGTGGGCTGCGGTTCCAGTTTCAGTACCCGGTTGCCGCAGAAGCGACGGCTGGCAGCCTGTACGTCTTCCACCTCGATGGTACGGAACAGGAGGGTGTCGTCAGGCAGGGAAGGCAGCGACATAATGCGTCGGGCCATACTCTTGATGAGGCCCTGTTCAATCAGATTGTGTACCCAGCGTCCGTTGCCGAAATGTTCGTCCCGGGGATTGGTAGCTTCTACGATGAGGCGGTACAGGGCCTCGTCTGCGGCAGGCGTCAGTTGGAAATTCTGCTTCTCCAGGTAGCGGTGAGTCATCTCCTGCAGTTCGTCCGCCGTGTAGTCGTCAAAGTGAAACTGGAGCGGGAAGCGGTCCTGCAAGCCCGGGTTGGTGCGCATCAGCAACTGCATCTTGTCTTCGTAGCCGGCCAAGATGACAATCAGGTCGGGATTGGGTTCCGAGAGCACGGGGAGCAGGGCATGGATGACTTCCTTGCCGAAGTCCCTCGTTTCCTCCCGGGTGGTCACCAGCGTGTAGGCCTCGTCGATGAAGAGCACGCCACCCCGGGCCTCCTGGATGGCCTCTCTGGTCTTCTTTTCCGTCTCCCCGATGAATTCGCCCACGAGGTTCGTACGGCAGGTTTCCACGGTATGCCCCACGGAAAGCAGTCCCATCCGGTGGTACATCTGTCCGATGAGCTTGGCCACCGTAGTCTTTCCCGTACCGGGATTGCCGAGGAACAGCATGTGGTGACGGTTCTCCTGCGACGTATCGAGTCCCAGTTCCTGCCGTTTCTTGGTGAAGCGGGCCAGCAGCTGGGCTTCCTCCAGATCCTCTTTCAGGCGTGTCAGTCCCACCATCTCCTGCAAGGCCTGTTCGGCATCGAGAACCTCTTCGGTGGATGCTTGCGTTGGCTGGTTATTAGAATTTTCCAACTTGAGGGCATCAGTTTCTTCCGTTGAGAGATTATCGGTTCCCAAAAGTATGTCTTCCTCGTCAAACGGCAGGGCAAGCAAGTCGGATGAATCTTCTTTGTCCGGGTCGGCATCGGCGGGACGGTCGGGAGTATAAATCGTATTCTGTTCGATGAATAGCTGTTCCATCACTTCACTGTAGGTTCGCAGTTGGCAGGTGGCCGCTAACAGTCCGTAGAAGATGAAGCGGGGGCCAGACGAGGCGTGCTGCTCCAGCCACAGTCCCAGTAGGTCGACCAAGAGGGTGTCCTGGTCGGAGTAGGTCAGATAGGGCACTTCCACCAGCACCACCTTCTTCTGACTGATTTTCTGCTGCAACTGTTTCCATGGCAGGGAACCGTTCAGCAGTTCCCGCAAAGAGAAACGATAGCAGAGCGACGCCCGCTTTTCACAGAAATGGAAGGCCAGCAGACGGATGGCGCAGGTACGGGCCTGGTCACCCGTCACGAGCAAGTGGGGCACGGGAAGCTGACGGCTGTCGAGGGCATGAAACAGCTCGATGAACTGCCGGATGAAGTTGCTGTCGTTTCCCTCCTGAATCAATCGGTCGAACAAGGGCAGGAAGCAAAATTTCTCGGCAAAGTATCTTTCTTCCGGACGGGTCTGAAAATCTTCCACCTCGGTCTTGTCCCAGCGTTCGTAGCCGGCATAGAGTTCCACGAGGGCCCATCCCATCGGGTGCCCGTTGCGGTAGACATAGATGCGGTAGAGACCGACACCCCATACCTCATCAGAACAGATGTCGAAGCGGACTTTGCGGAGATTTTTTCTCGGCAGTTCGCGGGTATCGCAACCTAAAAAGCGGTATTCGTCGGAATATACGCGGATGGAAAGTTCCTGCGCATCGGTAAAGCTATCGGGATGAGAGAGTTCCACAGCAAGGTGGTTCTGAGCATATTCAGGAGCATAAAGTTCTTCAGAAAAAGTGCGGGAAACACGTAACATAAGATTTTTCATATACAACAAATGGATTTTAAAGTGAAAAAATAAATGAATAGAGTTGAAACCTGCAGGCACGAACGGTCTGCGGGAGTAGGTAGAGTCCCTCTCGTTTCCCCGTTGAAAGAGAGGTGCGTGGCTGGTACGTCAAAGAGCACAACAATCCCGGCCTCCTTGTCGGAAGCAATCATTCATTCGATTCCTAAACTGAGAAAAATCCGGTCAGGACCTCAGCGGAACGTAACGAAAACTTAGTGTGACCTCTTTAACGATCATTTGTTGTATATCAAATCAAAGTGCGATGCAATCTCCTTTAGGCGGAGGTTCGGGACAAAGATAAGCATAACTCTTGAATTAAAGAAGAATAAATGAATAATTAATAATGAATAATGAATAATGAATAACGGAGTGGAGTGTGCACAAAAACTTATGTCCTTCTGTGCTTATGTCTATATTTAAAAGACAGAAGAACATAAGAACAAAAAAATAATGAATAACGGCGTGGAGTGCGCACAAAAACTTATGTTCTTTTGTTCTTCTGTCTAAAAAGATATCCACAAATACAACGGAAAAAGAATACAGGTAAAGCGCTTGTGGGATTGGAAGATTATCCCTAATTTTGAGTGTAGATAAAAATGAAGAATATGGGTCATACGAATTTTAATCTGCAACGGTTTCTGGATGCTCAGGAAGACATGTATCCCGTAGCATTGAAGGAAATCCGGAAGGGCGGCAAGCAGAGCCATTGGATTTGGTATATCTTCCCTCAGGAGAAGGGGCTGGGATACAGTTACAATTCACAATTCTACGGACTGGATGGCGAGGAGGAGGCCCGGGCCTATCTGGCGCATCCGGTACTGGGAACTCGTCTGCGGGAAATTACCCGTGCTTTGCTGGCGCATCGCGGACATCGTACAGTACGGCAACTGATGGGTTCGGAGGTGGACGTGCTGAAACTGCACAGTTCGATGCAGCTGTTCGACAAGGTCTCCCCGGACGATGTGTTTGCCGAGGTGCTGAAAGCGTATTTCTCTAAATAAGATAAGAAGGAGGAAGCCATGAAAGATATCCGAATAACCGTGATGCGCAAGGCGTGTTATCGCGACCTGATGGCACAGTACGAGAATCCCCTCGAACATCCTTGCGATATGGAAGAAGGGCAGGTGTTCATCGCCCACGGCTGGGAGAAGCCCGAGGGACTGTGTGAGAGTGCGTGGCAGAGCATGTCGCCTTTCGTGATGGCACTGGCGCACGGGGGAAGCAATTTCTACGACGGCTGGATGAAGAACGAGCGCTCGGCCATGATTTCGTGCAACGACGGTTTCCGTCCGGTAAGTTTCCTGATTGAAGTAATCGATTAATACTGAAGAATATGTTAGCTTATACTTATATGAAACAGGGGCAGTTCGCCTTGCTGGAGAAGCCGATGCCCATACTGAAAGACCCGAAGGATGCCTTGGTGCGCGTCACTTTGGGAAGTATCTGTACCAGCGATTTGCACATCAAGCACGGCAGTGTGCCGCGGGCCGTACCGGGCATCACGGTGGGCCATGAGATGGTGGGCATCGTGGAGCAGGTGGGAGCGGAAGTCACGACCGTGAAGCCGGGCGACCGGGTGACGGTCAACGTGGAGACTTTCTGCGGGGAGTGTTTCTTCTGCCGCCACGGATATGTGAACAACTGTGAGGACCCCGACGGGGGTTGGACACTGGGTTGCCGTATCGACGGCGGTCAGGCGGAATACGTGCGGGTACCGCATGCCGACCAGGGACTGAACCGTATTCCCGACGGAGTGACGGACGAGCAGGCCCTTTTCGTGGGCGACATCCTGGCCACTGGCTTCTGGGCTGCGCGCATCTCGGAAATTACACCCGATGATACGGTGCTGCTGATTGGGGCAGGCCCCACGGGAATCTGCACGCTGCTCTGTGCCCGGCTGAAGCATCCGCGCCGCCTCATCGTGTGTGAGAAGTCGGAAGAGCGCATCCGTTTTGTGCAGACGCATTATCCCGAGGTACTGGTCACTACCCCGGACGAGTGTCAGTCATTCGTGAAAGCTCACAGTGCGCACGGTGGGGCCGACGTGGTCATCGAGGTGGCCGGAGCCGATGACACCTTCCGTCTGGCTTGGGAATGTGCCCGTCCGAATGGCATCGTGACCGTCGTCGCCTTGTATGACCGTCCGCAGGTGCTTCCCTTGCCCGATATGTACGGCAAGAACCTCACCTTCAAGACGGGAGGGGTAGACGGCTGCGACTGTGCCGAAATTCTTCGGCTGATTGCGGAAGGTAAGATTGATACCACACCGCTCATTACGCACCGCTTCCCCCTCAATAAGATAGAAGAGGCCTACCGCATCTTCGAAAACCGTCTGGATGGGGTGATTAAGGTGGCGGTAACTGAAAAAGTCGAGCCTTATGCAGGAGATACGGACTGGCAGCGTATTGCCCGGACCAAACAATCTGATTTCCGTCGGAACTGTTTGCGGGTGGGATGTGAGGCCAATTCATTGAATAGGCAGGATGGTACGAAGAACTATTATGGAAATGTGCTTCAGGAAAAGGATGCCCGGAAAGGATTGAATTTCTACGAAGGTTTCCGGAAAGAAATCTTGTCTGCCATAGGGGCGTACAGACAGCCGTTATGGGCCAACCTGCTCCGTAGTGAACATATTCCATGGAACCTGTTTTTTCCGATGGGACTTACTTCCCGCGCAAAAGAAGCTTGTGGTGAACTCTTGCGGGAACTGACGGGACTGGAAGTGAAGGAGGTGACCTGTATCCGGATTGAGTATGCTCCTTCTCCAAGAGATACGGCCGATGGGTGGCGCTATTTGAATGACGGTACCTCGTTTGACTGTTACATTGGGTACAAAGATAATTCGGATGCTTTCTGTGGAATCGGCATAGAAGTGAAATACACGGAGATGGCCTATAAGTTGCAGCCGGGTTCGTCTGAATATAGGCATACCCGGGAGAAACTGAGTGAAGAGTATCTGTGTGTCACCCTTCAGAGCGGATGCTATCACACGCTTTCTGCTGCCACTGATGAGGAAGCGTTCCCAAAAATTCTGATTGAGGATGATTACCGTCAGCTGTGGCGCAATCACATGCTTGGTATGTCGATGGTGCAGCATCATGATATCTGCCGTTTCTTGTCGGTTCATTTGTATCCTTCTGGGAACAGGCACTATGAGAAGGTGCTTCCTGAATATGAGTGCCTGTTGACAGAGAAAGGCCGGAGCACCTTCCTTCCTCTTACTTATGAGCGGTTGTTTGAAGCAATGGGACATTATGTGTTTTTCTCTTGCGAGGAAGACAGAAAATGGAAAGAATATTTGCAGGACAGGTATTTGTATTGAGAATCTGAAAGATGTTGTTTTAAAAATATACAGACTATGCGAAAAAATTTTGGAGTAAACACATGGTTGTACCCGATGCCCGTCTTTATCGTGGCTGCGTACGACGAGAATGGAAAACCCAACGCCATGAATGCTGCGTGGGGTGGAGTTTATACGGACGACATGGTGGGTATCTGCCTGGCTGAAGGCCATAAGACGACCCAGAACATTCTGGCTACGAAGGCTTTCACCGTGAGCATGGCGACTGCTGATCAGGTGGTAGCTTGCGACTATGTAGGCCTTGTTTCCGGGAAGAGAGAACCGGATAAGTTTGCCAAGGCGGGCTTCCATGCCGTGAAGTCGGAGTTCGTGAATGCCCCGATTATCGAGGAATTGCCGATGACCTTGGAATGTGAACTGGTTTCGTACGACAAGGAGAGCAACCACCTGGTAGGTCGTATTGTCAACGTGTCGGCCGCAGAAGAGATTCTGGACGAGAGCGGAAAGATTGACCCTGCCCGTTTGAAACCGATTACTTTTGACCCGATTCATCACCAGTATCTGGTCGTCGGTGAGAAAGTAGGTAATGCCTTCTCCGACGGGAAAGCATTGAAGTAGAATCAGTGAAGTAAAAAGAAGCCGCCACGTGTCTTCAGCAGGATGCGTGGCGGTTTTTTCATTCTGCTAGATTAGGAATTGCGGTAGATAAATTTTACCTTTGTGTGTACGAAAGGATTAAAACGAAACGGCCATGAACAGACTTTATCCGGTAGGCATACAGAATTTCGAAGATCTCCGCAGCAGGGGATATATTTATGTAGACAAGACCTCTCTTTTATATAATCTGGTACAGACAGGGAAGTATTATTTCCTGAGCCGTCCCCGTCGTTTCGGGAAGAGCCTGATGATTTCCACGCTGGAGGCTTATTTTCAGGGGAAGAAGGAACTTTTCAAGGGACTTGCCATGGAACGTCTGGAGAAAGACTGGACGGTACATCCCGTACTGCACATGGATTTGAATACCCGAAATTACCATGATTATGCTTCTTTGCTGGGTATCCTGAATCAGAATCTGGAAGGATGGGAGAAACTATATGGCGATGAGAAAAAAGACCGTGTGCCGGAAGAACGTTTCATGTATGTCATTCAGAGGGCGTACGAGCAGACGGGGCAAAAGGTGGTGATTCTGATTGACGAATACGACAAGCCGATGCTTCAGGCTATTTCCAAGCCTGAATTACAGACTGAATTCCGCAACACGCTCAAGGCGTTCTACGGGGCGCTCAAGTCGTGCGACGGTTCTATTTATTTTGCCATGCTGACGGGCGTGACGAAGTTCAGCAAGGTGAGCGTGTTCAGTGACTTGAACAACCTGATGGACATATCGATGGACAACCGCTATGCGGAGCTCTGCGGTATCAGCGATGCGGAACTTCATGCGTATTTTGAGGAGGACATTCACGCGCTGGCGGACAATCTGGGCGTGGATTACGCAAAGGGCTGCGCTTTGTTGCAGGAAAACTACGACGGCTATCATTTCTGTTACAAGTCGGTGGGGATGTACAATCCCTTCAGTCTGCTGAATACCTTTGCCAAGAAGCAGATTGGGAGCTACTGGTTCGAGACGGGCACGCCGACCTACCTGGTGGAACTGATGAAGCTTCACCATTACCGGGTGGACGAAATCGAGCATATCGTGACCAGCGGTCCGGTACTGGACTCCATCGATGCGGCCTCTACCGACCCGGTACCGGTCATCTATCAGAGCGGTTACCTGACCATCAAGGACTACAATACGGAGTTTGAGAACTATACGCTGGGTTTCCCGAACCGGGAGGTGGAGCAGGGCTTCTTCCGCTTCCTTCTGCCTCACTATGCGTCGGTGAGCACCAGCAAGTCGCCCTACGAGATTCAGTGCTTTGTGGGTGAGGTGCGCAAGGGGGATGTGGACGGTTTCCTGAGCCGGTTGCAGACGTTCTTCGACGATACGCCCTACGAGCTGGCCCGCGACCGGGAGGTGCATTACCAAAATATCCTCTATATCGTCTTCAAACTGATGGGTTTCCATACCGAGGTGGAATACCGGACTTCACGCGGTCGGGTGGATCTGGTGCTGAAGACTTCCGACTACATCTACGTGATGGAGTTCAAATTGAACGGAACTGCCGAGGAGGCCCTGCAGCAGATAGAGGAGAAAGGTTATGCTTCGGCTTTTGCAGCGGACGGTCGGAAAGTGGTCAAGGTAGGGGTGAACTTCAGTGACGCGACCCGGAGCATCGAACGGTGGATTGTGGCGTGAAAATTACGTTTCAATTTTGAAAATATAGGATGAATAAGGCCTGATTCCATTCAATGGGATTAGGCCTTATTGTTTTGTGAAATCTATGATTCATCCAATTTGTTTAGTAGAAACAATGGGTTTCCAGTAAAGGCATGTGTGGATGAGATAGTGAATCCGTTGCTCTGATTTTTGTATGAGGGTATTGGAAGATAAGGAATGTACACAGTGCCTGAAAGCACGCAAGGGATTTCATCCTCTAGATTCATTTATTTCCCTCCAAAAAACTTCTTCTTGTAATACGATTCAGCGGTATAGAGTGCCGCTGCCGGATTGTTGCCCGTTACGCGGTCCTTGGTGACGAGGGTGGTGACATACGCTTCCGAGTATTTGTAGAACAGGCTGTCGTGGCCCACGCAGAGACCGATGACCACGTTCAGGTCGGTGTGTGCCTCGTTCAGCAGGCGGGCTTGCAGAATCGGGTTGCACATGGCGGCCCCGATGCTCTCACACTGGGCAGGGATGCCCACTGACGTCTTGGGCTGTCCGGCCACCTTGCAGATGACGGAATATGCCTCGAAACCGTTGGCGCGGAGGATGCGGGCGAAGATACGTGCCTCGCGGATGAGGCCGATGCAGTTGGCAATGCCGATGCGGTGCGCACCGATTTTCCGGGCGAACTCCATGATTTCCTGTACGCGGGTCCACTGGCAGTAGCCTTCGTATTCCACTTCCGCACTGGCCACCATGATGTCGTGGTTGCGATCTTCTTCGTAACGCTCCAGCGCCCATTGGCGGTCTTCTTCCTTCAGGTGAGTGGTCAGACAGAAATCAGGATAAGTGCGGTCTTTGAATTTGCAGTTCTGTGTGCCGCAGTCCACACAGGTAGGTGTCGTTTCTTTTTCCATGTGATGGGTGTGATTGGTTTAACTGGGGGCAAATATACGAGATTTCTTTCCAATTGGTAGACAGAAAACCGCATTTGGTGGATTCTATTTTTAGAAATGGGAACAGATGCCTACATTCGCTTCTGATTAGTTTTCATTAAAATTGTGTGTAAGATGAAGAAAATGATGTGGATAGCTTGTGGACTGGCTCTGCTGTGTGCTCCGATGGGCGCAAATGCCACCACCCGCTTTGACACGCCGCAGGAGAAGGTGCAAAAGAAAGAGGTGCCCAATCCGGAAAAGGCGGCGCAGCGGCGGACCGACGAGATGGACAAGATGCTGGACCTCACGGAGAAGCAGTACAAGAAGATTTACAAGCTCTTTTTGAAGGAAGAAAAGGAAAGAGTGGAAGCTCTGATGGAGCGTCATCCCGGAGGAATGAACGGACAGCCTCCCATGGGAGGAAGACCGCCGAGGGGGGAAGGACGTCCGCCCATGGGAGGAGGTATGCCCCCGCAAGGTGGAGGTTTCCCTGGTATGGGAGAAGATGCAGACGAAATGACGCCGGAAGAACGGATGAAGGCGCATGTCGAGGAGATGCAGAAGGAGCAGGAAAAGCGGGAGAAAAAAATCCGCAAGATTCTCACCGACGAACAGTATGAAATCTGGCAGACTCGGAAACCGCAGGTTCTGCCGCCGATGCCGAAGGGCGACCGGCCGGGACCGGGTCCTCGCGAACGGGGAGAGGGAGAGACTCCATTGCAGGAGGCTCGTGCGGTCTGAACTGACTGTTTCATTGGACGGGAGGGCAAAAGGGAATTGTCTCTCCCGTCTGTTTTTGTAAGATAAGAGAGTAGACTATGAAAGGACTGAAGGGGCTTGATTTTTCGAACGTGTTCTTGGCAAGTTAGTTCATCGACGACCGCCAGTGTGTGCATCCCGAGTGCGGGCATACGTTGATTTCTCTCTGTGCGCGCGAGCTCGGACTTAGCGTTTGGTGGTACTGAAGTTCTCGCGGAGTTGCAGAAGTAGGGAAAATCCTGATTCGGAAACCGTAAACGGGGTAGTTTCCGCAGTGAAACGGGTTGCGGGGATGTGAGGAATACAGACTATCTTTGCTCCATCACCAATGAAACGAGGAGGAACTATGAAACAGATTTTTATGGCACTGGCCTTACTTTGCGGCGTGACCCTGACGGCCTGTGCACAGAAACAAAAGACTCAGCCTATGACACATGATGCGAAAATCCTGGTGGCGTATTTTTCGGCCACAGGCACTACTGCCGAGGCAGCAGCGAAACTGGCCCGCGTGACGGGCGGGGAATTGTTTGCCGTGACTCCCCGACAGGCTTACACGGCAGCCGACTTGGACTGGCACGACAAGCAGTCGCGGAGTTCGGTAGAGATGAACGACGAGAAGGCGCGTCCGGCCTTGAAGACGAAGAAGACGGATGTGGCGGCCTACGACGTGGTGTTCATCGGTTATCCCATCTGGTGGGGCGTGGCACCGAGAATCATCAATACCTTTATCGAGAGTCATGACTTGAAGGGTAAGACGCTCGTGCCTTTTGCCACTTCGGGCGGCAGCGGTATCGGTCCGAGCGTGAAGGCGCTCAAGGCGGCGTATCCGTCACTGCAATGGACGGAAGGGCGCTTGCTCAACCGGGCCAGCGAGAGTGACATCCGTACGTGGGTGGAGAAACTCGGCTGCCTTCGCTGACAGGCGGCACGTGATTTTCCGGCGGGGAGATTTGCGGAATGTGCGGCAGATGTCGTAACTTTGCCGCACATTGAAAACAGACTGTGTTATGCCCGTTATTGAAATCACCTCGCTGACGCATCCCGGAGTGGACGTGTTCAGCACCCTGACCGAAGCCCAGCTGCGCAACCGCATTGACCCGCAGCGGGGCATCTTTATTGCCGAGAGTCCGAAAGTCATCCGGGTGGCCTTGGAGGCCGGATATGAACCTGTGTCGCTGCTCTGCGAGCGAAAACACCTCACGGGCGATGCGGAGGACCTTGTGCGGCGGATGGCCGACCTGCCTGTCTATACGGGCGACCGGGACTTGCTGGCCCGGCTTACGGGCTATACGTTGACGCGGGGCGTGCTGTGTGCCATGCGGCGTCCGGCTTTTCACCCGGTGGAGGAGGTCTGCCGCGGGGCCCGAAGGGTGGTGGTCATCCACGGGGTGGTAGATACCACCAACATCGGAGCTATTTTCCGCTCGGCAGCCGCACTGGGTATCGATGCCGTGCTGCTCACGCCCGATTCGTGCGACCCGCTGAACCGCCGGGCGGTGCGGGTGTCGATGGGTTCGGTGTTTTTGGTGCCTTGGACGTGGGTCGACCGTCCGCTGGAGCAGTTGAAGGCACTGGGTTTCCGCACGGCTGCCATGGCGCTGACCGACCGTTCCGTGCCGCTGGACTATCCGTCGTTGAAGGAGGAACCGCGCCTGGCCCTGGTGATGGGTACCGAGGGCGACGGACTGCCGGAAGCGGCCATCGAGGGGGCCGACTACGTGGTGCGTATTCCCATGGCCCACGGGGTGGATTCGCTTAATGTGGCGGCGGCTTCGGCGGTAGCTTTTTGGGAGTTAAGAGGAGGAGATAAGAGGAGATTTTAAGCTTTTAGAGGTTTGTGAAAAAACGTCCTTACGTTTACAACAAAACGCTTAGACGTTTCAGACCAAACGCCGAAGCGTTTTAGTTGAAACACCGAAGCGTTTTATCTGAAACGTCTAAGCGTTTTCCATCGAACGCAAAGGCGTTTTTAAGTAAGTGAGGTGTACTGAAAATAGTTGTCAGTTTTAAGATTAATACCTGACTAAGTTGAC